>ERZ1106954.3488-NODE-3488-length-10243-cov-4.944444_pt1 | contig 10243 bp, 8 predicted proteins | sample MGYA00403678_ERZ1106954 | MGnify/ENA primary metagenome ERZ1106954 (study PRJEB35170, sample SAMEA104062445) | human gut metagenome | biome: human gut; feature: human-associated habitat; material: faeces | place: Denmark | collected 2012-08-20 ... | reverse complement strand
GCACTGTATTCACTCCCAAGCACCCCAAGACAAAGCCCATACTTGAAGAGGTCATCGCAGCACAGAACTCCTTCGATTTCGAGCCGCTTATCCAAAAGGCTGTGGAAGAGACCGAGGTCAAGAGATTCAATATCTGCTGACTTGATGCCTGAATGGCAGTTTTGTGTTGTCAAGGTGAAATAAGCCCGTCTTTTGTAGAAATAGTTCCGCTGTATTTGATATATCTCACAAACTTTGATCTGTTTTATTGACTTTTGGGCGTTTTGAGTGTATTATTAAGTTATATAGGTGTCGCCAAATGGGGTTGATCTATATTTTAATTATGACACCACAAAGAGAGACAAGCCTGAAATTGAAATGAAATAAGCTCTCAGAGAAGGCGGTCAGATTAAATGGCAATGTCAAAAAGCGCCGAAAGGGCGTACAAAAAAGCGGTAAAGGCTAAGAAAAAAGCCAAGCGAGGTCACTGGCTGCTCATACAAAAGGGCGACAGCGTGAAGGAAGTCTTTTCAAAGCTCTTCACTCAGTTTGCCGTGCTGGTGCTCATAGGCTGCGGAGTTATACTTGCAAATGAATTCCGCCTTTCATTCAGCGCACGTCAGCTTAACGATTCGCTAAAAAGCCTTTATCAGTCATATATAGCTCACGATTCGGGAGGAGATGTTCTCCCCGGAGCTGCCCAGCTGCTGAAAATAAATCCCGATACTGTGGGATATATCAGCATCGACGGCACAGAGGTGGATTTTCCTGTGGTACAGACTACAGATAACTCCACTTATCTGAAAAAAGCATTCGACGGCAGCAGCAACAAGGCAGGCACGGTATTTCTTGATTACCGTGACGTGCTCACATCAAATAAAAGGTCGGACAATCTTGTCCTTTACGGTCACAATCAGAAAGACCGTTCAATGTTCGGCAGCCTGAAGGACTACAAGAAAAATCTTGAGCATTACAAGGCTCACCCGACGATCACATTCAACTCAAACTATCAGAGCGATGTTTACAAAATTTTCGCTTACTTCGTTACCGAGGTCGAGCCTTATCAGACTTCGGACGGATATGTTTTCGACTATCACAATTACCTTGACCTTTCCGACAAGGCGGTCTATGAGGATTTTATCTCGAACATAAACGAGCGTTCCCAGATCGTAACATCGGTAGATGTAAGGTATGGCGATGAGTTTCTCACACTTTCAACGTGCAGCAATGAGTTTGAACCCTCAAGGTTCGTAATATTTGCACGAAAGACACGAAAGGGTGAGGATACCGAGGTAGATACGTCGGCAGCATACCTTAACCCCCAGGCAAAAGAGCCTGACTGGAAAGTGATATTCAAATAATCCGGAAAGATGGTTAAAAGATGAGCAGCAATAAAAAAACATTCTCTCCAAGAAAAATAATTGTGGTGATAGCGTCCGTAATACTGGCATTATCACTTGCATATCTTGCATATTATATTATTCAGGAACAGAAAGCGGCAAAGCTTGAGGACGAGCTGGCAAAGCGCCATTCGGAAACAGTGATAATCACTCAGGAGACTACTGCAGCCGAAACTGAGGCGACTACCGAAGCTACCACAGAAGCCACAACTCCTGCTCCCGAGCCTCTTGTTATGCTCGATTCCATGCAGAGCTTTGTAAATGACAACGCAGACACTGCGGGCTGGATAACCGTTGGCGGCACAACCATCGACAACGTTGTTATGCAGACCGATAACAATGAATATTACCTTGACCATGACTTCTACGGCAATTATTCCCAGCCGGGAACCGTGTTTGCCGACTTCCGCTGCGTGGTAAATGATTACGATTTCAACCAGAGCGACAACATCGTGCTGTACGGCCATAATCAGGCAAACGGCGCTATGTTCGGCACTCTCCAGAAATACAAGATAACCAAGCAGAACACAAAGAAGTTTGACTTCTATCTCCAGCACCCCACATTCACATTCTCAAACCTTTACGAGGAATACACATATAAGATAATCGCCCTTTTTATCTGCGAGGTCGAGCCTGAGCAGACAACGGACGGCAATGTGTTTGATTATCACAACTACATACGCTTCGGCTCAAAGGAAAGGACTTATGAAGAGTTCATTTCCAATGTAGAGGAGCGCTCCGAAATAATCACGGGCGTTGATGTTCAGGAGGGGGACAAGTTCATGACCCTTTCCACCTGCAGCAATGAATTTGAGCCTTCACGCTTTGTCGTTATTGGCAGACGTGTCCGTGACGGCGAAAGCCCGGAGGTGGATACCTCTCTCGCAAAGCTCAATCCCGACGCAAAGGAGCCTGACTGGAATTACATCTACAGCAGATAATCAGGCTAAAAACAAAAAGGAATGTTATTACTATGTCAGATGAAAATAAGACCTCAGGCGGTGAAAAGAAAGACGTTGACGGTTTCTTCGACAGTCTGATAGAAGATTTCACTGCTGAGCAGTCGGGCGATCCTTCGGAGAACAGCACTCCTACGAAGGAAAATGATCCGCCCAGAACTATGCGTGATTTTTCCAAGTTCTTCAATGACGCAGCCGCTTCGGGCAGCGGATTTGAAAGCACCATAGACAATACTGCAGATACTGAAAGCGAACCCGCAGGCGTGGAAGCTCCCGAGGCTGAGGAAATATCGGATATGGCTGATGTTTCCGAGGCAAAGACCGTAAGCTTCTCCCCTGTTACAGATAAGCCCGAGCCTGAAAGCAATGCTGACGGCAAGGCTAAGATAACCGAGCCTGTCACCGACGAAAACGGCATGATAGTCATTTTCGATGAGGAAGCAGGCATTGACGCTACTGCGTCCACCGCTGTTTCCGATGAAGCAAGCCCCGAAAAGGACAGCAACATTACGGAAAACAAGGTAGAAAGCGATGAGATAAATATTTCCGCTGACGGCGGAGATCAGCTTGACCGGATAGTTCAGTCGGACGAAAAGGACAATGACAATGATGAAAACAGCATTATCATTGAGGATAACTTTTCTCCCGACAGCAATATTTCCGATGAGGACAGACCTCAGGAAGAAAAGCCCGAGGAAAGCGCACCTTCCGAAAAGAAGCCTTTTATCCAGGGGATGATCCCATGGAAGGGCGACAGCGCAGGCGAAGTTATAAGAAAGATAGTTTTTATAGCTTCAACAGGCGTTTTTGTGGCAGCTGCCATAATGCTCATCAGCACGCTCATACAGTCCCGTGAAATGGTCGAGGACGCAAAGGAAATAGAGGAAAAGGTAACTACCACTGTTGCCACTTCTATTCTTGATGACGGCGAGGTCGTTACCATTCTCCCCTCTCAGGAAGAACGTGAGTCCCACGCCGAGAGCGTTATGAACGACTTTGTGAATATCTCCGACAATGTTAAGGGCTTCCTTGAGATCCCTGCCTGCGACATATATGCTCCCGTTGTTCAGGGCGATGATAACATCTATTATCTGACCCACACCTATGACGACAGGAAAAACAAGGCAGGCTCCATTTTCATTGACTACCGCTGCACCGTTTCGGAGGATTACACTTCTCCCAATGTGGTGCTTTACGGTCACAATCAGGAAGACGGCACCATGTTCGGAAACCTGAAGCTTTACAAAAACAACGTGGAGTTTTACCGTGAAAATCCCATATTCTCGTTCAACACCGATTACGAAGTAGGCGATTATGTTATTTACGGCTACTTTGTTACAAATGTGTACGAGAAGCAGGATTCCAACGGCGAGGTTTTCCACTATCACGATTATATCGAAACGCTGAATGACGAAGCTACCTTTAACTGGTACATGGGTGAGATAGGCAAGAGAAATCAGATAATCTCCCCTGTTGACGTTGCTTTCGGCGACAAGCTCATGCTGCTTTCCACCTGCAGCACTGAGTATTCGGACTCCAGATTTGTTGTGCTGGCACGAAAGCTGAGAGAGGGAGAAACTGCTGACAGCTTTGATTTCTCCACCGCAAGGCTCAATCCCAACGCAAAGCAGATCGACTGGGACGCTATCCTTTCAAGGAACAGCACCTCTGAGGAGACCACCACTTCCGAGACTGCTATCACCACTTCGATCATAACCGCACCTCCCGAAATGACCACAACGGTAACGACAGAACCTACCACCGTGACCACCACCGTCAAGACCAAGCAGAGCGATGCTGTTGTTTCAAAGCTGAGCCTTGCTCCGAAAATTGAGAATGGAACCACCGCTTCTGTTTACAGCGAGCCTGAAAGCGAAACGGAAGTTCCCGATTCCGATGTTTCCGACGGAGAGGAGACCACCGTACCCGAATCCGAGACTGAACAGTCAAGCTCCCGCAACACTGCTCCCTCTCTTGCAACACAGGTCACGACCACAAGAAAATCCAAGAAATAATATTGATATTCTGAAGTTTACGAGGTTTTTGCTATGTCCATGAGCGATGAAGTAAGATTTGAAAGAAAGCCTGCGAAAAAAGGTCCCAAGAAAACCTTTGCGCAATCCTTTTTTCCGCAGAAGGGCGACTCTTCATCAGAGATCATCAATAAGATAATCGTACTTATCTCCATTGTTGTCCTGATAGTCTGCGCCGTTCTTCTGGGCGATTACTTTTACCAGATGTATGAGGCAAAGCAGAACCACAATACTCTGAAAGTCATCTATCAGCAGGCGCAGCTCCAGCAGTCACAGTCCTCTCAGGACAAGACCGATGACGTTCCTGCCGAGACCGATGAAAACACTCCTCCCGAGGAGCTTCCTCCCCTTGAAGAGCTGGCTGCGGCAAAAGAGCTGCTGGCGATCAACCCCGACACTGTAGGATATGTACGTATCCCCGACTGCGTTGATGAGCCTGTTGTCAAGGGCACGGACAATGAGTATTACCTCAAGCACAACTTCTACAACAATCAGCGCCAGTGTGGAACCTGCTTTGCGGATTACCGCAACAAGGTGGGCGGATATGAGCGCTCGGACAACATTATCCTTTACGCTCACAACCAGAAGGACGGCACTATGTTCGGAAATCTGGACTACTACCGCTGGGATCCCGCTTACTGGCTGAAAAATCCTTTTGTTTATTTTAACACCAATTACTCGGAAGACGTTTATGTTATAATCGCTTCCTTTGTAATAAACACTCTCCCTGAGCATGACAATGGAAATCCCGTTTTCGATTACCAGAATTATATTGATTTCAACGACGATTATCCTTATGACAAGTTCATGGACGAGATAACAAAGCGCAGCACTATCATTACCGGTATTGACTGCACTGAGGACGATGAGTACCTCACACTTTCCACCTGCTCCACCGAGTGGGACGAATCCCGCCATGTTATCGTGGCAAGAAAGCTTCGAGCTGATGAATCCACAGACACTATCGACACCACAAAATTCAGCAAGAACCCCAATCCGAAATGGCCCGCCATCTACTATAAATATAACGGCGGAACATATATAGACGAGTAACGACCGTCAGAGGGAATTTCTGCACTTTGTTCCCTGAAAAGAAGAGATAAAAGCTACGAGAAAGGATATTATTATGAAACTGAGAACTGTACTCAACGGCATAGCTGCGCTTGCTGTTGTCGGTGGTCTCTACACCTTTGCCTTCTGCATGAAGGACGAGGTAAACACCGACAGTATTTCGGGAAAGTTTTACGAAACTTCCGCCGAAACACAGCAGACAGAGCAGACTGACACTGTTCAGACAGAAAAAGCATCAATAGATATTTTTTCTGATGCCGCACATAATAAGGTACTGAAGGAGAAAGCCGATATCCCCGAAAGCGCCGAAGAAGCACAGGTAAACAAGAGATTTGACCTTAACCCCGAATATGAGGCTGTGACCACAGCTCCCGACGAGGTGGTCATAACTCCCCTTTATGTTACCGAGGCAGAAACTGAAGCTGTTGTGACAGCAGTACCCGAGGCAATGACCGAGGAGGAAGTCACAGAGGCTCAGCCTGAGGAGGCAGACGAAACGACCGCTTCCGAAACCACTGCTGCCGAGGAAGAGTTCACCGACCATATCGTTGCGGAGGTAACTGTTGAGGCTCCCGAGGCATTTGCAGACGCTGCCGAAAGCGAGGCAGACCTGCTTTCCGAGCTGGACAGAGAAACAACTCCTGTTACAGATGAGGCTGTCACCGACTCCACCGATGATATCGAGCGCAGACTGGAGCAGATGCAGGAGGACATAGACGCTTCCACACAGCCTACCGATGACTCCGTTTACGACTATTCGGACTATTTTGAGACTACTCCCGCATGGTCTGAAACTGCCCCCTCCGATACAGCTCTTACCACCTTCGACCCCGAAGCAGGCGAGATATTCACTGCAAGAGTTGACGGAACCGTTCAGCAGTTTGACGCATATCAGCTGGTATCAATGATAGTTTCCACTGAAATGTCGCCCTCATTCAGCCCCGAAGCTCTCAAGGCTCAGGCTGTTGCGGCATATTCATATGTTAAATACCACAACGTAAACGGACTTGTACCTACCGTTCTGGTAAAGAGAGATATTCCCCAGGAAGTGACCGACGCAGTAAACGCTGTATGGGGCAAATGCTGCTACTATAACGGCAAGGTTGCCCAGACAGTTTACACAGCTTCCTCCGCAGGCACTACAGCTTCTGCCGTAAATGTATGGGGCGGTGCAGATGTTCCCTATCTCACAAGCGTTGCCACTCCCTTTGATGCTCAGTCCGACCCCAACTATGGTGTTATCACCGTATTTACCGAGGATCAGATCCGCACAGCGCTTGAAAGCAGCTTAGGCATCACCTTATCCGAGGATCCCGCAAACTGGCTCACAGTAACCTCCAGAGTTGACGGAAATTACGTAAGCGGACTTAATGTTGATAATCAGCTCACAATTTCCGGCATGAGACTTCGTGAGAAGGTGCTCAAATACAGCATCAAGAGCTGGTGTTTCGACGTAAGCTATGCTGACGGTGAATTCACCTTTATTACATACGGCTACGGCCACGGCGTAGGAATGAGCCAGAACGGTGCAAATATTCTCGGCAAACAGGGTTATACATACGATCAGATACTTGCTTACTACTTCCCCGGTATCACAATAGAGTAAGCTTACAGAAAGGACGCCGTTATATGACCGCTTATGATATCATAATGAAAAAACGCCGTGGAGGTATCCTCTCCGACGATGAGATAAGATGGTTTGTTAACGGATATGTGAGGGACGAGATCCCCGATTATCAGATGTCGGCACTGCTGATGGCGATATGCTTTCAGTCAATGACAGCTGAGGAGACGGCAGCCCTCACAATGGCAATGATGCACTCAGGCGACACATTCCACCCGTCTGAGGAGCTTGGAGCCATTTGCATCGACAAGCACAGCACAGGCGGAGTCGGAGACAAGACTACATTGATCGCTGCGCCTATATGCGCTGCCTGTGGAATTTATGTTCCAAAGATGTCGGGACGTGGTCTCGGTCATACAGGCGGAACGATCGATAAGCTTGAATCAATTCCGGGCTTCAGCACCTCAATAAGCCATGAAAGGTTTATTGAGATAATCAGAAAAACAGGCTTTTCCATTGCAGGGCAGTCAGGCACGCTGGTTCCTGCGGACAAGAAAATATATGCGCTGAGAAACGCCACTGCCACGGTTGACAGCATTCCCCTCATATGCTCCAGCATTATGAGCAAGAAGCTTGCAACTGGCGCTGACGGTATCGTCCTCGATGTAAAGGTGGGCGATGGTGCTTTCATGAAAAATTACGATGATGCCATGAAGCTTGCTTCGGCAATGACATCTGTGGGAAAGCTGTCAGGCAGAAAATGCACAGCTGTCCTTACCGATATGGATAAGCCCCTGGGTCATGCGGTGGGCAATTCAGTGGAGGTCATTGAAGCAATAGAAGCGCTGAAGGGCAATGCTTCCGCTGACCTTTATGAAGTCAGCATTACCCTTTCCGCAGAAATGCTCATGCTTGCAGGCAAGGGCGATGAAAACTGCTGTCGCAGGCTGGCGGAAGATGCAGTACATTCGGGCAAGGCACTTGAAGCATTCAGGACAATGGCTCAGATGCAGGGCGCAGATGTAAGAGCATTTGACGATTACTCCCTTTTCGGAAAGCCGAAGCGCACAGCAGAGGTAAGAGCTGACAGGAGCGGATATATCTCAAAGATATCCTGCGAAAAGACAGGTCTTATATCGCTGGCTCTGGGCGCAGGACGAAAGGTCAAGGGCGGCGACATTGACAGCACCGCAGGCATTATTTTCAGCTGCAATGTTGGCAGCTGCGTAAATAAGGGCGATGTTCTGGGAACGGTGATGACCTCCTCAGAATGCGACCTTGAAGAAATAAAGCGTGATTTCCACGATGTATTTTCGTTCAGCGACGAGCCTGTTCCCGAAAGAACTGCCGTGCTGAAAATTATCAGAAACGAATAAATGCCCCTTTTTCGGGGCATTTTTTATACAATAAAAAAGAAAGGACATAATATGAACGGATATATTTATCAGCAGTCGAATATGATGTGTCCGCCGCCTGACAAGGACGAAAAAAAGCAGCTGCGGCGGTACTATTTCAGGATAGCATGGATAGTTGTAACGCTGATATTCGTTTTCAGCATACTTAACACACTGATATTGCAGCTATGTGCGGCAATGCTGGGCGGCGGATATTCCAAGGAGCAGATAGACGCAGGCAAGGAAATCATCAGGAGCACTCCCCTGATGAAAGCCATATATTCCTACGTCTTCCCGTTTATTGCGGATATTGCAGCTTTCGGCGTGGGTCTGCTGGTGACAAAGACGGATATCAGGAAGAAATTCACAGTCAAGGGTATCACAGGCGGAAGCTTCCTGAAATTCACGGCGCTGTCTTTCGGAGTTGTAACAGTCGGCTCGGTCATAAATGTAATAATTTCAGCCATTGCGGCGGCTCTCAGCGGAAAGCTGTCGGACTTTTCCGTAAACAACACCAGCGCACTTAACATTGCGCCGCAAAACAATCCCCTATGGCTTGAAATACTTATCTACCTTTACATCTGCCTGCTGGGGCCTATTATGGAGGAGCTTATCTTCCGTGGAGTGCTTCTTGACGGACTGCGCAAATACGGCAACACATTTGGAATAATAATGTCCGCAGTGCTGTTCGGACTTATGCAAATTGTAAAATAGTGTGTGAATATTTTGAGAATAGCTTTCCAATATCGGAAACATATGGTAAAATAAACATAATTTAGAACGGGAAGAGGAGACCAAGAGGCATGTTGGACGAAAAAAGGATTCGTCAGATGACAAAACTGGCTTTTTTCGAAAAAAAAGAAGAAAAAAATGCCTTACGAATCGGCCGCTATTTTCGGAGTGATTACATCGGAAAAGAGCTTCTGAAAAATTTTTTTCTGGCTTCCATCGGATACATTCTGGTACTTGCGGTTGCAGTCTTATATCATATTGAATGGTTGGTGGACGAGATAGACACAATCGACCTGCAGTTTGCAGCAGGGTGTCTGATCGCGTCCTATCTGTGTTTTCTGGCAGTCTATTCCATTGCCGTGTATGTGATCAGCACGATCCGTTACCAGGGAGCACAGAAAAAGCTGAAATGGTATGGAAAAGAGCTGGATGACCTGCAGAACATGTATGAGGAACAGGAAAAAAGCGGGAAGAAATCCGGGCGCAGGAGGAAGGAAACATGACAGTATTGATCGAACTGAAAGAAAAATTAAAAGAGTTTTACGGCTCCTGCAGCGGAATCGTACTTCCGATTGTGAAATTTCTGCTCGCTCTTGCTGTATTTCGTGGTATTAATTCCAATCTCGGCTATCTGAAGATGCTGAACAGCATGTATGTGGTATTGATTCTGTCGCTGATCTGCGCCATCCTGCCATTGAATGGAATGGTTTTCCTTGCAATGCTGGTGATCATCGGCCACTGCTTTGCACTTCACATGGTAATCGCGGGTCTTGCGGCGCTGGTTCTGCTGGTGCTCTGGTTTCTATATCTTCGTTTTGTGCCGAAGGATGCTCCGGCACTCCTTTTGACACCGCTCGCATTCTGGCTTCACGTGCCATCTGCCGTTCCGGTTGCCTATGGTCTTGCCGGCACGCCGCTCTCTGCATTTTCAGCAGCCTGCGGTGTCGTTGTCTACTATATGTGCGACATGATTCACGGAAAAATGGAGCCGCTGCTTCATGCGGCGGAAGCACCGGAGATCACGGCAGTCGTACAGGAATTTTTCAACGGCCTCTTCCGCAATGAGGAAATGCTGCTGGTTCTGATCGCCTGCGCACTGACCGTACTTCTT
>ERZ1106954.3486-NODE-3486-length-10250-cov-3.473075_pt1 | contig 10250 bp, 9 predicted proteins | sample MGYA00403678_ERZ1106954 | MGnify/ENA primary metagenome ERZ1106954 (study PRJEB35170, sample SAMEA104062445) | human gut metagenome | biome: human gut; feature: human-associated habitat; material: faeces | place: Denmark | collected 2012-08-20 ... | reverse complement strand
CGAGGCGCGGTTGCTTCGGCAACCATCTACCCCTGCGCCGAGTGCGCATCCTCGCGGAGCGTTTTAATTTCATAGGACGCATTTTCCTATGAAATTAAAAAGTCCCATGTCTGAACCCGAAAAGGAACAGACATGGGACTTTTCTATTTTCATGCAGGTACCTGCAAAAGCACTGACTGCAGCAACAACTACACCACCCGGCACACTGCACACATAAAAAAAGACAGGTCTGCGAGCCGAAGCTCTGCAGAACCTGTCTTTTATACGTAAGCTCACGTCACACGCAATACTCACATTTATTCCCTTTGGATTAGCAGTATTTAGCGGTAGAAACCTTCACACCAGGGCCCATGGTGGTAGCCAGGGTGATGCTCTTTAAATACTGACCCTTCAGTGCGCTCGGTTTTGCTTTCATGATAGCATCCATCAGCGCTTTGTAGTTCTCAGCCAGAGCTTCTTCAGAGAAGGAAGCCTTACCAACCGGAACGTGGATGATGTTGGACTTGTCCAGTCTGTATTCGATCTTACCTGCTTTGATATCATTGATCGCTTTGGTTACATCCATGGTAACTGTGCCGGCCTTCGGGTTAGGCATCAGACCTTTCGGTCCAAGGACTTTACCCAGACGACCTACAACGCCCATCATGTCAGGAGTTGCAACTACAACATCGAAATCCAGCCAGCCTTCGTTCTGGATCTTGGGGATCAGCTCATCGCCGCCAACAAAGTCAGCGCCTGCTGCCTGAGCCTCATCGAGCTTAGCGCCCTTAGCGAATACCAGAACCTTAACGGTTTTACCAGTTCCGTTGGGCAGTACAACTGCACCACGGATCTGCTGCTCAGCGTGACGGCCGTCGCAGCCTGTTCTGATATGCACTTCTACAGTCTCATCGAATTTAGCTGTTGCGGTTTTCTTTACAAGGCCAATCGCTTCTGCAGGATCGTACTGTGTTGCGCGATCCACCAGTTTAGCGGCTTCGCCGTATTTCTTTCCATGTTTCATGTTCATTACCTCCATTGGTTGTTAACGTAATGCTTTCTACTCTGCATTACTCCCAGTTCTATTTACTCAGTCCTCTACAACAATACCCATGCTTCTTGCTGTGCCGGCGATCATGCTCATAGCAGATTCGATGCTTGCAGCATTCAGATCAGGCATCTTCAGCTCTGCGATTTCACGAACCTTGTCCTTGGAAATCGTAGCAACCTTTGTCTTGTTCGGAACTGCAGAAGCAGACTTCAGATTGCATGCCTTCTTCAGCAATACAGCAGCGGGCGGAGTCTTGGTAATGAAGCTGAAGCTTCTGTCCGCATAAACGGTAATTACAACAGGGATGATAACATCGCCCTTGTCAGCTGTTCTTGCATTGAACTGCTTTGTAAACTCTACAATGTTTACACCATGCTGACCCAGTGCAGGACCTACCGGGGGAGCCGGTGTTGCCTTGCCAGCAGGGATCTGTAACTTAATGTAACCGGTAACTTTCTTTGCCATGTCAGGCACCTCCTAAATATATTGTGGTATGGCGCAGCGTTTTCTCCTGCTCCAGCGGCAGGACACTGCTTCCACTGCTCAACGGATCGCTCCACTGAACGTCTCTGTGACCGCGTCCTAAAACGCTTAATCTAATTTCCGAACCTCCGAGAAGCTGATCTCTACAGGGGTATCCCTGCCGAACAGTTCTACGTTAATGGTTACGGTCTGCTTGTTATAGTCGATCTTGTAAACAGCGCCGACAGTATCTTTCCATGCGCCGGCAACGACTACGATGGTATCTCCTTCTGTAAAATCGATGGAGACATTGTCCGATTTGATGCCCAGCGGCTTCATCTCGGCTTCAGACAGCGGAACAGGCTTGCTCCCCGGTCCAACGAATCCGGTCACACCTCTGGTGTTGCGGACAACATACCATGTGTCATCATTCATAATCATATTTACAAGAACGTATCCCGGAAACAGCTTCTTTTGAACGGTCTTTTTCGCACCGTTTTTCATCTCCACAACTTCCTGCATGGGGACGCGAACTTCCAGGATCTCATCTTCTAAATGCCGGTTCTCGATGGTTTTTTCCAGGTCAGCTTTGACCTTGTTCTCATATCCGGAATAGGTATGAGCTACATACCATTTTGCTTCTGCCATAAGAATCTCCTCACTTACATTGTCAAGAAATTGACACCGTACTGCGCTGCTACATCGATGAGCGAAATAATAATGCCCATAACAATGGAAACAAATACGACAGCAACGGACTGTTTTAACAGGGTATCCTTATCCGGCCAGATGATCTTCTTGAACTCGGCTTTGACACCGTCAAAGAATTTTACTTTGGGTGCCTTAGGCGTCTTGGACACTTTTTGTTCGTTTGACATACTCTGCAAACTCCTTTCAAAAGCAACGCGCCGCCGACAGCGGTCCCTCAGGACACATCACGGCAATTATTTTGTCTCTTTGTGCGTTGTGTGCTTCTTGCAGAATCTGCAGTATTTCTTGGTTTCCATTCTGTCAGGATGCGCCTTCTTATCCTTGGTTGTGTTATAGTTGCGCTGTTTGCATTCTGTACATGCCAGTGTGATTCTTGTACGCATTTTTCCACCTCCGTGCGTGCTCTTATTCTTCGCGCGCCTTCTTACGTCCTGCTGTAAAAAACTTCCGCCAGATCGCTCTGTCAGCGACTTTTTACATCCGTCCGTCGTTCTGCGCGTCTCTCGTGCACTCCCTCAAAATCCCGTCAAACGGCGGTATGAGGTCGTCTGCCTGGGTCACTCCTTCTTGCCCGCGCCTTCTGAAAACTTTCAAAATTTGCGCACAAAAAAAAGACCTCAGATCTATCTTGCCCTTCGACTATACCATAGACTGAGGCCTTTCGTCAATACATTTTTACACAGTTTACTCGTGTCCTGCGACGGGCGAATTTCATGCTTGCATGAAAATTCGTCTGACGCAGGACACGAAGGAAGCGCCTCTCTATGAGCAAAAGAAGCGATGGCGCAGCCAGCGCGGCAAGCATCGAAGATGCGTTTTGCGAATGACGCGGTAAACACAGGAAGGACTTATCGTGCCAGCTCCTCTTTTACCATGTCCAGTGCACTCCGGATAACTTTATCCATATCATAATATTTATACTGTCCCAGGCGTCCGCCGAACAGGACATTTGCTTCCTTTTTCGCAAGCTCTGCATACTGTGCATAGAGTGCGCCGTTTTTCTCATCGTTGATCGGATAGTACGGTTCGTCACCCTTTTTCCAGGTCGCGGGATACTCTCTCGTGATGACGGTTCCTTCTCCGGTCTGGAACTCGAAATGCTTGTGCTCGATGATGCGGGTGTAAGGGACCTCGCGTTCCGTGTAGTTGACAACTGCGTTGCCCTGATAGTTATCCTCTTCCGGAAGCTCTTCGGTTTCAAACCGCAGGGAACGGTATTCGAGCGTCCCGAGGCGATAATGATAATACTCGTCGATCATACCGGTATAGAGCAGTTTGTCCCAGCTGTCCTGTTCGTCTGCAGTCCTGGCCGCATTGGCTGTCTGGTATTCCTGAAGGGAAACACCGGTCAAAACCGGAATGTCTTCCAACAGTTTCTCAACAATCTGCGTATAACCACCCTCGGGGATTCCCTGAAAACGGTCGTTAAAATAGTTGTTATCATAGGTAAACCGAAGTGGCAGGCGGCGGATAATAAACGCCGGAAGGTCTTTGCAGTCACGTCCCCACTGCTTCTCCGTATAGCCTTTTACCAGTTTCTCATAAATATCCGTACCTACCAGTGAGAGTGCCTGTTCTTCGAGATTGGCAGGCTGTGTAATATGCAGATCAGCTATCTGCGCCGCGATCCGTTCCTTAGCTTCTTTCGGAGTTTTGATATTCCACATTTTGGCAAATGTATTCATATTAAAAGGCAGATTATAAAGCTCATCCTTATATCTTGCCACCGGCGAATTTATATAATTGTTAAACTCTGCCAGACTGTTGACATAATTCCATACTTCTTTGTCTGATGTGTGGAAAATATGTGCACCATACTGATGTACCTGAATCCCTTTGATTTCTTTTGTATAAACATTTCCTGCAATATGTGCTCTCTTCTCAATGACGAGACATTTTTTGCCTTTTTTCTCCATTTCTCTGGCAAAGACCGCACCAAACAGTCCTGCACCTACGATCAAATACTGATAATTCATGCTTATGCTGTACCTCTCTGTGTATTATGTTAACTTCAGTGTAAACGCAACACCAGTATAAGTCAATCTAAAAACCATTTTCTGCAGGTTTCCAGTCTCTCGCCATCTGTTCATACTCCGCTGCCTTTTGGGTAAGACGCAGTTTCTCCATCTCATATTCTTCCTGGGGAAGTGCTTTGATCCTGGGGGACTTCGCATATCTGCGGTAACTCAGTGCCAATGCCATAAGGGGAGATGTCCCGCTGCTTGCAATGTCGATCTCACTTTCACTTTCAAAAGCCGCAATATAGAACCAGTGGGCTGCCTGCGGATAATCCTCTTTCTTTAAAAAGAAATAGCCAAACTCCATGCAGACTTCTGCGGACGGCACTGTGATCTCTTCCCGAAGACCAATCTTAAGCATAGCCGTCGCATCATCACTGATACGGTAAATCTTGAGCAGAACCGCTATGATCTGTCTCGTAAGCAGTTCCTTTTTCTTAGATGCAGCATCTTCTAACATCCTCTCCAGGAATTCTCTGGCATGCAGCAGTGTCTCTTCGTCTCCCGCCTTGTATAATTCACGCAGATACATATTCAAAAGTCTGTCTGAAAGTGTTCCTTTTTCTTCAATGATGCGGGCAAACACTCCGAAATCTCTTCCGCTGTGATCTCCCTGTGGTCTGTGACGGACTTCAATATCACTGTCAAATACCACCGGATTCGTATTCACTGTCTCATGGATCGGTTCTATCCAGGTAAAAGTCCGTAATCTTTTAAACAGCTTGGGTCTTAGATCTCTTGCAAAATTCTCTGTAGGATGGTTGATCTGTTCCGTAACATAGATCATCTGTACAATCTCTACTTCCGGCACCAATACCTGTTTGAGCGCTTTGAATCTGACCCGGTTCTGTTCATCTATATACTCATCCGCATCCGCAGAATAAATATAATCTCCTGTTGCCTTGGAAAAGGCAAAATTCCTTGCTGCCGCAAAATCATTGCACCATTCAAAGTCATAAATTTTATCAGTATACTGTGCCGCGATTTCTTTGGTGCGGTCAGTAGATCCTGTATCTACGATAATGATTTCGTCCATCAGATCCCGTAATGAGTCCAGACAGTCTTTTAAAACTGCTTCTTCGTTTTTGACAATCATACACAAACTAAATTTCATATCTGACGCGCCTCTCCTTTGACTGACATTTTAGTATATTGTATTCATATTATACAATATACAGTAAATTTACTCAATAATTATTCGATTATTTCTTGTTATTATGTAAATATGTATGATACAATGTAACTGTTGGAAATCTATTTTCAGAAAGGTACGCATTATGGATTATAAACAGTCTTATGAAATACTTTTAAAAACGATATGTGAAAATGATAAAAGAATGCTGCAATTGCTCACACAGGTCAACTGCTGTGATGATGCATTACTGGAAATTTCCCTTCAGGATGCTCCTAATCCTGCGCATCTTCAGGCAGTTAATATGAAAAAAGAGCGCCTGATTCAACAACTGGAGAATCTAAGCGCTGATGAAGAAAAATATGCAGGGCAGTTAAACAGCATTGCTTCTTTGTGCAATGAAGTCACTTCCCATCCTTTATATACCAAAATGAATCTGCTCCATACTGCTCTGTGTGACCGCATGAAGCTGGTACTTCATAAAGAGGACTGTAACAATCCTCTGATCACACAGCAGCTTGAAAATTATCAGGAAAAGCTGGAAATGGATATCCGTATCAGTGAAGTTCCCATGGAGAAACGTCACATCTTCTATCTGTATCCGCACAAATGACTGATCAACTGAGCAATTCCAGCAATTCATCCCTGGAGAAGGAAGGATTATCCATGTTTTCTCCTCCAAGGACCTGATCTGCCAGTTCCTGTTTCATCTCCTGTAATTTCATGATCTTCTCTTCTATGGTATCTTTGGCGATCAGTTTATAAACCGTTACCACGTTCTTTTGCCCAATTCGATGCGTTCTGTCCGTTGCCTGATTCTGCGCAGCCAGATTCCACCACGGGTCATAATGTATCACAATATCGGCACTGGTCAGATTCAGCCCTGTTCCACCTGCTTTCAATGAAATAAAGAACACAGATACGTCATTGCTGTTAAATGCATCCACCATTTGGATCCTCTGCTCCTTGGGTGTCTGTCCAGTCAGCATATAATAAGTGATATTCTCTTTCTCTGCACGCTTCGCCAGAAGTTCCAGCATAGACGTAAACTGACTGAAAAGCAGCACCTTATGCCCACCTGTGATCGCATTCTTTAGAAGTTCCACACACATCTCCTGTTTTGCAGACTCCCCCTTGTAATTCTCATACACCAGAAGCGGATTACAGCAGATCTGGCGAAGCTTTGTAAGTTCTGCCAGAAGTTGTAATTTTTTCTCCCGAAACTGTGTATCTGTCTGTCCATTGAGCAGACGTTTCAGGTTCTGGACATTTGCCTCATACAATTCCTGCTGCTGGGATTCCATTTTTGCATAGACTGCTTCTTCCAGTTTATCCGGTAAATCAGAAAGCACATCCTTCTTCAGACGTCTGAGAATAAATGGCGTGATCATTCTGCGAAGCCTGAGCATGGCATCCTGATCATGTTCTTCTACAATAGGAGCTTCCATTTCTTCTTTGAACTGCTTATACCCATACAAAAATCCCGGCATCAGATAGTCAAATATACTCCACAGTTCGCTCAGTCTGTTCTCCATAGGTGTTCCTGTCAGTGCAAAACGTGTTCCGGCGTGAATCAGCTTTACCACTTTAGCTGCCTGTGTGCTCTGATTCTTAATGAACTGTGCTTCATCCAGAATTTCACAAAAGAACTCTATATTTTCATAGTTATCCACATCCCGCTTCAGCAGATCATAGGAAGTGATCAGAATATCCGTGTCCAGACTGCTCTGTACCAGTTCACGTCGATGGGCTGCATCTCCCGTTACCATAACCGGCCTGAGTTCTGGTGCAAACCTCTCAATCTCGCTCTGCCAGTTATACACCAGTGATGCCGGGCATACGATCAATGTCCTTTTTCGTTCTGTCATCAAAAAAGCAATTACCTGCAAGGTCTTGCCAAGTCCCATATCATCCGCAAGTATCCCGCCAAAACCATTTTCCTGCAATGCCTTGAGCCAGCGAAAACCGCTCTTCTGGTATTCACGCATTACATGTTCCAGTTCCTGTGGCACTTCATAATCACTGTCCTCCATAGAACGCATATTACGTACTAACTGTTTAAAACTGTGATCTCTGTGGATATACTCTGCACCTTCCTCATGCGACAGGCTGTCCAGATACAATGCTCTGTACTGCGGAATGAGTATTTTGCCACTTTTGAGCTGTCTGGATGACAGTTGCAATCCATCTACCATCTCCACCAGATTATTCATCTGTGTATCCTGCATATTCAGAAAAGAACCATTCTTTAATCGATAATACTTCTTACGACGGTTATATCTCGTCAATACCTCTGCAAGTTCTTCCATGGAAAGTTCCGGAGAATCAAGAGTCAGCTCCAGCAAACCGCTCTTTAGCGATAATCCCATAGAGAATGCCGGGGTATTGAGAACCTGAACACGCTTCATCTGCTCTGAAATATAGACTTCACCCAATTGTCCAAGTTCTGCTAATCCATCATTCAGGAATTCATATATGGCATCCGCATCACCATGCAGTACCTTCCTTTGAATTTTGCCATCAAATTCCGGAAAATACTGGCTTACTGCAGCATCCATTTCCAGTTCTCTTGAAATATCACGCCTCTGTGCCGCGGCACCCGTTGGCATATCCACGAATTTTGCCACATCATTTTCCACAGAAAAAACATCATAACTTTCTTCTCCATAGACAGCACACAGCCTGCATGTGATCGTATCATATTCCGGCATGTCCAGATAAATGGCAAACTCTGCTTTGGGTGGAAGATAATTCCCGGGGGTAAATTCCCTGACATCCATTTCATAATGCTGTTCCAGAAAAGGCAGAAGATCCCTGCAAAACAGTGGAAGCTCACGTTCTGCAATAAATATATTCTGCCCTCCCTGATCGTTCATATATCTACGAAAGCTGCGTATCTGCGCTATATCTTCCAGCCGGTTCCTGTAAATAATGTGATTTGCATGATCGTAAATATACTGACAGGATGCTCCCTCTGTCATTGCAAGCGGCGTGGTCGATATCCTGATTCCTGCCGGAACACCTGTAATATGCAACAGTGGTCTTGGCTCCCCGTCCTTTATTACATAATAGGCAGAACTGGTATCCTGTGTATCCAGTCCCAGAGGATTCTCCTGTTGCAGCATTATCTGCATAAAGCGATCCAGATTGCCTGCTGCCAACGGTATCTCCCTCTTAACATCATTTCTGCTGTAATACTGATAGGCATTAAGCCCGCCCGTCGTCTGAAAGCTCTTTATAATGTCCATCAGAAAATGTACCAGTGACTGGCTTGATTCTTCAAATGCTGATATATGATGATAAAAACCGAGTTTGGCACCGTAGGATTTATACTCATGCTTATCCATCAGCCGCACAAATTCATTAATATCCTTGAGTACATACAAATGTGTGATACCAATTCTGAATTCTACCGTTATCTTGCCATGATAATCGTGACATTGCGGTACAAGCTGCACTTTTCCCCGAACCAGTGGCTGTCTGTAAGGAATTTGCTGTTCCAGGCCATGATCCATCAAAATACGGTACATTCCCCTGTCAGTCATCGGCATAGAACTTTGTCGTTTCTTTAAACTGTTCTGATTCTGTGTTCCATACAATGTACTCCCTTTACTGATCCCGGGAGTGCGTTCCAACTGCTCCAGTCTCTGTGGGAACTCTACTGACAGCTTTTTGACCGGCTGCTGTTGTTTGCGCAGCATATCCTGCCTCACCTGAATATAACGAAGAAGCGTTGCTACACAGTGTTTACACAGACCTGCATACTCCATATATGCCGGACATTCACAATGATAGGAATGCAGTTCATTGTTATTCTCATCCACTACGGCCTGTGTATTGTAGCATTTCCAGCCACTGCCCTGTACATATGCCTTTACCTTTTTACAGGGGTTCGTCTCTATATAAACATCCTGAAGCTGGATGTTTTGTACATTTCCACTTTGAAAAAGCCGTCTGCCCCGCTGATATACCTGTTCTGAAGCATCTTTACGGATGTCTGTCTCTGTGTACATGCCCGTTCCTCTTTTCATAAATCATCAGTCGTTATTTATGTGTTCAGTATAGCACATACATTTTATGTTTTGAATCAGCAGTATGCATTTTTCTGAGGTTTACTCAGAAAACGGTAGCCGGCTCCCCATTTCGTTTCAATATATTTGGGTGCATCCCCATATTCTTCCATCTTTTTGCGCAGTTTAGAGATATGCATTGCTACGGAATTCTCTCCCTCCACGTAAGTCTCTCCCCAGGCTTTTTCATAAATTTCCTTCTTACTCATAAGAATATCCGAATTCTCCATTAATACCTGAAGTACAATAGCTTCTGTATTAAGCAGTGGAATCTGTCTGCCATCCATATCAAGAATTCCATTTCTGGTATCAAGCGTAAGATTCGCCGCACAGATCCTGCCATCCGCATATCTGCGCACTCTGGCATTGCTTTCCCTGTAACGGTTGACCAAAGCCACACTTCTGGCCGCTAACTGTGTGGGAGAAGTACCTGCCGGCAGATAGTCCATGATTCCCATTCTGAATGCACCGACCACGCTCACATCATCCATATCCTTTCCCAGCATGATCATGATAACGTCACATCTGTCCATGATCTCCATCGCCAACGTGTAGCCTGACTTACCTGCCAGATAATCATCTATCACTACAACATCATACTGTTCCGTCACAGCCCGTTGGAAACCTCTGAAAGGGATATGCTCTATCTCGATATCCATATTCCACATGGCACACGCCCTGGTGTACTCTGCATCGCGTCCATTCTCCTCAATAATGAACAATATTTTAGCAGATATCGCTTCTGAAACTGACAACAAATTCTTCATATGGGGGTTCTCCTTCCTCATTATATATGACTCAACTTACTCCTATTCTAGCATGCTTGT
>ERZ1106954.3485-NODE-3485-length-10252-cov-26.907914_pt1 | contig 10252 bp, 9 predicted proteins | sample MGYA00403678_ERZ1106954 | MGnify/ENA primary metagenome ERZ1106954 (study PRJEB35170, sample SAMEA104062445) | human gut metagenome | biome: human gut; feature: human-associated habitat; material: faeces | place: Denmark | collected 2012-08-20 ... | reverse complement strand
CAGTCTGAGGTGTGCGCTGTACTTTACGATATTTCAATGTTCCTTTTACTTCCATGATCTTAAATTTTTAAAGGGTTAATAAAATATTGATTGTTAACTTTTGGGGGTGCGCTTTGTCGAGTGCAGCCTTTCTTCGAACGACAGTGCAAAGATACTGCAATTTCCCGATACCACCAAATTTCAGCGTGTGATAAGGCGCGATTTTCAGCACGCTTTCAATCCGAAACCTGTTAAATGTTATAACTCACACTAAATTGGACTTTGGTTGAATATCAAGAAGTTAGGCGTTTGCCTTTATAATATAGGTAACAATATGGAAACGAGCGGACTTCTGCTCGTTTCTGTATTTTGCAATATGCAAAGAACGCCTTAATTCGGGGACAAAGATACGATATTTTTCTAAATCTCGCATAGCTTACAAGGAGAAAACCTTGGAAATTAGAACTTTTTACGTTAAAATCCATATTTGACAAGCAGATTTTGAAGAAAATATTTGGAGTTTCCAATAAAAAAGAGTATTTTTGCAGCAACAAATCCCACCACGCCTCTCAACGATGCGTACCACGGTGGGACTTCGCTTTTTATAAAGGGTATATGGATTACGACAAACAACCGATAAACGTAGATGAACAGGTTGCCTTGCTCCAGAACAGAGGGCTGGTGATAGAAGATATTGCAACTGCCAAATTGCAGCTTCGCAATATCAGTTATTTTCGTATTGCCAGTTACCTACGATATATGGAGGAAGACAGACAGTTTCATCATTATAAACTGGGTAGTACATTTGAACAAGCCATCGACCTTTATCTCTTTGACAAAGAACTTCGTCAACTTATATTCAAGGCAATTCAAGATATAGAGATTTCTCTTCGGACCAAAATGATTCAGATATTTTCCATGGAGCATGGCGCATTTTGGTTTATGGATGCATCATTGTTCAAGAATGCAGACTTTTATGAAGGCTGCCTTGACAATATCAAGAAAGAGGTATCTCGTTCAAATGAAGATTTCATCAAGGAGCATTCCGAGAAATATACTTTCCCTTCTCTCCCTCCTGTGTGGAAAACATTAGAGGTCGTTTCGTTTGGTACGCTTTCCAAATTATTTTGTCTGTTCAAGGACAATCGTCTCAAAAAGCAAGTGGCAAGAGAGTTTGGACTACCTCAATACACTTACTTGGAAAGTTGGATAAGGTGTATAACCGTGCTTCGCAATTGTTGTGCTCACCATGCCCGTATATGGAATAGGCGTTTTGCCTTGAAGCCACAATTGCCAAATCGGCTTCCACTTTTTTGGATTGCTCCAACCCAAAAGCCTATCAAACTTTACCATCAGTTATGCACCTTATTATATATGGAGCAAACTATAACTCCTTGTATGGATTTAAAAAGTTCTCTTCTCAGATTGTTCGCAGATTATCCCAATATTGATTTACATGCCATGGGCTTTCCACAAGGATGGGAAAACGAACCTTTATGGAGATAGCAACAAGTGTTCGGACATAGACTATCCAAATACCTGCTGCCACAACGTTTTATTGCTGACAATGATTCTGACATCAGCTTTCATATACTTTTGCAGTATAGGAGTATTTTGTCCCTGTGTGCTCACTGTGGCTATAGCCATAAAATAGTTACCATCTTCCCTATGTATGAGCTTGGCATTATGGCTTATAATGTTGCAGTTATAAGATACATTGTCGTTACCCTCGAAAGATACATGAGCCGTCCTTGGCTCATCGAAAAGGTACAAATACTTATATGGCACAAACACTTGCACTGTTCTTTGATTGATGACCTCACCATTAGCATCTATGGATATAGGATAAGGTATCTTGTAGAAAGCAACTGCGAGGGCGAGGACTATTATCGTAATGACAACCGTTCCCAAGCTGACGAGGCGAGGAGGAACCTTGCCTATCACGTTCCTCACCTTCTCGCTTCTCAACTCGATGTTATCTGATTCTTTTTCTTTCTGTTCCATGTCAAAAGCATTTTAGTTTCCCAATTCCAATTGATTCTTCACAAGATTATAGTATGCCCCTCGCTTGGCGGTCAAAGACTCATGGTTGCCAACCTCAACGACCTTACCATGGTCTATGACTACGATTTGGTCGGCATTCTTCACCGTACTTAGGCGATGAGCCACTATCACAACCGTCTTTCCTTTGTAGAACTTATCCAAGTTCTCTACGATGTTTCTCTCATTGTTGGCATCGAGCGAGTTGGTCGCCTCGTCAAGGAAGATGTAGTCGGGATTCTTATACACCGCTCTTGCTATCAAGATACGCTGTTTCTGTCCCTGGCTCAGTCCCACTCCATCACGTCCAATCTTGGTATTGAACTTCAGCGGCAAGGCCATCACATAATCCTTGATGCAAGCTATCTCGGCTGCTTTCAACAACCGCTCCTTGTCTATGTCACCATCATCAACAGCAATGTTTCGTGCGATACTTTCCGAGAAGATGACACCTTCCTGCATCACAACGCCACATTGTCTGCGCCACCATTTCTTGTTGAGCTTGTTGATGTCGGTGTTACCAATGTTGATTTGTCCTTCCAAGACAGGATAGTAACCAAGCATCAAACGGATGAGGGTGGTCTTTCCACTGCCAGATGCGCCAACGATGGCTGTTACTTTACCTTGCGGAATGTGAATGCGCACATCATCTATGGTCTTGCGCAAAGCATGTGGGTCGTACTTGAATATGATGTTCTTGATGTCAATGCCCTCTTTCTTATCTTCAATGGAAGTTCGAAAGCCTTCCTTTCCGTATTCATCATCCATCTGGTGAATCTCGTTGATTCGCTCCAAGCTAATCTTCACATCTTGCAGAGAATAGAAGAAGTTCATCAGTTGCTCCACAGGCGAGTTGAGCTGTCCGATGATGTATTGCACGGCAAGCATCATACCAAGTGTCATTTGCCCATGTATCACGGCTGTTGCAGCAACTACCGTGATGATGATGTTCTTCACCTCATTGATGAAGATACTTCCAGCCTCCTGTGTTTGTTGGAGTTTGAGTGATTTCATCTGCACCCCGAACAAGTCTGCTTGCGTGTCTTCCCATTCCCATCTTCTGCGCTGCTCACAATCCTGCAACTTGATTTCCTGCATGGAGGTGATAAATTCGTAGGTCTTGTTGTTGTTGATGGCTTGTTGCTCGAACAGTTCATAGTCGAGCACCTTTCTCCGCTTCAAGAACAATGTCATCCAGCCTCCATAGAGGATGCTTCCCAACAGAAAGATGGCAAACACCAACTTGTTGTAGAAGAACAGCACTACGGAGAACACCACGAAGGTGAGCATGGCAAAGGTGATGTTGAGCGTCTGCTGCGTGAGGAAGTTGTTCACACGGCTATGGTCGTTCATTCTCTGCATCAAGTCGCCCATGAGTTTCGTATCAAAGAAAGACATAGGCAATTTCAAGAGCTTGATGAAGAAATCGCTCACCAATGAAATGTTGATACGTAGGGAAATGTGAAGCAACAACCATCTGCGGATAAAGTCTATTGCCGTTCGGCTGACTGTAAGCATCAACTGCCCCAACAGGATAAGCCAAACAAAGCCAATGTCTTGGTTCTTGATACCGACATCCACAATGGACTGGGTTAGGAATGGCAGGACAAGCTGCAAGAGGCTTCCAACTATCAAGCCCAAGATAATTTGTCCGAAATACTTACGATATTTCCTCACATATCCAAGGAGAAAGCGGAAAGACCTCTTCTCTTTGATGTGTTCTTCGTCCTCCATCTTATAGGTAAAGAAAGCAGGAGTGGTTTCCAAGAACATGGCAATGCCCTTGTCCTCGCCATTAGATTTCGTGCTTATCCAATGTTGCTTGAACTCCTCTAACGTATAAACAACCAATCCCTTCCCTGGATCTGCTACATAGAAGTTCTTTCCTTTCTTGACTTTATACAAGACAACAAAGTGATTTTGGTTCCAATGAAGGATACAAGGCAAAGGGACTTCACCTAGCACCATAGTTGTAGCTCTAGCGCATGTAGTATGCAAGCCAAGTGTGTTTGCTGCCTCATTGATACCTAACAGAGAGACTCCTTCCGCAGTAGCAAAACAAAGTTTCGACAGAGAATCCAAAGTGTATTCTCTGCCGAAATATTTACATACCATTTGCAAGCAGGCTATTCCGCATTGCATGGAGTCATGTTGATGTATAATTGTTATTTTTCTCATTTTAAAGAACATCGTAGAATTACATTCTATCCTTCTGGCTTTGACCTGCTCCTGTACCCTTATACTTGCTTCGAGTAACATTGAACTTATAGCGGACTGTCAATGAGATTTTACTTGTTGAGAACTCATCGAAGATGGTTTCCTTCAGTTTGCCGTATTTACCTATGATGTGACTGTCGTTCGTACCAAACACGTCGTTGACATAAAGCTGGAAAGTCAGGCAGTCCTTCAGAAAGCCCTTGTATATAGACAGGTCGGTGTTGAACATCGGCTTGTAGATGTAATGGTTTTCCTCGTATCCCTTTGTGATGTAAGTCATCATAACGGAGAACATTGCCCATTTCGTATCGAAAGTGTTGTTGAATTTGAACTCCGCAACAGGCTTGTTAAGATAATGTCCGTCCCTTGTCTCCAACTTGAACCATTGCTTCTCAACCATAGCTGACAGCACAGGATGCCAAATGCCAAAGGTAGGCTGCAAGGTGAGCATAGAAGACACATTGTTGTAAGATTTGCCATTTATCATCCTCATCAATCCAATGGTGGCATTGTCCTTATACATCTCTACTGTCTGATATATCGGATCGGATACATGTTCATAAGTCAGGTTGAAAGTCAGCCATTTGTAGGCGAGGTCGTAACTGATATCTCTTGAAATCTCTGAGACAAGAAACGGATTACCGGTTTCGTATGTATAATGATTGCTATATTGCACACCGCTTCTTAATACCCAGTAGTTAGGACGATCGATGTCGGCTGCATAGCTCAGCTGCATCTGTACATTGCCAAACGGCATCGAAAGGCTGAGAGACGGAAACCAATTGCCGTAATTCTTGCTTTGCTCCGCCATATACTTACCATCGTCATAATACTTGAAGTCTACATTCTCGTATCGCAATCCAGCTTCCATGTTCAGCTTGCCAAAGTCACGACTATAGATAACGAACGCAGAAGACATGCCTTCCTTTATGCGGTCTCTTACATTGTCGGAAAGAGTGTTTGGTATGATGGCGTAGTTGGTGTTACGATTGGTGAACGAATACTCGCCTCCTACCGACAAATCACCACCAAAAAGCGGATAAGAGAGCACCATTTTGGAAGCAATCAATCGGTTGTACTTTGAAGTGGTACTGTTTACAAGTTGGTTTTGTATTTCCGAGTTTACCTCCTGATAATGCTCATCTATATTGTTTTTATTATTTCCTTTAGACCAAAACCAGTCGGTATTGAAGTCAATACCCAATTTGCCTACCTTGCCTACATAATATATATTACTTGACAAGTTGCTATTCTGCCCAAACTCCGATCTGATAGAAGTGTTGGTCTCAGTCAGATCTTCATCTCTCAGCACAGAGCCTTCCGTCTTTCCGTCTGTTATCAGCTTTGGATTGCGCAAGAAACTAAAGCTTGCTCCCAACGAATTGTTGTCGTCAAACTGATAACTGACATTCAAGCGAGAACTGAAAGTTTTGGTTTTGTTCTTCCAACGTGTTTTGTCCTGTTGGTTCCAGGTCTTGTCAAGATAGGTCATCTGATGCAAGTCCTTCTCGTCTGGCGACGATTGTTTTGAGCCATAGGCGTAGGCGCCAAGCTCCAATCCGTTCTTACGGTAATACATATTCAGCCTACCATATCCTCCAATGTTCTTTTTCTCGTCGTACGATCCTTCTGTTGTAGCGTCAAATCCAAATCCGTCGCCCTGTATCTTCTTTGTGGTGATACGTATAACAGCCTTAGTGCTTGCAGCATAACGAGCACCAGGGTTGGATATTACCTCTACCGACTTGATGTTGTCCGAACTCAAACGGTCGAGTTCGCTTCTGTCCCTCATCTGCCGTCCGTTGATATAGATGATAGGCTCGCCACGTCCAAACACCTTGATGTTGCCATTCTGTGCAGATACGTTAGGTATGCGGTCGAGCAGGTGCTCCATAGTTCCTGCCTTTTCAAGTACAGATCCGGCAACGGTTGTTGTCATTCCGCCATTCTTAAGGATGGTCTTTGGCAAAGATGATTTTATCACTACTTCACCGAGCATCTTACTATCTTCTTCCATCTTAATAACTCCCACATTCTCACCTTTGCAGTCCTTGAATATTGTCTTATATCCTACGGAAGTTACCTTGATGATTCCGCCATTGCAAGGAGAGTCGATGGTAAAACGCCCATCTTCTCCACTCACAGTCCCCTTGACGAATGCTGAATCTTGACGGTATAGGAGCACTACATTTGCAAATGCTAAAGGCTCGCCCTTGGCATCTACAATCTTTCCCGAAATGTTCTGTGCCATCATCTGGGACATTGCCCAGAAATACACGGCTGTTGTCATGATAAACTTTCTCATAATATAACTTTTTAATCAAACATACTTTTTCATAGATGTGGGCAATCATTTATACTAACAAATCTTTTCTTTGCACATCTCGTTTATACCTTGTACATAATCGTGCCATTTGTTTTTATCCTGTCTTAAATGTGATATGCTTAAAAGAATCTTTTCTATATGTTCTCTTTGTGATTTACATTTATCCTCATTAGGAGTTGTCTGATAGCATTTGTTCTTTTCATCATAAAAAAAATCCCTAGGACAACCATCACATAAATTGCGAGCCCAACAATTTGGACACAATCCTCTTTTGTTGGCTAACAAATCGAACAAAGGAAATGATTTTTTGATAGTACAAGAATTAAATATGTTCTTTCCTCCGATATTACCTAAATTTAAGCATTCTTTTCCTACATCCATATGGCATGGAAAAATCTCCCCCAATGTTGATACAGCAAATTGCTTGCTAGACATTTGGCAAGATACAAGCGGCTTTTTGAACGATATTGCCCATAGAATACTTGTAAAACTTTCTGGAAGATTTTCTAAATTATTTATAGAATAGGCATCTTTATGCTCTTTTACGTTCATTTCGTCAACGACAAAGCCTCTGATTCCAAATCGTTTTGACATATATGAAGCTATTTCATCTCTAGAAATTCCTTTTCTTATGTGATATTTCGTAAAAGTGGACTCATATTGAATTGTAACGTTATCAATTTGTTTAACGGTGTCTATAAACTTTGCTATTCTGTCAAACGAACCATTACCTGCTTTATCCAAGCGATTATAATCATTAAATTCCTTATTACCATCAACGCTAACGGTAATATAAGATATATATGTTCCAATAATTTTCAACAGTCGCTCATTTAGTATGGTACCATTGGTTATGATGGCAAACTTAGGCATATCCTTTAGTTTGTCATCAAACTTGTAGCTATTAAAAAGAGAGCAAACGTATTCCATCACATTTAAATTTAAGCATGGTTCGCCACCAAAAAAGACAATTTTTTCAATATGAGAGAAATGATGTATGCAAAAATCATAAAATTGCTTTGCGGTATCCGTAGTCATTAATGAGCGTTTCATCTTGTAGTTGCCTCCACTTGCATAGCAATATTTGCATCTGAGATTACAATCATTTGAAATATGTAATGTAATTCTATCTGCGACATCCGTTGTTGGATTAGGTGTCAAAGGAGGCAAATTCTTTTTAAACATATCCTCTAATTTCAGTAAACAGTTCTTTATTTCATCGAGAGAAATAGAGCTGTTTTGGGCAACATCGCTTATTGAAGCACCGTCTTTCAACGACTTAAGTATATTTGCTGTATCGCTACTTAAACTAACAAGTGTAAACGAGGGAACATGCAACAGCAAGGAGACATCCCCATTCTCTATAAAGTGTATATCGTCAAAATTAATCATATTATTTCCCATTTTCTTGATTACAGAATATGTTCTAATATAAAGAGTGGATTGTTGATAACAGCAATCCACTCTCCACCGTCAAAAAAGACTACTTATAGTTTCTTCACAGATGTAGAATCGGTGGTTTGGGTTGTTTGAGTTGTGTTTCCACAGCTACAGTGATTACCGTTGGTACCAACTATTTTGATGGCATTACCACCAACAATAGCATCCAATTCAACAGGAGCAAGTTCCTCCATAGGAAGAACCTCATTAAAACTAAGTTTCTTTTCCATAGTCTGTTTCCTTTCTTTAAAAAATCTACTAATGTTTTAAATCTTGGAATCTAACGTTTCTTGGACAGTATACGCCTTTTTACCCAGACGGGGCTGTATCAACCTTGTGTAAAGGTTATTGGAACAATTGCACCAAAACGAAAGCAAACTGCAATTATTTGCCTCATTTTGTATTCCGAGTGCAAAGGTATGAAGATTTTTTGAAACAAAGTAATTTTCAGAGAGTATTTAAACTACATTAAACTATGTTGTACGTGATTATACTTTGCATAATAACGCTAAAACAATATTTTCACTTACTTTTTTTTACGGTTTACCTGCATCTTTATTCTATTTGATTCATTAATAAGTTGTCTTGCTACACTATCTTTATAGAATGCAATCTCAATCATTTTGTGGTATTGATAGAGGGAATCTTCATACACATCAACTTGGGTTCTTAATTTATCAATTATGTCTTCGTCTCGTTGGACATTGAAATGTTTTTCGATGTAACGAATATTCGGGTCGTCAGATGGAAGAACCATTTTCAATGCCCTATACTTCAAATCTGCCTCCTCCCAATCTTGATACTCTCGCCATTGGGTGAGATTGCCCAAATGGAGAGGACAAGGGATAGAGCCAAGCCTCCAATGAAAAGAAGAACTTTCTTTGAGGTTGGCTCGAAGCGATGGGTTACAACCTTCTTTTGAGGTGATTTGTTCATTATTTCAAGTTTTTCCTGCAATACCTTCGAGGTGACAGTATGCTCTTGTTTCATCTGCTTGACAGCATCTACCAAGAACTTGCTTCGCTGCTCATTTTTGCCAAGTTCAACCTTAATAAGGTCAGCAAAAACAACAATGGCATCTCTTAATTTGGATATTTTACCTCTGACTTCCTCTTCCTTGCCAAACATAGCAATGATTAATTTCTCCAACTTGGTTGTGTCATTACTTGCAGGAACGTTTTCCGTTCCTGCGTTTTTTGTGGAGTCAGAAAGTTCATCGACTTTCTGCTCCAATCTCTCAACTGTGCCATAGATGGCTTTCAATAGTTCTTCTTTCATGTTCGATTCTAATTTTAAGTTTGTAACCAAGCCGATGGAAGAAATACCACTCCAAGGGTCTTGGGTATGTTCTGCCGTTGGTTGAGTCTGTTCTACTTGGTGACAACTTGGTTGTCCTCCCTGCATAGATTCGGCTCTTGGCGATGGCTACCGTCTCTGCATTGTGTCCGCTGACCACCTCGCCGTTCAAGGCGGACTCACGGATGTACTCCGCCAACTTGCGGTTGGCTTTTCTCGCCCTCAGTCTCAAAGCCTCGTAGCTTGGCTTTGAGAACTTCACCGTGGCAGACTTCGACAGCTTGCGAACTCTGCCTGTGGGCGGTCTTCCGCCCTTTTTCTTGTCCTGTTCACCGTGATGCGCCCCATGATGGGAGCTTTTCCATTCTTGTCCATTCCGCTCTTTTTCAGGTAGAGCAACACCTTGAATTTTTCGATTTTCATAACGCTTACATTTTGAGTGTGCAAATATAATCATTTTGTAAGCGTTCCTTGATACGCAAAACATTGAGAATCAGCGCAATAAAATCCGTTGATGCACAAAGTTGCCTTTCCGCATTGTTACCTGCTTTGCATAGGTAACTGTGGCTCACGATTTAGTAACTGAACTACTTCAATATTCCTCACTCGCTTGCTTTATGCCGATTTGGCAACTTTGTGCAAATCTACTCATTCCCAACTGTTTACGTTTCAACCTCTCTTATTCTCCTTTGGCTGCTTTAGAGCTTTATGTTAAAAATACTAACTCGCCGTTTTGCGCCCCGCAACTCATACTTTTTCAGAAGAGAAAACATAGAGTTGAGCGCTTAAATACTATATCTACAACAAATAACAAGATACAAAATGGCATAAGAAATCTTCCTCAGTTCCTCAGTTCCTCAGTTCCTCAGTTCCTCAGTTTTTCTCTGACCCTTCACTTTTATCTTTATTTAGAAGTTTATTATATATATAATATTATATATATAATAAAATATA
>ERZ1106954.3476-NODE-3476-length-10268-cov-3.617448_pt1 | contig 10268 bp, 4 predicted proteins | sample MGYA00403678_ERZ1106954 | MGnify/ENA primary metagenome ERZ1106954 (study PRJEB35170, sample SAMEA104062445) | human gut metagenome | biome: human gut; feature: human-associated habitat; material: faeces | place: Denmark | collected 2012-08-20 ... | reverse complement strand
ATATCGTTGGCAATCAGATACTCGCCGATTTGCCGAGTTTTCTGACCCGATCTTCGGATGGGCTCAACACCGCGACAACACCGGCCATGAACCTGACCGTGGCCATGCCCTACACCGCCAGCGGCTGGCAGGTCGATAATAAGGCCATCAGCAATCGCATTGCCGAAACCACCACTTCCTCGACATCAACATCGTCCAAGTCCAACAGCACGGACAAGGCCGACAAGTCCGATAACGCCGACGCCAGCAACGCGGCCAAAGCCACTGATACGCAAGCCATATCCTTATCCGAACAGGATGCCGATACCGCGCGATCCCTTGGGCAGACATTCGCCAAGCACCGCTCGCTGCAAGTGATCGCGGATCCTCTGTATTGGCGTCAGTCCGCAGTGCAACCGTCCATTGCCGGCATCATGCAGCCCGCCGACTTCGACATCACCGCCTATACCGCACTGGACGATACCGCGGCCTACGAAAAGGCCGGCATCACCACTGAGCAGTGGAACGCCAAGCAGGCGGCCGCATGGTATGCCGACGGAGGCGACTCCGAAACACCCTCCGCGTACGCATGGCAGGGCAACAACTGTTGGACGTTGGATGCGCTGACCGCAGCACGCGAGCAGGGCTATGACACGGTGATTGCCGATGCCTCTTTCGATGCCGACCAGACTGAAGCCGTACACACAGGCACCTACGTGGTGCATACGCCTGCCGGCGATGTCACCGTGCTGAAGGAGCAATCGACCTTGGGCACGCTGGCCAAGGGCCAAGCCACCAGCACGGACGCGCAGGCCGAGTCCAGCGATGCCGGTCGGTTGGCCCGACTGATCGCTCAGAGCGCGTTCTACCAGATGGAACAGCCCTATACATCCCGATACCTGCTTATGACGTTCTCCCGCACCACGGAGGCCAGCTGGATCGATCAGGTGATGAGCGCCTTCGAGCAGGCGTCTTGGTTGAATCTGACGGACCTGAAGACCATGGCCAAGGCCGATCCGTACAATGTCAGCGATTCGGTCAATCCCGACAAGGCCGATGATGCCAACACCGCCAATACCCGTTCGGCATTGAGACAGTTGGCCGACAGCCGGCATGACATCATGCGCATGGCCACCTCCATATTGAGGAACGAGATTGATTCCGACGAGGTCTCGTCGTTGGACCCGCAGGCCCTGGCCCGGCAGGACGCCAATGACACCGCCTCGCATAGCAACGATCCGACGCAATGGATTGGCTCTTTACTGGCGCTGCATGACGATATGGCGCTGCGGTCCATGTCTGGCTCCCCCCAGCCGACAGCCACGCGAAAAGCCATGGTCAAAGCCACGAAAACACTGGCCAGCGATCTTCTGAACGGCGTACGCATCAACCCATCGGAATCAATATCCGTGTTCAGCGAATCCGCGAAAATGCCAATCACCGTCAGCAATGACCTTCCCTACGCCGTCAGCGTGCAGGTCAACTCACTGACTGACTCCATGCAGATCGTCACCTCGCGAACCGCTGACATCGATATTCCCTCGCATAGCGACGCTCAGGTGACCTTCACCATCCGCGTTTCCACTTCCGGCTCATCGACGGCCCATGTGTCGTTGACCGACCGGGAAGGCAACAGCTTCGGCAACACGCAGGACACCGCGATCACCAGTGTGATGCGCATCAGTGATGCCAGCGGCTTCATTATCATCGGCTTCGCCGTGCTACTGGGCATTATCGGCCTGTGGCGGCAGTTCCATCGGAAGAAGGACCCCGACGAATGAGTTCAAGCGTAGGTCGTAATTCCCTGATCATGGCCACGGGAACCGCTGCTTCCCGTGTGACCGGTCAGCTCCGCACGATTCTTCTCGCTGCGGCCATCGGCACCACCGGATTGGCGGCCAACGCCTATCAGGCCGGTTCCATGATTCCCCAATCCGTGTTCACGCTGGTGTCCGGCGGCATCTTCAACGCCGTGCTGGTGCCCCAGATCGTGCGCACGTTGAAAGAAAAAGACGCCCAAGAACGACTGAATCGCCTGATTACGTTGGCCATCGGCATCCTATTGGCCATGACCGTGGTGATGGCGGCGGCCAGCCCTCTGCTTGCCCGCCTGTACGTGGGTAGCGACGATCACCAGATGATAGCCCTGACCACCTCGTTCACCCTGTGGTGCATGCCTCAGGTGTTCTTCTACGGCCTGTATACGGTATTGGGTCAGATCCTGGCCGCCAAAGACCATTTCCTCACGTATGCGTGGAGCTCAACCGGTGCCAACATTATTAGTTGCGCCGGTTTTACTGGCTTTATTCTGCTGTTCAGCAAGGCCAATGAACAGCCCCTCGAATTCTGGACCGCCGACAAAATCGCGCTTACCGCAGGCACCTGGACTTTGGGCGTGGCCTTCCAAGCGCTGATACTGTTCCTGCCGCTGGCCCGTATCGGGTTCAAGTACAAACCCAGCTTCGGGCTTGGCGGCTTTGGACTCAGGTCTATGGGTCCCGTGGCGTTAGGCTCTTTGGGCGTGGTGATCACCAGTGAGATCTGCGGCATTATCCTTACCCGTATCGCCACATCCGCACCGCAGCGCGCCCACGAACTGACGGGTGCCAGCCTGTTCAGCGTGGCAGGCAACGCGACCTATCAGAATGCGTACACACTGTTCATCCTGCCCTATTCACTCATCGCCGTATCGGTATCCACGGCTATGTTCCCCAAAATCTCCCGTTCCATCGCAGCTGCGAATCTGGATGAGGCACGGCACGACCTGGTCAGCGCACTGAATAATGTGGGCCTGCTCATCATGTTCTTCGCCGCCGCCATGGTCGTGTTCCCCGAACCGATCATCCGTGCATTGCTTCCGTCCGTCTCGATGGACGAGACTATGTTGATCTCCTATGCGCTTATCGCCTTGTCTATGGGCATTCCATTGGGGTCGGCGTTCCTGCTGATCCAGCGCACGTTCTACGCCTTTGAGGACGGCCTTCACCCCTTCCTGTCCGCGGTGATGCAGTATGGATTCACCTCAATATTCATGATCATCGGCATGATGGTACTTCCTCCTGAGCATTGGGTACTCGGCATCGCCTGCTCGGTGACCCTCGGTGGATTACTGGCGTTGCCGCTGACGTTGATGATGTTGCGCCGCAAGTTCGAAGGCAATCTTGGCGGTCGGGAGATCACGAGGACATATGCCAAGGCCATTGTGGCGGCACTGGCTTCCGGAGTTGTGGTCTGGCTGATCAAACGACCGGTAGTCGCACTGCTCGGCGCGGATATTCGACCAGTAGGCGGGCACATGAGCTGGTGGTCTGCGCTGGCCATCTGCGTGGTGCTCACCATTGTGCTGGCCGTAGTATATGTGGCTGTGTTGTGGGTGGTACACACCCCGGAACTCATCAGCGCCTATCACTCGATACTGGCCCGTCTACACAAGACTCCGGCCAGTGAGGACGTTGCTGTGACAGCCCAGCCGGAAAAAAGTCGACGCTACGTAAATCAATCCTGAGACGGAGCCCGTCAAGGATAGCCCCGCACGTAGAATATCTAAGACCAATCTCGAACACCAATCACACGGAGCCGAACGCACTATGAAACCGCAACTCGGAGACACGATTCTCAACCGATACACCTTGGTATCATCGTTGCGTGAGGAGCCTGGCATTCAGGCATGGAAAGCCAACGACCGTGTGCTGGCAAAGGATTGCCAGCTGTTCATCATTACCGATCGCAGCGCTTTCGCCGCAATCGATAAGCTCGCTGGTCGCATCGCCGCCACTCGCCCTGATCGTGTGATTCCCATACTGAAATACCGTATGGAATCCGACGTACTTCTCATTGTCATGCCGGTGGATAGCGGCCAATGCCTGACTGACTACATGGCAGATACCGCCAAGCCGCTCAGCTACAGCGCCATCCGGTCGATTATCGGAGAATGCGCCGACGTGCTGCGCGAGGTCATTGCGGATACTCCCAGCGGCATCGTCATCACAACCGACACCGTTCGAGTGACTACCTCCGGTGTGCAAATTGCCGATGCACCATGTGCCACGATGCTGGCCGATACGTCCGCTACCGATCTGCGTACGGACGGTCCTGAACGGTATGCGATTCGCCAGCTTGCGGCATTACTCTATACCCTGCTGACACGCACGCCAAGCCAAGCGACACCCACATTCAATCTGCGTGCCTTGCCGCAAGACACCCCTGGCGAATTCCGCGTGATTTGCAAGCGTGGATTGGCCTTGAGCGAGCCCGACGATCATACGTTGCCAATGGCTGCCCTTGTAGAACTCGACGCCTTGTTGGGTAATTGGAAGCCGCTCTCTGAACTGAGCGATGCTGATATTGCTTTGCCGAGCGCGGAAAGCGATTGCTCGATTACCAAGGCGATACTGAAGCCTGCCAACGAGACTGATATCGTGCCTATTCCCAGCACGTTGATTAACAGCAGCAGTCTTCCGGAATTGTCTATTACCCCTTCCCTGCCGGTTCAGACGGCCGCCGTCCCCGCTCCGCACGCGATGCCACCGGTTCCTCTGCCTGATGGGTCCAGTACTGCTGACGGTAACCAGTCTCAGTCTGATGCCCGCCGTCTGTTTGACTTCAACCTTTCTGACGCCTGGGAGCACGAAAATCTTTCCGGTGAAGGCACCGGTGACTGGTACAGCGAAATGAATCCGGCCCCCATCGGCGGTCCGGGTGATAATACTCGGTTGACAGTGCCTATTGTTACCGGCGGTATTCCCGATGCCACCGTGGGAGAGACAACCAGTCGTATTCCCGTGTTCGACGCCAGCGGCCGTGCTGTGGCTCCTGGTGAGGAATCGCTGCGTGCCTTGGAAGAGGAGCAGGCCCGCATTGCCGAAGTAAGCGCCATTCCTCCGAGCTTCACACCGAAGGATGTGCCGGATGACGAGGTTGACAGCAAGCTGCCCGATGAACATCTGTTCGGCAAACTGTCGACCAAGGTCGTTGCCATCATTGTGGCTCTGATATTGGTAGTGGCAGCGGCTGTTTGGGCAGTGCATGCGTTCCGATCCTCCGGAGACAATCCTGCCGATGCTTCCAGCAACTCCAGTGAAGGTGACTGGCCTGATATCAATGCTGACGCTGTGCCATTTGGTGGCAGCGAGAACGCGACGAACGGTGGCACCACTGACGATTCTTCAAAATCGAGTGATGCCACTCAGAGCGAATCCAAGGACTCGGCATCAGACAAGTCCAAGAAGTCCGAGACTGCTGATTCGTCGTCCAAGAAGACCAAGGCCAAGAAGTCCGGCGATAAGGATTCCAGCGCTGTTCCGCAACCGAGCCATGAGAACAACACGGCGTTTACGATTTCCAGCGCCAACTTCCTGTCGAATCCTGGCGGCCAATCCGGGTACGCATACTACATGCACCTTGACCAGCCGCAGGATGCGTACCGCATGGTTATCACCATCCGCACATCCGGTGGTAAGGGCTATATTCGCGCAAATACCACTGGGGACCCCACTCAAGGCAAGCAGGTGGCCGAATTCACCTTTGCTGAAGGTGGCACTACTGAGGTGAAGTTCACCAAAGCCGTCAAGACGCAGGATCTGCTGCTGTGGGTGCCATCGGATAGCCTGCCGCAGAACCAGCTGTACATCGAAAAGGTGGAGGTCTTCTAATCGGCATCTATGCCGATAACTGACCCAAGAAGGGGCGGTACCGTTCGCATACATTCGACGGTACCGCCCCTTCTTCGCATCTGGCTGAATGACACGGAATATCGTATGGGGGTGTGACAATGTTTCACGTGAAACATAACGTCATCATTATCGGTTCTGGTCCCGCTGGCTACACGGCCGCCATCTATCTTGGCCGTGCAGGTCTTAATCCTGTTATGGTCACTGGTGCGTTGTCGCCAGGTGGACAGTTGGTCAACACCACTGAGGTGGAGAACTTCCCCGGATTCCCGGAAGGTATACTTGGCCCGGATCTTATGGATCGCATGAAGGAACAGGCCAAGCGCTTCGGTACAACCTATATCGCAGACGATGTCTCTTCCATTGAGGCGTGTGAGAGTGATTCGGTCAAGCCGACCTATCGTGTAACGCTCTCCGATGACTCCCAGTTGGAGGCATCAGCACTCATCATCGCCACAGGGTCGTCATTCCGTAAGCTTGGGGTGCCCGGCGAACAGGAGCTGTCCGGACATGGCGTCTCGTACTGCGCCACCTGCGATGGCTTCTTCTTCAGGAACAAGCCTATCGTGGTCGTAGGCGGTGGCGATTCGGCTTTTGAAGAGGCATTATTCCTGACCCGGTTCGGTTCTTCGGTCACCTTGATTCACCGACGCGATAGCTTCCGTGCCTCGCAGATCATGGTGGACCGAGCCAAAGCCAATCCGACCATCACCCTACTGACCAACACAGTGGTGACCTCCATTACCGGCACCTCCTCCCCCACACAGAACACCGGTGCACCTATTGCCATTCCTGGCTTGACAATCAAACGACCGGCTGTGGCACCGGCCAGTGTCAGCAGCATTGCCGTACGTAACGTGGTGACCGGAGAAGAAAACACGCTGGACACCAACGCCGTATTCGTGGCTATCGGCCATACGCCAGCCACTGATTTTGCAGCTGGTGTTGTGGACCGTGACAATGATGGGTATGTCGTGGTGCAGGGTGCCAGCACGGTGACCAGTGCGCCAGGCATCTTTGCTGCAGGCGATTGCGTGGATCGTACTTATCGTCAGGCAATCAGCGCAGCGGGCATGGGCTGCCGTGCAGCGCTGGATGCGCAGGCCTATCTTACGGACTGATTGCGACGACCTGATGATGGCTTGCTGTTCTGACTGCTGCCTGTGACATAGGAGCAGCGCTAGGTCAGTGTTACAGCATGCCGCCCTTGGATAGTACGCACCGGTCAAAGGCATAGAAAGGCCCCTCAGGCGACGGAGAGGTTGTGCCCGATGTTTTGCGCAAATGTGGCCTGGTCCGTCGTCGGGGGAATGACTTCAGTCGGTTGATTGCATGATGCCGTCGAGCCGGGACATGTCCAGGTAGCGGCGGCTCGACCAATCGTTGACGGTGACGTAGCGGATCCTGGCGCAGATGAGCATGAGCGCGGCGGACGCCCATTCGCGGTGGGTGGGCGGCACCTTGGAGAGCACGTTGCGCATGAAGTGGACCATGCACCGCTGGTATCTGGCCTGCGGCAGCATCTCGCCGACGGTGGCGACGAGCCCGGCGCACCTGTCGCCGACCACGAGCCTGACGCCCTTCAGGCCGCGCTCGATCATGGACCGTATGAACTGCTCCCAGCTGGCCTTGTCCTCCTTCATGCCCTCGGCCACGCCGATGACCTCCCGGTGGCCCGTGTCGTCCACGCCGATGGCGACCAGCACGCTCACGTTCTCGACCGACCCGCCCCACGTGCGCTTGTGCCACACGCCGTCCACGAACAGGTACGGGTACGAACGCTCCAACGGCCTGTTGCGCCATTCGTCGATCTGCGCGTACACCCCCTTGAGCTTGTCCGAGAGCGTCTGCGAGGGCATCCGCTCGCCCCACAGCAGGCGGCTGATGTCGTCGACCTGACGGGTCGAAACGCCGGCCAGGTACATGTCGATCAGCGCCTCCTCGACGCTCTGCTCACGACGCCTGTATCGTTCGATCACCGCCGACTCGAACAGCGCGCCCTTGAGCTTCGGGACCCTGAGGGTCACGGTCCCGGCCTTCACGGTCAGGTCACGCTCGTAATGACCCGCTCTGTAGGCCTTCCTGTCCCCGGTGCGCTCGTAGCGGGCGGCGCCCGTGATCTCGTCCGCCTCCGCGTCCAGCATCGCGTTCAGCAATTGCTCGACCTTCTCCGACACCAACCGGTCGAGTCTCGTCTCGAGCATGTTCTCATCGACCTGTAGAATCTGATCCTGCATGGTTCCGTCGCCTCTTTCCATAGCGGTTTTGTTTGGCGACTGAAATCGTACCCAGACGACGGGCCATGCCTCTTCATTCAGGCTTCAACCAAAGTGCGCAACAAACCGGGCGTTATCGACGGAGAATCACGATGTGTGATTTGTCATCCTCCAGCCTGAGGGGTTTTCTATTGCGACAGGGGCTACAACGCAGGCATACGCCCCTGCCAGGAATCACGCAGAGGCTATAACGTCTTGCGCGTACAACGCACTGCACAGCAATAATGCCGGCGACAGTGACAAGCCGATACAATGCCAAGTGACAACGCTAAGCATCGGTGTTGTCACTGACGATGCCGGCGACAACACGAATGTTCTTATCGTGTTACACCCATTTGGAATCGGCATCGCCTTGGCTCGGCACCAGCAGCTGCAGGATGCGATCCATATCCTCTGGTGACGAGAAGACGATTTCGATGCGACCATGCTTGGTGCTGCCCTTAATCGACACCTTGGTGTCGAAATGATTTTCCAAACTCTGCTGGATGGCGGAACCAACCCAAGGATTGGTCTTAGACGTCTTAGGCTTCTTCGGCTGCTCCCCCGACGCAATCTTCATGGCGACGATTTCTTCGGTGCTGCGTACAGAAAGACCTTCCGCAATAATACGAGAAGCCAGCTTGTCCATTTCCTCCGGATCGCTCAGGCCCAATAGCGCACGCGCATGACCGGACGATAGCACACCGGCAGCCACTCTCTTTTGCACAGAAGCCGGCAGGTTCAGCAGTCGCAAGGTATTGGCGATTTGCGGGCGAGACTTGGACACCGACTTGGACAGTTGTACTTGTGTCAACCCGAACTCTTCAATCATCTGCTGGTAGGCAGCCGCCTCTTCCAGCGGATTCAAGGCCACACGGTGCAAGTTTTCCAGCAATGCATCGCGGAGCATATCATCATCCGCAGTGGTTTTGACGATGGCGGGAATCGTCTCCAACCCAGCCAACTGAGAAGCACGCCAACGGCGTTCACCCATAATGAGCTCATACGGGCTGTCCAAATGACCGGCAAACGGATTCGTGCTGGATTCCGTCTCGTCGTGCTTGGCGGCTTTGGCCGCAGCAATCTGGCTTGCCGGACGCTTGCGCACGACTATCGGTTGCAGCACACCAACTTCCTTAATGGAAGCAGACAGCTCATTCAACTCATCTTCGTCGAAGATGGTACGAGGCTGATGTGCATTGGGCCCGATATCAGACAGTTTGAGTTCAGCCAGATAACCACCGGCTACCGGCTTGAGCTCGTCCTTCTTATCTGTGTCAGCGGTCTTTGCCGCCGATGCAGTCAAAGATGTTTCACGTGAAACATCTTTGACAGTGACGGATGTACGATGTGCCGTCTGAGACGCAGACGACTTGCCGCCCTGCTGAGGTGCGGCGACCTTACCGGTTTGAGGTTTCTCCGTACCGAAAAACAGGTCGCTAGGATGAGTAATGGTGTCCAATGCGGGCATGGATGCGCGTTTACCGGCGGCTTTCTTGACTGCCTTGCTGGACGATATCGTCTGAGGCACGGCAGGTTTTGATTCCTGCTGGGCAGTAGCCTTCTTGGCGGGGGTTATGTCAGCAGTGGCCTCCGGAGTAGACGAATCCTCCGCAATCATTGCGGGCTGCTCCGCCACCGGCTCCTCCCCTGGCAATGTGGGGAACAAAGCGCCAAGGCCCTTACCAAGTCGTGATTTTGATGCCATTACTTGTTCCTCCTCGCATCAATGGTGTCAAGGACTTGTTGCGAACGCTGTGCGATTTCCAAAGCTGCTTCACCATACGATATGGCACCTATGCCACGAGGATCATAGGCAATCACCGATTGGGAGAAACTCGGCGCTTCGGAGATCTTGACTGAACGCGGGATGGTGGTATTCAGCACAATGCTGGGATAGTGTCCCTTAACCTCGTTATATACTTCACGGCTCAATAACGTTCGGCGATCGAACATCGTGACGAGCATGGTGGACACCAGCAGTACGGGATTGAAATGCTCTTGCACCAAACCAATCGTGTTAATCAGCTGGCCAAGACCCTCCAATGCGTAATACTCAGCCTGGATAGGAATCAGCATCTCGGTCACTGCACACATGGCGTTGATGACCAAGAGGCCCAAGCTGGGCGGGCAATCAATGAACACGTAATCATAGTGTTTATCTGATTGACGCAGGTAGAGGTCCAAGGCCTCCTTCAACAATGTGTTTCGGTTGGGCAGATCAGCCACTTCCAACTCGGCACCGCTGAGATCGATTGATGCAGGCACAACATCAAGTGTGGGAAAATCAGGACAGACCGTGATAACATCACCCAGATCGGAACGCCCCTCGATAACGTCATAGACCGAGGGCTCTCCCGATGCA
>ERZ1106954.3474-NODE-3474-length-10269-cov-3.912669_pt1 | contig 10269 bp, 8 predicted proteins | sample MGYA00403678_ERZ1106954 | MGnify/ENA primary metagenome ERZ1106954 (study PRJEB35170, sample SAMEA104062445) | human gut metagenome | biome: human gut; feature: human-associated habitat; material: faeces | place: Denmark | collected 2012-08-20 ... | reverse complement strand
ATTTGATCTTTGTATTCTCGCCCATGGTGACCGATTCGGGATAGAGCGGCAGGAATACATAGCCCGCGTCCTGCAGCTGCTTGACAGCGCCCGGGAACGCGATGAGCGTGTTGGCGTTCCAGTCGTGGCTGAGCAGGACCGCAATGTCGAGCTGCTTTACCTGCCAGACGGCCATGCTCTGGATCTCATCGGCGGTCTTTCCGGCGACGCCGTTATCGAACACGTCGCACGACCATTCGATCCACTCGTAGCCCGCTTCCTTGACGGCCTCGGTCGGGTCGGTGCCGAGCAGCGCCTTGGCCCACGCCGAGCCGCCGGGGTAGCGGAAGATCTCCGTATGGAAGCCGGTGCATTCGTACACCCACTCGTCCTGTTTTTGGATCATTTCGATCAGACCCTCGGTCTTCTGGTAGAGATTGCCCATGGCAGCGAACTGGTGGGAGTATGTATGGTTGGCGACCGCGTGGCCTTCGGCAAACTCGCGGCGAAGCATTTCGGGCTCGTCCTCGGATTCGTTCGCCTCGTGCGAGGTGAAGAACGTCACATGGACGCCCAGCTCCTTGGCTTTGTCGAGCACCTGTGTGGTGAGGCGCGTGGGGCCGTCGTCAAATGTCCAGTAGCAGATCTTGATATCCGTTTCGCCGGCCTGCACCTTTTCCTCCAGCTCGCGGATCTTGGAAGCATACTCGCGTCGCTTGGCAAGCGTCTCTTCCACGATGTTATCGAGCCGCTCGTTCTCGGCGCGAAGCTCTTCGAGCTGCGCGGTCTTATCCTCGTTATCGGAGAGCGCCGCGGCAAGCTCGGAAGCGAGCGTCTTGCCCTCGTCGCCGCCCTGCGAAATGTCCTCGCGCAGCGCGTCCTGCTGCGCCTTCATATCCTCACTGAGCTTGTCGGTGCTTTCATCGACGAGCTGCGCCTGCGCGCGAAGGTCGGCGGCGCTGGATTCGTATTCCGCGATCGGCACGGCGCGATACTGGAAAAAGGCAAACACGCCGAATCCCACCGCGACGAGCGCGAGGCCGAGCAGAACATAGTTAATTACCTTTAAGGTATTCTTCAACCTGATCCACTCCCTTCTGCATTTCCTCGTAGACGGAATTGTAGTACGCGGTGTCCTCGTCCGCGAGCTTCGTTTCGACTTCCTTTTCCACTGCCGTGATCGATTCATCGAGCGCGGTGTTGTCGGCTTTGAGCGCGTCGATCTTTTCCTGCGTTTCGCCAAAGACCTCCTGCTCCGCCGCCGTCCATGCGGCGGCACCGGTCTCGGTCTCGGGATCAACGGCGTCGTGCCGCGTCTGTGCCGCGGCGAGCGTCTCCTGCGCCGAGGCCACGGCGCTCTCGCCGTCGGCACGGAGAGCCGCCGCCTGCTTCAGAAAGTAGACGCCGCACACGACGCCGATGACAAGGATCACCGACAGCAGTACGGTCATTACGGTGCGTTTCATCGTTTGCAATCACTCTTTTCTTTTTTATACCTTTTTTCAGCCGCAGCGCGGCTGGTTTATCCTTTTTGATAAAGCGCGAGCAGCTCTTCCGTCTGGCGCGTGAGGTCAAACTCCGTCACGGCGCGGCGGCGTGCGTTTTCGCCGCAGGTGCGGCGGTACATCCCGTCCGTCATGAGCCGGTGCAGCGCATCGCACAGAGCGCTCGCGTCGCCGGGCGGCACGCATTCCCCGCAGCCGTCAGCGAGATCCGCGCCCGCGCCGACGTCCGTCATAACGAGCGGCAGACCGCATTCCATCGCTTCGAGCGCGGCAAAGCTCATGGCCTCGTTATACAGCGCGCTGCTCACGTAGACATCCGAGGAACACATCAGCGCTTCGGCGTCCGTGCGGTAGCCCGCGCGGATGACGTTTTCGTCAAGGCCCTTCTCACGGATGCCTTCGCCCACGGCGTCAAAAAGCTCTCCGTCGCCCGCGATGAGACAAGCAAACGGAGCGTCCGTGCGCTCCTTGAGCTGCGCAAGCGCGTCCAGCAGGAAGAAAAGCCCCTTTTCCGGCGCATAGCGCGCCATGGTGAGAAAGACGAAGCAGCCTTCCGGCAGCGAGAACTCCGTCCGGATGACGTTTCGCCGCGGCGGCAGGGGCTTCGGCGCAACGCCGTTGAAGATCACGCGGATCTTCTCTTCTTTGACGCCGTTTTCGCGCAGAAGGTTCGCCCCCTGCGTACAAACCGCGATGCACGCGGCATCGTGCGGTGTGATGCGCCGGTTGACGGCACGCCAGAGGAAGCTCTGGCGCACCGTAAGATGGCTCGTGAACACGACGCGCGTCTCCCGCCGCCAGAGGCGCGAGAGCACGGCGATGACGTTCTCTCGCGGGTACTGCGCGTGGATAACGTCGATACCGTTTTCCGCGCACAGCCGGGCAATGCTCTTCGCCGCGGCGAACGCGTGCGCGGCGCGCAGGTCGAGCCGGAACACGCCGCAGCCGAAAGCCTTTGCCTTTTCCGCGAGCTCTCCGCCGTCCATGTAGGCAAGGAAGCAGCGGTGTCCCTGCGCGGAATACGTCCGCATCAGGTTTTCGACGTACTTTTCCGTACCCGCCTTTCCGGCGTAGCTGATGAGATAGAGAATGTTCAATTTCTTAATAGAAGAGCTTCGCGATCGGGCTGTCGGCGTCGAGGATCAGCGTCTTTTCCGCACCGGTCATGGACGTCTGCAGCGCGTCAAGCGCGATCATAAACGTATAGAACTCGGCTTCCTCCGGCGAGTCGTACACCTCGGAGAGAATGCGCATATACTCCGCGTCGCCCTCGGCACGCACCGTGGCGGCGGTCGCGTCGGCGTTGGCGAGGAGGATCTGCACCTGCTTGTCGGCCTCGTTGCGGATCTCCTTGGCGCGGCTCTCGCCCTCGGCAAGATAGCCCGCGGCAATGTTGTTGCGCTCGGAGATCATGCGGCTGAACACGGCGGATTTGTTATCGTCCGGAAGGTCGATCTTCTTCGTCTCCACGGCGATGAGCTCAATGCCGTAGCGGTCGAAGGAATCGCCGATCGTCGCCATGACGGTGCGCACGAGCGTGCCGTCACGCCCGGAGATGATCTCCGCCTGCGTCATGGACGAGAGCACGGTTTTGAGCGCGTTATACACGTTCGCGTTGATGCGCCCCTCGGCATTGGATACGCTGCCGGAGAGCGTTTCGATGAAGAGGCGCGGGTCCTCGATGCGCCAGATGGCAAAGCAGTCGGCAATAAGGGTCGTCTTATCCGCGGAGATCATATCGCTCACGGGCAGGTCATAGAGCAGCACCGTATTGGGGAGCGTGCTCATCTCCTGCACAAAGGGGATCTTGAAATACAGTCCCGGCTCGCTCTTTACATCAACGACCGCGCCGAACTGGCGCACGACGCCGTATTCGTTCGGCTGTACGACGTACAAGCTGCTCAAAAGCAACACGAGGATCACAACGGCGAGCACCGCGATAAGGATCGTCCGGCCGACGTGGGCGGGACGGCGGGTGTTATTATTTTCCATAATTACGGCTCCTCCCCTGTCGTGGTCGTTGTGTTCGTGCCGGTGAAGCTCTCGAGCGGGAGAACGGTCTGCAGCGTGCTGCCGTCCCTGCCGGTGATAACGATCTTCATATCCGGGAACACCTTGGCGATCATTTCATAGAACAGGCGCTGGCGCGTGATCTCCGGATACTTGGAGTATTCGGCGTACAGCTCCGTGAAGCGCGAGGCCTGACCCTCGGCCTCGGCAATGCGGGACTCCTTGTAGGCCTCGGCCTGCTGCAGAATTTCGTCCGCGTTCGCCTTGGCGGCGGGCAGCTGCTCGTTGGCGTACTTGTTCGCATTGTTGATGGCGGTCTCCGCCTCCTGCTTGGAGGTCTCCACCGCCTTGAACGCCTGCTGCACCTCGAGCGTGGGGGGCTCGGCGTCCTGCAGGGCGATGTTCACGAGCACAAGACCGATATCCTCCTGCTCGAGACGGGTGCTGATCTTGTCGCGGATGACGCCCTGGATCTCCGCCTTGCCGGTCGTGATGATATCGTCCACGCCGTAAAGGCCGATCGTATCGCGGATGTAGCTCTGGCAGAGCATTTTCAAAATGGCTTCCGGCTCTTCGCTGTTATAAAGGTACTTCACCGGATCGTCCACGCGGTATTCCACATAGAAATCCACGTTGACGAAGTTGAAGTCCACACTGATCATGAGCGATTCGTCCTCGTTGTTCACGTTCGTGCGCAGATCGTAGCCGAGAGCAAAGCCCTGCGTCGCCTTGCTGACGATGGTTTTCTGCTGGATGATGGGGATCTTGAACTTGAGGCCGGACGTGCTCACAACGGACGGCTTGCCGAACGTGGTGATAACGGCGTATTCGTCCTCCTGCAGCTGGTACACCGAGCCGAAGCCCAGCGCGCCGACGAGCACGAGCACCGCCGCGGCCGTCACGATCGTGCGCGGCAGGGTCTTTTTCCCGTCGCCGCCGTCCTTTCTGCGCGTGGTGCCGAGCACGATGAGCACGGCCGCCGCCGCAAGGACGAGGATGAGTGTGATAAGGCTCATGGGATTCTCCTTTCTTTATGCGGCGGAAAACGTCTACTCCGCCGTATAACAGCATAGCACAGCGCACACCGTTTGTCCAGAAAAGCCGCGTTCAAAGCTCGAGCGCGAACCGCTCTCTGCCGGTCTCCCGGAAGCCGAGCGAGAGGAACATGTTCCGGCTCTGCGTGTTAAACGAATAGATGTTCGCCGTCACGCGCTCCATGCCCTTTTCGCGGGCAAGATCGAGCATGGCGCGGATACACCGGCGGCCGATGTGCCGGTTCTGGTATTCCCTGCAGATCACGATGGCGAGCTCGCCGCTATTTCGCAGCGACACGTCGCCCACCAGAACGCCGCGGTACGATATATAATAGCATGCCCCGTGTGTGCTCAGATACTTATACATGGCGTTGAGCCGCTCGCTCGTATAAACATGGTCGATGTTATCGACCTGGCGGCACACGTCCGGATCCTGATACCACGGAAGCGCCGTTTCCTCATTCGGGTAATACGGCACAAGCGAAATCTCTTCGTCCACGACGCGCACACTGGCGGGATCGGCCATTTCTCTCTTCCTTTCTCTGCGCAAACCGGCCGTATGCGCAGATCGCACGCATACGGCATGGTTTTTATCTTTTTACTTTCCGCACCGGGCGGGTGATGCTGCGGATGAGGAGCGTGCCGAGCACCGCCGCGCCGATGAAGAGCACGGCGGCGGCGACGGCGAGCACCGTAACCGTCCAGCGGAGGTTTTCGATCTCCGCATCCGAAGCATCCGGCGTCTCCGGCGCAGGCGAGGGCGTCGGCTCCGCGGTCGGCGAGGGCGACGGTGTTGCCGCCTCCGGCACGGTGATAAGGCCGTAGCGCTGCATCGTTTCCTCGCGCGTATCGTAGATATAAAGTCCCGGCTCGCCGCCCTCGGGCCGCGCGTAGAACACAACGTACTCTCCCCCGTCCTCCGGCAGATACGTCCGGCACACGCTGCCGAGCAGCGCATATTCGCCGAGAACGCAGCCCTCCGGCGGCCGGACGGAGAGGATAGCGGCATCGAGGATCGTGTACGTTCTCCCCTCCGCGGTGAAGATCGTCCGACCGGCAGCAGGCGTCGCCTCCGGGATCTCCGGCTCAGTCGTATCGACATGGTTGTCGCTTGTCGGCTGCGCGGCGGTGTCCTGCGTCTGCCGCGTGACGGCGAGCGTATACACCCTCTGCGCGCCGTTCCCGGCGGTGACGGTTACGGTCACATAGTTCAGCCCGACGGAGAGCGAGCCGTTCCCGCTCACGGCGGTGGCTGCCGAAGCGTCGTTCTTCACGGCGCTCACGGCGAGCCATGTTGTTTCATACGGCACCGTCACGGCGTAGTTCGTCACATTGGCGGAAAATGCCGGGGAGAGCGTGCCGGGATCGATGTAGAGCGCGGAGAGCGTGCAGTCGGAAGAGGCCGACGTGATCGTCACCGATGCGCTGTGGGAAGCGTACTCCACGCTCACCGCGTCGCCCCCGGCGTTGCTCGCGCTGCACGCCGTCGGGCGGAGCGCCGTTGTGCCGATGGCGCGGGCCGTGAAGCTCAGGTTGAGAGAGAATTTTCCCTCGCCGCTGCCGCTGTAGTCCACGATGCGCAAACTCCCGCCGTTATCCTGCACCGCCGCGTTGCCGAGCCCGCCCGATGCGCCGGTGTAGGTAAGATAGTCCGTGTCGTACACGAGCGTCAGATCGATGCCCGCAACGGCGGAGGTCGTATACACGTTCACCGTGACGGTGTTTCCGACAACGACGCTCGGATCGGAGAACATCACGTCCGTGTCCGCCGCCCTGGCGCTCACCGTGAGCCACGGCAGCAGCGCTGCGGCGACGAGCAGCGCGAGGATCGGTTTTCTTTGTTTCATCGGCAAGCCCTCCTTACGGCGTGATCGTCGCCGTGCCGAGCAGATGGTTTCGTATGCGGATAAGATCGTTGATCGCCGCCGTGCCGCTGCGGTCCACATCCGCCGCGGCCAGACTCAGCCCGGTCAGCTCGCCGGTGCCGAGAAGGTGGTTGCGCAGCTTGATGAGATCGCTGATGGTGACGGCGCCGTCGCCGTTGATGTCGCCCGCGACGACGACGTACCCGGAAGCGAACACCGCTTCCGCGCCGTCGAGTTCATACGTGATCTTCACAAAATCGCCGGTACGCATCGGCGCGTCCGGCGCCTTGGCAGCGCCCGTGGCGTCCGTCACGGTGAGCGTTCCGCCGCTCACGCCGAGCGACGAAGTAAACGCGGCAAACGCCGTGCCGGGCGCGACGCCCGAAACACGCCCGTCCGCGCTGATAGCGTAGGGGCCGGTGATCGTCACCGGTGCGTCCGGCGCGCGGCGGTGGACGGAGAGCGTGTATGTCTCCGATGCGCCCGATTCCGCCGTCACGGTGAGCGTGACGGTGTTCACGCCGATATTGAGCGCATATTCGCCCGTCCCGGCGACACTCGCCGCGGCATTGAGCGGCGAGGCCGTTACGGTGATGCGCTCGGTCTCGTTCGGAACGATGACGGTATATTCCCGTATATCCCGCCGGAACTCCGGCGAAAGCGCGCCAGTGCTCACTGTAAGTGAGGAAAGTTTCGTGTTCGGCGAGCCGTCGCCCGTCGGAGCGGGCACCGCAGACTCCGGCATGTTGAGATACACCGGAATATTGAACGTGAGTTTGGATGCGCGCATCTCCTCGCTGTAAGCATAGGAGAGCAGCCGCCCCTCGCTCGCCGCGCCCGCAACGTTCGTCATGTACTGGTTCCAGTACATGTTCTCGCCCTGCACGTTGAAGCGCTTGAGATAGAGCGTATTCTGTCCCGCGGCAACATAGTTTGCGGCATAGAAGGCCGCGCCGCCGCGGATGGCTTTATATAGGCTGTTCCACGGCCGCCCCCACGAGGTACCGCTCCCGTTATGGCCGCCGCTGGCGTACCACAATCCGCGCTCCACGGCGGAATACTCCGCGGTCTTGTAAGCGCCGATGTTGAAGGCGTTATAGTACCCCGGAAAGCGGTGGTTCGTGCCGCTGATGCTCTCACTCGCGCCGTTCGTGCCCATCTCCTGCAGCATCATCGCCGCAAGAATGTACGGGCTGACGCCGCAGTCCGCTCCGGCGGTATAGAGCGTTTCGGCGTAGGTGTTCACGCCGTTGGAAGTGTCGAGGTCGGTATCGTATGTCGTATTCGCGAGGAACGTGCCGGACACGAGCACCGCGAGACTTTCGCGCGTCTGCGAGGCGGCGTCGTACCCCTGATAAAGAAACTGGAACACGGCGCTGCTGTCGAGGAAATTGCGCGGGTCCATGTAGTGCGCGATGATCTCGCGCGACGCGGCGACCCAGCCGCCGCTGTCGAGCTCGATCCATGTGTTGTCCGTCCAGTTGAACGCGCCCTCCTGCGTGGATTTCCACGAGGACGGGGCGCTGCCCCACACAAGGCTTTTGCCGAGGACGTTCTCCTCGTTCACGGCGGTGTTCCAATCGACATTCGTGAAGAACGGCCGGAACTCCCACGCCGGATACCGGCTGTGGAGCTGCCAGAGACCTTCGAGATAGCTCTCCGGAAAGCCGAGCGCGCGGAGCTGTGTAAGATAGACATCGCGGTCATTCGCCGCGGTGGGCTCCGGTTCGGATACCGGCGTTTCCTCCGGCGTCGGAGTCGTCTCCGGCTCTGAGAGCGTCACGCTCTCCGCCGGGACGTAGCCGGTCTCGCCGCCGGGCTTTTGTATGTAATACCAGAGCGTGCCGTTTGCGTCCGTCTCCTCGCTGAGGATCGAAACGGCGCTCCCGTCCGGCACCTCCCCCGCGGCCTCGCCGCCAGGCGACGCGAGCAGAAGGAGGACGCCCGTCGGGGCGCTCACCGTGCCGGTCCTCGTATCCGCTGCCAGCGCGGACGGCATCGCCGCGGCGAGCAGCAGCACGGCCAATATAAGCGCCGCGGCACGGCGCAGAAAGCGGCGATTTTTCGGCAAGTCCTTCCCTCCTCTCGGTCGCGATTTAAAATGTTACAATTTGTAACTGTATCCTACCACCCCGCCCCCTCTCCGTCAACCGCCAGTTTTTGCCGGCGCAAAAAGCGCCCCGAAAGGAAGGACCTTTCGGGGCGCTCGCGATCATGTTTTATTCTGTAAGGTCGATCCATAAAACGGGGCGCACAGAGCCTCCCCAATAGTTAACACCACTGCCTTGGTTAAAGTTTCCCGTGATCGTATAGTATCCGCTGTAATTTACCACTCCGTTAACAAAAACGCTTGCTGCGTAGCTCCGGTTTTTCCCCGGCGAGCGAAGCCACCACCAAGAATTGTCGGTTGTTTCTTCAACGAAAGAACCCTGCTCCTTTGCATAAACGGTCGGGTGTACGGTTCTTGCACTATCTGACAAAAAATATCGGCTCACTTCTTCAATGCTCAGCAGAAAAATCTTATCCTGCGTCGCACTGCCCGGGTCCGTGCTATATTTTGGGTTTTCATCCGCTGAAACGTCGACGACAGGGATCGCAGCCTTCTCCTGTTCCGTAAAGGCTGCATTAAGGAACTCGTCGTTAAGCCACTGCCGAAGTGAACAATTCGACCATGTCACATCTGTACATACTGTATTATATGGCTGATGATCTAAAACCGATTCGCTGATTACAAGAATTCTGTCAGCCTCTTTTTCCAAAACGATCCATTTGATTTCTTCTTTTCCGTTCGACTCATCGCCGTCCTGCTCATAGGAACCGAATGAAACAGTATCGCCAGCAGATGCCCTCGAAAGGAGAATTTCATAATACTGCGGCTTAATGCTCTCCCGCTTTTCCTCGCTGTCTTCGTAGTTCAGTCCATCCAAAAGCGTATACGCTGCTTCGTAGTCCTGCGCGTTTATGTACGCCATCGCCCGATCGTATTTATTTGCCGCAACCGCCTCATTATTTCCAATATTTCTCAGCAGCGTATAGGCATCATCGTAATCACCAGCATCAATCAGCTTCATCGCCCGATCATATTTGCTCTCCGCAATCACTTCGTTTTCCCCAATATTTCCTAGCAGCGTATAGGCATCATCGTAATCACCGGAATTGAGTAACTTTATCGCCCGATCGTATTTGTTCTGCTTGATCTCCTCGGGTTTGCCGAGCTCTTCCAGCATCGCGTAAGCGGCAGTATAGTCCCCCGCGTCGATTAGTGCCAGCGCTTCTTTATGCTTTTGGTTGGGCACGATCACCGTTGTTATCAGGATCACTGCTGCCGCGCAGACCGCCGCCGCAGGCAGCGCAAGCGCCGAAGTCATCACCGCCGCGGCAAGAGACGCCGCGATTATTCTTTTAGCCGTATAGAATTTCCTCATATCAGTTAATACCTCCGCATCTCAAGCACAGTGAATATACAAACTTCGCGGTTTCCGCGCGGCTTGCGTTTGCGCCCGCGTTAAACCTTCCGTTTTCGTCACCGTTCAAAAGTCCCTCCGCAGCCAGTGCGCGAACTGCCTCCGCTGCGAACTCCGAAATACTGTCGCCGTCCGCAAACTTCATCTCGCCCTCCGCTGTCGGAGCGAGGTTTTTCGCCTTCAGCGCCCTGTAGGCAATCGCCGCCATTTCCTCGCGCGTGACAAACCTGTCGGGCTCAAACCGCGTTGCCGAAGTGCCGTTCACTATCCCCAGAGCCGAAAGCGTGCCGATATATCCGCTGTGCCAGTCAGCCGCCGAAACGTCCTCAAACGCGCCGCTGCCGCCGTAGGAATTAAGGCTCATTGCAAGACAAATCATCTTGCAGAGCTGTGCGCGGGTCACGCTGTCGCC
>ERZ1106954.3469-NODE-3469-length-10278-cov-6.360951_pt1 | contig 10278 bp, 8 predicted proteins | sample MGYA00403678_ERZ1106954 | MGnify/ENA primary metagenome ERZ1106954 (study PRJEB35170, sample SAMEA104062445) | human gut metagenome | biome: human gut; feature: human-associated habitat; material: faeces | place: Denmark | collected 2012-08-20 ... | reverse complement strand
CGGGCCCCACCAGGATCATGCGCTGGTGGTTCAGGGCCGCGGCGTGCTGGACCATGGTGCTCACCGTCTCGCCGCTGCCGCCCACGATGGCGATGCGCTCCCTCCGGTTTTCCGAGGCCGTCTCCACGTGGCTCCGCAGGGCCTGGTGGACCTCCACCGCCGCGCTGTCCGTCACCACGATGCGCACGCTCTCGCAGCCCGTCAGCTGCTGAAAGGCGGAGGTATAGTCGTTGGTGGTGCCGCTGTCCGCCACCCGCACGGCCTTCACCTCCGAGGCCCCATTCTCATAGAGGATGCGCAGCAGCCCCGTCATGCCGGTGCCGTCGCCCTCCGCTCCGAAGGCGGCCAGGCCGCTCTCAAAGCCCGTCACGGTGACGACCTCGCCCACCGTGCCCTTGGCCGCCCTGGCCGCGATGCCGATGACGCGGCTCCCCTGGCTCCGGCGCACCACGCTGGATGCGTCGTAGCTGGAGTAGACCCCCGGTCTCTCATGTGCCGTTACACTCAAATCCCCACAACTCCCTTCAGTTTGAGATCCAGCAGAGCGGCGCTCTCCGCCTCCCGCTCCGCGATGAAATAGGCGCTGCCGCCAAGGCTCCCCCGGCGGAGGAAGCGCTCCGTCCCGGCGTCCCAGGCGAGCCCTTCCCAGCTCTGCCGCAGCAGGCGGATGCCCGAGGGCAGTGCCCCGCTCCCTAGGATGTCCGTGATGGCCTCCCAGCCTGCCTCGCAGTCCCCGGCCTTCTCCCCCCGGACCTCCAGGCTCAGGGTGATGAGGAGGAAGCGCAGGCACGGTACAGCGCGGAGATCGAACAGCAGACTGCCGCCCTGCGGGAAAAACGCAGGGAGCTGCGCCTGTGCCGCAGAATACAATCGGACATTCCGAGGGTATCCCAGCAATGCCGGGAGGCGCAGGCTGAACGGCAGGAGAATCTAAAAAAGGAGGAACATGAGCATGAGTACCAGCGGTGAAACCGCTGACCTGATGGTGCGTGAGGGCATCCAGATCACCGAGAGTGCGGTCAAGTTGGCAGGGCTGGGGGCGAAGAATCTTGCCGCCCTGTTGATCGCTCTTGCCAACGACAACCAGAAGCTCTCCGGTAAGACCAATCTCAAGCGCCTCATTCACGATGGTGAGGAATTGACGATTTTTTCTGTAAAGCGCGAAGACCTAAAGGGCTTTCAGATGGAGGCTAAGCGTTATGGCGTGCTGTTTTACCCCATCGTCAATAAGGTAGAAAAGACCGGTATGGTAGAAATTATGGCAAAAGCCAGGGATGCCAAGCAGATCAATCGCATTTTTGAGCGCATGGGCTACCCCGCACCGGTGAGGGAGGACGCTGCCGTAAAAAAAGAGAACGCCCGCGCTCCGTCCGAGAGCAGCTTGAAGGAGCGCGGGACTGGTGCGAGAGCGTCTATGGAAGCGACTATGGAGAAGCCTGATGAGCGCCCCTCCGTCCGTAGCCGCCTGATGGCTCTGCAAGCTGCGGCGGAACGGGATGACACCGCGCCCGCAAAGGACACCGTGCGGGAGACTATTAAAAAAGCCGTGCCCACGCGGGAATAAGAGTAAAGGAGAGAATTATGGCAAAATTAGACGATTTGATCCAGCAAAAGCAGCAGCGTGACGAGGACTGGAAAGCGAAGAAAACGGCAGAACGTGAAGAGCTGCGGCAGCTTTCTGACGATGCTGTGATGCGCGTTACCAGTGAGCCGAACGCCTATCTGCGCTATCTGGATACGCAGGCGATCAATCCGCAGTACAGCGCCGCCAACGTCATGTTGGCGATGGCACAGAACCCTGACATTACTTATATCAATAGTCTGGAGAATTGGGGACGGCTGGGCCGCAGCGTGAATCGTGAGGAGACCGGTTTGAAAATTCGTGTGTCCGATCCCTATGTGAAAGACGGGCGGCAGTATCACGGCTATAAGATCGGTCGTGTTTTTGATGTGACGCAGACCCACGGCAAGGCTGTGCCTGCGCCGCTGACGCTCCGCGACAACACGCCGGAGATGGAGGCGGCACTGAGCCGTCTGTTGGACAGCGCGGGCGTCCCCGTCGTGACCGACGCTGCAATGTACCAAGATGCTTTCTATGACCCCAAGGCGCAGCGCATTACCGTTTCTACCCGCCTAAGCGACAGCAAAACTTTCGCGGCGCTGGCTCGCGAGATCGTCCACGCCGGTATTCATGACCGCGGGCGCTATCCCTACTATTCCCGCGAGGACTGCGCGATGGATGCAGAGTGTGTCAGCTATATGCTCTGCCGCAATTTCAGCATTGATGTGCCGCAGCCGAATGTGAGCCGCGTGGGACAGGCGTTTGACGGCATGGAGGCGCAGGATCGCCGCAGTGTGGTGGACAGCCTGCAAAAGTATTTCCGTAGGCTGCAAAAAGACATTCAGCGGGAGATCTCGCCGCAGGAGCGCAAGCAGCCGGAGCAGAACCGGACTGTCCGCTGAGAAAAGAGGTAAAGAGTGTGAAAAAGAAACTTGCTTTTTTATTGTGCATGACATTGACGCTGTGCAGCACGAGTGGCGCGGTGCTGGCCGCGGAATCCGAGCAGGACGCCGATCCGGCATCTGCGCTGATCTCCGCCGCCGATATGCCTCCGAGCGTATCGGCTTATCCTGCTGAGGTCAGAACCAGCGAGGAAAATGGCGTCTATCATCTGGAGAAGGTCTACTATCTGACCGCAAAGGACGATCCTTCCACAATTCCCACCGCTGATTTTGAGCGTGAGGGCCGCACCTATACGCTCCTCGACATGCTGAAAAACGACCAGACGGAAACGGATACGCGGGAGCATATCGAGGTGGTCACGTTGGACAGCAAAACAAAGGATATGGCTGAGATTTTGAAGATGCTGGAGCCGAAGCTGGAGGTTAAAACCGAGGATGGCTATGAGGGTATCCTTTCCCTTGACCACACTACCATTCAGGTAGAGGCAGCGGGCTACAGCACCAGCAGCCGCACGGTGACGGCGGAGCGTACCTATCCCAACCTCTCCGACGCCGATGTTTCCCTGATCCCCAAGACTGTGAATGAAAATGGCCGTACCCTGACACTCGCGGATGTGAGCTGGGAGGAGGCCGCCACCGATCCTACGGACGGCTATGATATTCCGATTCGTTATACTGCCATGGCGAGCTATTCGGGGACCGCTACCAGCAAATATGCCACCGGCTACACCGTCACGGCGGACTATAAGGGCGATGTTACCCGTACAAGCTGCGACACGGTGATCTACACCGCAATTTTCTCCAGCACCGGCAGAGCGGAGGTCCTTCCTAAAACCGGCAGCTTCAACTGGATGTGGGTTCTGGCACCGCTCGGTGTGCTGGCGCTGGGCGGCTGCGGCTATGCCGGTTATAAGGGGTACAAGCACTACCTTAATAAGAAAAGAGGTTATGAGTAAATGAAAAAGTACATCACGACGCTGCTTGCCGTCAGCTGCGCGCTGGCGGCTTTTTCTATGCCTGTTTCGGCGTTGGAATACAGCTTTGACGGAGCGGATGCAGGTGAATTCGGAAAGCCAACGTCTGTTGAGACGATCTATGTGTCCAGAGAACCGACGAATATTGACCGCAGCAAAAACGCGGCCTATATTCCGCCTGTGTTTGGTTCACCGACATCTTACACGCTGAACGCAGGAGAGCTGCTGACGCCGAATCTTGTGGGTGATGCAGTATCAGACGGAAATATCAGCAGCGGCGGCGGTGCAACGGTGATGCCGCCCGCTGCTGCGGGAGGAACAAGTGCCGATGTTGGCACAGCGGGGACGAGTAAGTACACGGCTGTTACCAGTGACCTCTATTACAGCGGCGGCTATCTTGGAACGCTGAATATCCCGTCCATTGGCCTGACGGTCAGGGTGTATCAGGGGACGGACAGCGCGGCGCTTGTCAAAGGAGCCGGCCACTTTACCAACACCTCGATTTGGGATGGAAACGCAGCGATTGCCGGACATAACCGTGGCGTTAATAACCACTTCGGCAAGATCCACACACTCAATGTTGGCGATACGATCAAGCTGACGACGAAACTCGGCGAACGCAACTACGAGGTCTATTCCGTTGCCAAAATCGGCGCGGATGATACCAGCGTTCTGAACGACAGCACCGAAAATATCATTACACTCGTCACCTGTGTGATGAATCAGCCGGACTATCGCTGGTGTGTGCAGGCACGACAGAAATGATCAAAGCAGAAATGGTTCCCAGTTTTTTGACATGCATTATTTTCTGCGATACCATGCTTCCACATACCAATTAAATATGGAGGCAGCGTATGAACAGAATGAAAAACATCGGACTTATCCTCTGCGGTCTTGTGCTGGGGCTTACCCTAAGTTCTCCCGCGGCGCGGGCAGTGGGATCGCTGAAAGTGACACTGTCGACCAACCGCATCCTTGTGGACGGTAAAGAAGTCCGTCTGACGGCGTACAACATCAACGGCAACAACTACGTCATGCTGCGCGATGTCGGCAAGACGGTAGGATTCGAGGTTTACTGGGACGGCGATACCAAATGTGTTCAAATTGAATCGGACAAGCCCTACACCGGCGAAGCGCCGGTGAAAGCGGGGACCAGCGAACCTGCTTCACAGCCGGAGGTCACGACGCCTGCTGATGAAGTTGCCGTCGCAAAGCAGGATATCGTGGACCGCACCAATGCGCTGCGGCGCGCAAAAGGTGTTGCTGCGCTGCGTGTCAACGATAAGCTCACGCAGGCGGCGCAGGTGCGCGCCGATGAGATCGCCGCGAGCGGCGTCTACTCCCACACCCGCCCGGATGGGCGCAAGAGCAACACCGTCACCGACAGCAAATACACCGGCGAAAACCTTCACAACATCTCGGAGCTGTATCTTGAGCAGCAGCACAAAACGCTCTCTGAAGCGGTGGTCGAGCTGTGGTCCAACTCCAAGGCCCATGCGGACAACATGACAAGCGCCCGCTACGGCGAGATCGGCGTCGGGCTGGCACGCGGTATTGACAAGGACGGCTTCGACTGCTGGTACTGTGTGCAGGTCTTCCTGCTGGACGGCTGTGAAGTTACCCGGGTGGATACGCCCGCGAACAAGTAAATATCAACTATCAGGAAAGAGCAGACCTTAACGGCCTGCTCTTTTTGTTGCCTCTCTTGAGAAAGGAGAAATTATGAAACCTATGAAAAAACGACTGTTGTCACTGCTTTTAACGCTGGTGACGATCTTGAGCCTGCTGCCGACTTCGGCCTTTGCCGCGTCGAAGACCGGCTCCGGCATCCAGATCACACAGGATCAGGCATATTGGTCGACCCGTTTGCTGGCCAACGGTACGCCGTACAGCTATCGTCCTCCGCTGGCAGACGGTAAGCTCGTGTACTGCATGGACAGCGGCCTCGGCTATCACTACGCCACAAAATCATTCCTTGATTCGTACTCGTGGACATCCGGCTCCGGCGCGGATGCGGATGCTGTATTGCAGTCGGCACTCACGAACAGCGGCCTCAGTGAGATGGATGCCATGACCGTCGAAAACGTCAAGTGGATGATGACCTACCTCAACGACTGCAAAGATTCCAACGTCGGCCAGCTTTTTATGGCCGTGCAGACCTACGTTTGGGAGAACCAGTCTTATAAGGGCGAACCCGGCGGAGACGGCGACGCGGGCGGCTACGCCAACGCGGACACCTACGAGCTGTACCTGAGCCTTATTGACAATCTTCTTGCAAAAAAGGCAGCTGAGGATGCCGAGTTTTTGAAGCAGATTGAAGCATATAAAGCACAGGGCATTGAAGCGTCCATCGTGGAGGATGAGAGTGCAAAGTGGGCGGTTTTTGCGATCTCGAGCAACCGCAAGAATCAGTCGTTCTTCAACTACTATGGGCCGAGAAAGCTGTCGGTCGGTGAGGCCAAGCCTGACCAGCCGGAGCAGCCTGTTGGTGGTACGGGCAAGATCACGCTTACAAAGACTGCGGCAGGCACATTGAAAGGCCTGCCCGGTGCGCGTTACAGCATTTATTTTAATGGGCAGATCGTTGGAAGCGATGTGACCAACGAATCGGGAGAGCTCCATATTGAGAACGCAGCCACCGGCCTTTGGACCTTCATTGAAACCGATGCCCCATCCGGCTTCTGTGTTGACCCCACGCCCAAGAGCGTCTATGTGGATGCGTCCGAAGGTGACCGCGAATACACCGTCGCGGCAGTCAACTACGCTATGCCCAGCATGATCCTCTACAAGGAAGATGCGCAGACGAGCGCTCCCGTGCCCGGCACTGTGCTGTCGGTCAAGTCTGTTACAGGCGCCTACTCTACGTCCGTTAAAATCGGTGAGAGCGGATCAGCCACGCTGGAGGGCCTGGAGCCCGGCGTTTATGTCGTATCCGAAGAGTCCGTGCCGGAGCCGTACATTTTGTCCCACACAGAGCAGACCGTGGCGCTGCGTCCCGGCAAGACCACAGAGGTCCATTTTCAAAACTACAAAAAGCCCGGTTTGGAGATCCTAAAAAAGAACATTGCCAATATGGATCCCATCCCTGATATGACCTATAAGGTCGAGCAGATCGATGGCAGCTTTGAGACTACGGTCACGACAGACCTGCGAGGCCGCGCTTACCTCGAGAATATCCCCGTGGGCAGTTACCGCATCTCAGAGGTAGGCGGGCCGTCGAATGTGATCCTCTCCGAGATCCCGCAGGTGATCTATCTGGAGGCCGGCTGCACCCGCACGGTGACCTTTTTCAACGCGATCAAGCCCACGCTGACGGTCTTGAAGCAGAACAGTGTAACATCCGACCCTCTCCTCGGTGCAAAGCTGCACATCTACTATGCGTCCGACAACACCTCCACCGGCGAGATGCATGATCTCGGTGTGTTCTATTCTAACGAGGAGGGCAAGGTGGTTCTGGTGGACGCCGAGCGAGGCTGGTACAAAATCGTCGAGGAATCCTGCCCGCAGGGCTTCGGCTACCTTGACGGGGAGGCCGTACAAGAATTTTATCTGGAAGAAAACACCAGCAAGACCGTCATCATCCGCAATGTGCCGCTCAGTGCGCTGGTCGGCTTCAAATATGACTCCAAGACAGGGAAAGGTATTCCGGGCTGCCGTTTCGAGCTGCGTTATTTGAGCGGCAATACCAGCGGCACGGGCGGTACCGTCATCGGCACTTACGTGACCGGGCCCAATGGAGCCTTCACTGTAACCGGCTTAAAAAAGGGCACTTATATCTGCGAGGAGGTATCCAGTGACGGAAGCCACATTATCGACAGCGAGCCGCAGACTGTGTGGATCTCTGGTGAGGATCAGGACGTGGTCATCATCCGTTTTGGTAACTCGCCGTTTGGCAGCTTGCTCGTTACAAAGCTGAGCGATGACAACAAGCGCAGCCCGATCCCCAACACCGATTTCCTGTTAACTTATAGTGACGGCACGTTTGTCGGCAACGACAACGGTATCTATACAACGAACGCTGCGGGTGAGATCCTTGTGGATGGCTTGGAGCCGGGTGTGACGATCATCGCGCGCGAGGTCAGGGCCGCGGCTGGGTTCTTGCTGGACGAGTCGCCGCAGCACATCCAGATCAAAAGCGGCGAGACAGTGCATCTGCAGTTTCTCAACAGACCGTTCGGCAACCTGATCATCAAGAAAAACAGCAGCGCCCCGACGCAAGAGGCCGTGCCGGGGGCGGAGTTTGAGATCACATACGCTGACGGCAGCTATGTCGATGCCGCGGGCGGTACGATCTCGAGCAATGGCCGCTATGTGACGGACGAACATGGAGAGATCCGCATCAGCGGCATTGTCGGCACCGTCGTGGTGACCGAAATCAAAAGTGGACCGGGCTACCAGCTCGACGAGGCCAACCGCACGCAAACGGTGACGATCAATCCGGGCGATACGCAGACGATTCAATTCTATAATGCGCCGATCAGCAAGGTCGAGTTTATCAAGGTGGATGAAGCAAATCGCAGTGTGCGCATCCCCGATACGACGATCGAGGTACGCAGACTCGACGGCGCGCTGGTCACGACGCTCGTGACGTCAGAGAGCGGTCAGGCATTTGCACAGCTCGAAGATGGCAGCTACTACGCCGTTGAAACGGTGGCAAATCCCAAATACCAGCTTGACAGTACACCCGTTTATTTCGAGGTCAAGGACGGCAAGTGCGCCCCCGTTGTGCTGACCAATAAGATGATCTGCGGTATCCTGATCCACAAGACGTCGAGCACGACTGATGAGGGCATCTACGGAGTGCCGTTTATCCTCTACGACGGCAATCATAATCCCATCGCGCAGGAAGAGAGCGATAACGAAGGATATGTCCGTTTTGAGGGCCTCTCCGCAGGCCGTTTTTATCTGAGGGAACTCGAAAATGAGGGTTACGTCCCCGACGCTCAGGAAAAGACGGTCTACGTGAAAGATGGCGAGACGACGCTTGTCGAGTGGCAAAATACCCCTATCACAGGCCAAGTCCAGGTGCTCAAGACCTCGGAAGATTATAACTCCATGAACGGCTGGCCTGCCGGTACGCCGATCCCTGACACGGAGTTGGAGATCTACAACGCCCGCACGAATCGTTTGGTGGACACCATCAAGGCAGATAAGAACGGCCTTGCGGTGAGTAAGCCCCTGCCTTTGGGCCGCTACAAAATCGTTGAATCCAAGGCCGGAAAATTCTACGGCCTCGACAAGACGCCAATCGAGGTGGAGATCGAGTATGCCGGTCAGATCGTCAAGGTGAGCATGACCAATAGATCCCTCTCAACGAATGTATCAATCAAGAAGACTGGCCCTTCGCAGGCGGTTTCCGGACAGCCGATTCGTTACGTGTTCTCGCAGATCAAAAACGGATCCAATGTTTCGCTGGATTCTTTCTATTGGCGAGACCAGATTCCTGCGCAGATCACGCTGAATAAGATCGTTACGGGCTCGTATAATCAGCAGCAGAATTATAAGGTGGTGTATAAGACGAATCTATCTGAGGATTATCGCACGCTGGCGGACAATCTCAGTACAAGCAAAGTGTATGTGCTGGACGCCCGTCCGGCAGTCCTCAGCCTTGCCGCCAATGAGCGTGTCACGGAGATTATGTTCGTATTCGGCAATGTGAGAGCAGGCTTTGCACAGGTAGAGACACCGTACATTTACGCCACTGCCCGCAGCGGCCTTGCCAACAATTCCAGCATTGTGAATGTGGCAGATGTGGGCGGACTATATGACGGGCAGTGGATTCAGGCGGTGTCCCGTTGGCTTACCACGATTTACGCTAAGACGACGGTGAGACTGCCCAAGACGGGATATTAAATCGTGCGTCAGAAAAACTTTCGGAGCGCCGCTCCGGTGTGGGCGGCGCTCTTACCGCTGGTTCTCTGGCTGGCGACGATTGCCGCCTGTGTTTATGAGGATGGCATGAACCTTTTTCAATGGATGGGGTGTTTCAGCCGAGCGCTGGAACACCCTTTTTCCGTGAGATGGACAGCGCATACGCTGAAATTCATGCTGGGGAGCGTATTTCTCTATGGTTGCGGTATTGCGCTTTACTACTCTGGCCGCGAGAATCGCCGACCGGGCGAAGAGTACGGCAGCGCCAAGTGGGGCAATCCGAAGGAATTGAATCGAAAGTATATGGATCATCAGCATAAGGAAGCCAACATCATCCTGACGCAGCACGTCCGACTTGGCATGGACGGCTACATCACTCAGCGCAACATGAACATCCTTGTGGTGGGCGGCTCCGGTTCCGGAAAAACTCGATTTTTCTGCAAACCCGGTGTTTACAGTGCAAACTGCTCCTATCTCATCACCGATCCAAAAGGTGAGCTGCTGCGTGCGTCGGGCGGGCTTCTGAAAAACAAAGGGTATGATGTGAAGGTATTCAATCTTATTGATCCGAGTCAGTCTGATTGCTATAACCCCTTTGTTTATGTTCACAATGAGAAGGATGTGCTGACGCTCATTGACAATCTCATTAAGAATACCACGCCGCGCAACGCTTCCAGCAATGACCCGTTTTGGGAAAAGGCTGAAATTGCACTGGATTCGGCGCTGATGCTCTATCTCATCAGTGAAGCACCGCCAGAGGAACGAAACTTCGAGACGATGCTCTACATGATGAACTTTGCCGAAGTGCGGGAGGATGATGACCAGTATCGCAGCCCTCTCGATATGCTTTTCCGCGCGTTGGAGGAAGAGCAGCCGAACCATGTTGCCGTTAAGCAGTATAAGGTTTTTAAGCAGGCGGCGGGTGATATATGCTCTAAGTGACTTCTTAATCATGATTTTGTCATGGTTA
>ERZ1106954.3459-NODE-3459-length-10300-cov-6.338604_pt1 | contig 10300 bp, 7 predicted proteins | sample MGYA00403678_ERZ1106954 | MGnify/ENA primary metagenome ERZ1106954 (study PRJEB35170, sample SAMEA104062445) | human gut metagenome | biome: human gut; feature: human-associated habitat; material: faeces | place: Denmark | collected 2012-08-20 ... | reverse complement strand
GCACACCCCTGTGCAGGCGTGTACGCCATCACTGCCGATATGGATTTTGAGAACCACTACGGCAAGCGTGCCAACAAGCGCCGCAAGATGTATAATGGCATGATCCCCTGCCAGCTGTATATGTACTACAATGCACCCAAGTTTGAGCACACCGCAAAGCCCATGCCGAAAAGCGGTTTTGACGGCAAGCGCACTGTGCCGAACCGCTTTGACAAGAAGTAATTGATAAATGTTACCTGCCGCACCGGAGCTGTCCCGTGCGGCTTTTTACATTGCAGCCGGTAATTACCGGAAAAATCAAAACGGAAAAATTCCTGCCAAAGCAGGGGAAACGGACGCACACACAGAAAGTTTTATCCCATGTTCAGTGCCGTGTGCTGCAAAGATGAGACAAATTCATGCTCTTTTTACAAAGGATGGTTGAACCCGGGCTGAAAATGGATTATACTTACCTTACTATTCTGCGGTTCTTCCGAGGAGGAAAAGGTGTATATGAAGGGTAGGATGCGGCCATATCTGCCGGAGCTCACCATCCGGGATTACAATATCTACCTGCGGTATCTGCGCGGGGTGCGGCGCCAGCTGTACGAGGCATACGGACTATATTCCTGCCATCTGCTGCGGAGCAACGGCGTGCTGTTTGCCATCCTTTCGGACAGTCTGGCCGGGCGGCAGGCCACCTGCCAGCGCAAGCGGGTCCCGGGCACAATGGCCTGGCGCAGGCTCATGTGCCAGACCCAGGGCATCCGGCTGGCCGCACAGGTGGAGGTGCTGTTGGGCTGGCACAATTTGCAGGATCGCAAATACAGTGAGCTGAAGCCGCTCAAGCGCCTGCGCCGTGCGGTGGACCGGCTGCTGCTGCGCCGCGCCTACATGCGTGCTGTGGAGGAGAATCCGGCACTGGAACGCCTGTTCGTGCAGGAGCGGGAGCAGGCTGTGACGCAGATGGAACTGAGCGCCAAAAACTACACTCTCGCAGCGGAACCCATGAGCAACATCTATGGTGCCCTGTATTCCACCCTTGCCACCGATGACCCCAGCCAGCGCAAGAGCATGCGCTACATTGGCAGCAGCATCGGACGCATCTTTTATCTGCTGGATAAGGCTGAGCGGTTTGAAACGGACAAGCGCAGCGGCCGCTACAACGTGTTCGTGGTGAATGAGCTGAAAGGGCAGTCTGCTGCAATGGAAAATGCCCGCCGTCAGGCGCTGGCGGTGGCCAACGATCTGATCCGGGTGTACAGTATGCTGGACATCAAGCTGAACCGCAGTCTGCTGGATAATATCATGCTGCTGGGCCTGCATCATGCGGTGGAGCCGCTGGAAGCAGGCGTTGAGAGGGAAAACTGGGAGATCCCATGAATCGGAAACATCAAAAAAGCTGGGGCATGGCTTACTGCGGCATCGTGACGGCACTGTGTGTCGCCCTGATGCTGCTGGGGGCCGTGATCCCCATTGCCATGTTCATTGCGCCTGCAGTGGCGGGCTTTCTTGTTGCAACAGTCTGCGTGGAGTGCGGGATGCAGCTGGCCCTGACGGCCTACGCTGCGGTCAGCCTGCTGGCACTGCTCTTTGTGCCGGATAAGGAAGTGGCGCTGATCTTCGTGTTCCTGCTGGGGTATTACCCGCTGGCAAAGCCGAAGTTTGAGCGCATCTGCCCTGCGGTTCTGCGCATTGTCTGCAAGCTGCTGCTGTGCAACGGCACAGTGCTGGCCATGTACGGGCTGGTATTTCTGCTGGTGCCGGCAGGCAGCATTTCGCAGGGGCTGCGCACCACCGCGCTGGCTGTCTCGCTGGCAACGCTGGTCATGGGCAATGTTGCCTTTGTGCTGTACGACCGGGCATTGCATAACATGCTCATGATGTACCGGCTGGTCTGGCGGCCGAAACTTCATAAAACTTTGGGCTGGCGCTGAGCCAGCCTTTGTGCTATAATGGGGCATCAGAAAGGGGAGAGCGCAGCACACAGGTAACGCAAAGCGCCGGGCCACGCGGGTGACAGCCGCGAGGGTGACGAGGAGAGGAATCATCGAAAGATTCGGCGGATGTTTCTCCGGCTGAGGGCTAGACCAGCCGCAGAGAAGGGCAAAAAACGGCAGCAATACCGCAACAGATCCCTTCAAAGAAAGCCATACAAGAACATAAACTGTACTAGGAAGCTGACTGGATATCACTGCGCCTTTTTGCGCGGGAACGGTCGGTATGGAGGTGTTTTGTATGTGTGGCATTGTTGGTTATGTCGGTAAGCGCAGTGCGCAGGACGTGCTGCTGGATGGTCTGGAAAAGCTGGAGTATCGCGGATATGATTCCGCCGGTGTGGCGCTTGCGCTGGACGGAGGGATCTGCGTAGTAAAAAGCAAGGGGCGGCTCACAGCCCTGCGGGAAAAGCTGGCAGCGCAGCAGCTGGCACAAAGCTTCTGCGGCATCGGCCACACCCGGTGGGCTACCCATGGCGAGCCCAGCGACGTGAACAGCCATCCGCATTCCACGCCGCGTGTGAGCATCGTGCACAACGGCATCATTGAAAATTACGGGCTGCTCAAGGAGCGGTTGGCTGCAAAGGGCTATACCTTCCAGAGCGAGACCGACACGGAAGTGCTGGTAAAGCTGATCGACAGCTGCTATACCGGCGACCCGCTGCGGGCGCTGCAGCAGGCCCTTTCCAAGGTGCGCGGCAGCTACGCGCTGGCGGTGCTGTTCTTCGATTACCCGGATACTATTTTTGCGGTCAAGCGGGAAAGCCCGCTGATCGTCGGCTGGGGGGAAGGCGAAAACTTTATTGCATCGGATATCCCTGCGCTGCTCAAATATACCCGGAAATACAGCGTGCTGGAAGAGGGCGATATGGCCGTCTGCACGGCTGAGGGCATCCGCTTCTACAACGAATTTGGTGAGCCGGTGGAACGTCGGCAGCTCACGGCAGACTGGGATATGGAAGCGGCTGAGAAGGGCGGCTACCCCCACTTCATGCTCAAGGAGATCAACGAGCAGCCTGCCGCCATCACCGCCACAGTGAGCCCCCGTGTGGAGGATGGAATGCCGGAGCTGCGCATCCCGGCGCTGACGGACGAGGTGCTGCGCGGCATTGGCCGGGTGCATCTGGTGGGCTGCGGCACGGCGATGCACGCCGGCATGGTGGGTAAATCTGCCATTGAAGCGCTGGCCCGTGTGCCTGCCGAGGTGGACATTGCCAGCGAGTTCCGCTACCGGGACCCGATTTTGGAAAAGAATGATCTGGTCATCATCATCAGCCAGTCCGGCGAGACCAGCGACACGCTGGCAGCACTCAAGCTGGCCAGGAGCCGCGGCGTGCCGGTGCTTGCTATCGTGAATGTGGTGGGCAGTTCCATTGCACGCGCGGCCGACTACGTGATGTACACCTATGCGGGGCCGGAGATCGCTGTGGCCTCCACCAAGGCTTACACGGTGCAGATGTGTGTGCTGTACCTGTTTGCCCTGCGTCTGGCCTATGCGCGCGGCCGACTGAGCGAGACGGAGACCCGCCGCTATACGGCGCAGCTGTTGCATGCACCGGAGGTCATCAAGCCACGCCTGGCGGACTGCGAGCAGATCAAATACCTTGCCAGCCGCTATGTGAACACCCAGAGCTGCTTCTTTATCGGGCGTGGCTTCGACTACGCACTTTCGCTGGAAGGAAGCCTTAAACTTAAAGAGATCAGCTATGTGCACTCGGATGCCTATGCGGCAGGAGAGCTCAAGCATGGCACCATCAGTCTGATCACGGATGGCGTGCCGGTGATCGCACTGGCGACCCAGAAGCAGGTATACGAAAAGACCATTTCCAATGCTAAAGAGACCCGCAGCCGCGGCGCAAGGGTGCTGCTGTTCACCACAAAGGACGCCGTGGTGCCCGAGGGTGTGGCCGATGCGGTGGTCCGGCTGGATGAATACGAGGATATCCTGATGCCGTTGCAGCTCATTGTGCCGCTGCAGCTGTTTGCCTACTATATGGCTGTTCTGCGCGGCTGTGATGTGGATAAGCCGCGCAATCTGGCAAAGAGCGTGACGGTGGAGTAATGGCATAAAACCGCGCTGGAAAGGCCCGCAGGCCGCTCTGAGAAGATGCGGACGCCGGACCGATCGATAGAACGAAAAAAGCTCCCCTCTCTGAGCTGTCAGAGAGGGGAGCTGCTGTTTTTATAGAGCTTCCGGCTTACCAGAACCAGTAGCGCTTTTTCAGCACGATATAGGCGATGCCGATAATGATGATCGTCACGCCGCCGGCAATGAAGAAGGTCCAGTTGATGTTGGCAAATTTCAGGTTCTGATTGGTCAGCAGATAATGGCCGGCGGTATCTGCTGTGATGATGCCGTCCGTGTAGCTGTTCAGGTACTGCCACTTGCCAGAGGTGGGGTTGTAGAGATACAAACGGGTATAGGTGCTCACATCCAGATCGATGCGCACCGAGCAGGGGAGGGCTTTGCCCTTGTCCAGCTCAAACTCAATGCCCTCCTTGCTCTCGGTCAGCACGAGCATGGTATCCAGTTCACTGGTGGTGCTCTTGACGTTGCTGCCCGCGATCTGCATGGTGTAGCCGTCGCCCACCACACACAGGGTCTTGCCGGTGGTGCGCAGGGCATTGAGAATATCACCGGTCACAGTGGGAACTTCGGCCTGCGTAAAGACGATCTCGTTGTCCGTGCTGTCCTGAATCGCCTGCACCACGGGATCGATCTCAATGGGAGTATCGTCCTCCGGCTTTGTGGTGCTGCTGTCCGAAGATTCCTCCGAGGAAGCGGCAGAACGGTTGACAATGACCGTGACCATAGCAGAAGCCGTGCCGTTGGAGACCGTGATGGAGGTTGCACCGGTGCCCACAGCCGTAATCACGCCGCTGGGGCTGACCGTGGCAATGTTGCTGTTGGCGGACTTAAAGGTGAACTTCTGAGAAGCAGAGGAAGGCTTGACGCTGGCGGTCAGGGTGCGGGTGGCACCGGGCTTGAGCACAACGTAGGAAGGATTCACCGTGACGACCTGACCGCTGTTGGAAGAACCGGTGCTGGCGGTGCCGGTGCCGGTTCCGGTTCCGGAGTTGGGAATGCTCATGACCGTAACATTGGTGGTAGCAGTCACCGAACCGCAGGTAGCGGTGATGGTGGCAGTGCCGGGGGCGACACCGGTAACGCGGCCAAAATTATTCACCGTGGCTACCTTTTCGTTGGAAGAGGTCAGGGTGACGGTGGCATAATTGGAGGCCGAGGTGGGCCGCACCTGCAGCTGTGCCGATACCGAGTTGCCGACATAAATGGTATTGGAGGACAGAGAAAGATCCATTTCGGTCACGATCATGGAGGAATCCATGGAGACCACGATGGTGTAAGCACAGATCTGATTGCCGGCAGCAGCTGTGATACGGGTAGTACCCACACCCACGGCCTGCACAACACCGGTGTTGCTCACGGTCAGGATGGAGGTATCGTCCGATATATAGACCACCGAATCGGTAGAGTTGCGGGGACGCACCACGGGGGACAGCTGCTGAGAAGAACCCAGCAGCATATTGGCGGTATAGCTGCCGGCTTCAATGCTTTCGGCAGGTACATTCTGATCCCACGGCATGGTAATGCCGCTCAGGGCGAGGCCGGAGACCGGGCTTGCTGCGGCCGCAGACACAGCTGTGCCGCAGGCCAGCAGGCAAAACGCTGCCGCGCAGACGGCCAGTTTTTTTGCGGTTGATTTCATAGTAAGTATACCTCTTTGGGGTGATTTGGCAGCGGCTGACAGTCCGGTTTTAATGGAACAGAACACCCAGTGCTTCCATTGCGTACTCAAAGTAAGTGATCTGGTCGTACTCCACACGGGCGGTAACGCTCATGCCGTTGGAAAGGTCTACCTTATCACCGCTCTTGCTTACCACGTAGGTGGTATCCGGCTTGATGGTCATTTTGTAGTAGGATGCATTGGTGCTGGCGGTCACATCGCTGTCGATCGCGGTCACGGTGCCGGTCAGGGTACCGTAGGAGTACTCCGACAGGCCGGTGATGGCGATCTTGCAGGGGTCGCCCACATGCAGCAGGGGACGGTCGTTCACAGTGACCATGGCAACGACCTCCAGATCGTCGTTCTCACTGGCGACAGTAGCCAGCGGAGAACCGGCGCTCAGGACCATGCCCTCCTTATAGGGGGTATCCATGTGGATCACACCGGAGGTGGGAGCATAGATATAATAATCGTTGGCACCGGTGTTCAGGGTATCGATCTGGGCCTGAATATTGTCCACGTTGCTCTGCGCACTGGTGATGCTCTGGGAAATGGACTGCATGGTGGAGTAGTACAAGGCCTCCACCTCACTCTGGCTCTGCTCCATCATGGTCTTGATCTGAGCATCCGAATAGCCGGCAGCCTGATAGGCAGTAGCGTCAAAGGTCTTTTGCGAGACCTGACTCTTGTAGGTCTCGTACTGGTAGTAGTAAGGCTGATCTTCCGGGTTCGTCTCGCTGAAGTAGTTGGTGTCGTCCTGCACGCACTGCAGCAGCTTATTATACTGGTCCAGCTGGGTCTGGTAGATCTTGAGCTGGCTTTCCAGATTGTCCTGCTGCATATCGATGTCGGTGCTCTTGATGTGCGCCACAAGGTCGCCCTCGTTCACATAGCTGCCTTCCGAGATATACATTTCGGTGATGGAACCGGAATAGCTGGACATGATGTAGGTCTTGTTGCTGGCCTGCACGGTGCCGGTGTTCTGACTGACATAAATGCGGTTGGTCTGGGTGCTCCACACCAGAAGGAACACCATAAAGATGCCCACCAGAATGACAAAGGCGTAACCGTAGGGCGGCACATCCCTGTCCAGCATGATACGGCGGTCCTGCAGGTCCGTCAGGCTTTGAACTTTCATTGTCATAATTATTTGGTCTCCATAAAGACATCGATCACAGCATCGTCAGAATCCTGATTGACATAGATCGTATAAGAAGTGCCGGTCAGCTTCTGGTCGTTCTCAAAAGCGTGGACCTGCAGCTTGTAGGAGGCCAGCTGGCTGTTTTCCATGGGTCCGGTGTAGTGGGCGTACAGGCAGTTCTTAACGCGCAGGATGGCATCCATGTGATAGCCCGGGTCCATCTGAGGGATGAGCTGGGTGGCCTGCTGCATCATGTACAGGTGCATCTGATGATCCTCGCCCAGTGCAAAGGACTGGATGATGGGGCCGATGGGCTGAGCGTTGTTGCTCTTGATGAAATTGTGCATCTGGGTCAGCACCACCGGCAGGCTGGCCATTTCTTCCGGACGGATCTCGCGGGAGAGCACATTGGTGAGCTTGAGGGTCTTGTTTTCAGCTACTTTGATCTCATTCATGATAAATACCTCTGTTTCGTTTCAGATTTACTTTACATCGGCGTTAGATAAAATGTGCCCGGAGGCGCTTTGTCTCCGGGCACACCATAGTAAGGCATTGTCACCTGAGCAGGCCGCGCCGCTTCAGGGTAACACCATCTTCCTTATTCAGGACAGACGAGACAAACAGGTCTTCTGTTGTCAGCATCGATGGCCCTGGCAGTCATATTATGGAACCGGAACTCCATCCGATCTCAGCATATCAATAGGTGATCGACTCGCCGTCGTCATCCTCTTCCACGACAGCCTGCATGACAGGCTGCTTGGGTTCTGCCTTTTTCTTGCTGCGGTAAATACCCTGCTGCATGTTCCACAGCTCGTAGTATCTGCCTTCCTTGGCAAGCAGCTCCTCATGGGTGCCGCGCTCCACGATCTGGCCGTGATCCATCACCAGGATCATGTCACAGTCACGGACGGTGGACAGGCGGTGAGCAACGATCAGCATGGAACGATCCGCAAGCTGGTCATAGATCATGTTGAAGATCAGGTTTTCCGTTGCAAAGTCGAGGTTGCTGGTGGACTCATCCAGAATGTAGAGGTTGGAATCCTTCAGGAAAGCACGAGCCAGTGCAATGCGCTGCTTCTCACCGCCGGACAGGCCGTTGCCGGCTTCTTCCAGATAGGTGTTGTACTGCAGGGGCAGATGACGGATAAAGTCGTGCGCATCGGCCTTCTTGGCAGCTTCCTTGACCTCGTCCATGGTGGCATCCATGCGGGAAACACGGATGTTGTCATAGATGGTCTTGCTGAACAGCTCAACGTTCTGCGGCACATAGGAAATTGCGCGGCGGACAGAATCGTTGGTGTACTCCGTCAGATTCACACCGTTGAAGTCGATCTCGCCATCCTCCGGCTCATAATACTTGAGCAGAAGCTTGGTGATGGTGGACTTGCCGCTGCCGCTGCTGCCCACCAGAGCCACCTTTTTGCCGGCCGGGATGGTAAAGCTGATGTGATCCAGTGCAGGAGCACGGTTGCCGTAACGGAAGGTGACATCCTTGAACTCGATGTCGCCCTCCACCTTTTCCAGATCCGTGCGATCCTCGTCACCGGCAGTCTCAGAAGGATAGTCCATGATCTCGGTCAGACGCTTCATGGAGATGTTGGCTTCCTGGATCTGCATCTGCAGACCGATCAGGTTGCTCAGCGGAGAAGTGAAGTAGGAAGACAGGGTGCTGAAAGCCATATAGCCGCCCAGCGTCATTTCGCCGTTCAGCACCTGACTGATGCCCACATACGTGGTCAGCATGCCAAAGATCATGGAGATGAAGGCGGAGATCAGACCCTGTGTGGTGCTGATGCGGCTGGAACGCAGGCTGATCTTCAGGCTCTTGATGTATTCACGCTCGAGGTTTTCCAGCTCGGTGTCCTCGTTGGCGTTGCACTTGACGGTCTCAATGCCGCGCAGGCTTTCGATCATCTGGCTGTTCAGTGCAGCAGACTGCACCATGGTCTCTTCGTTGATCTTCTTATACGGCTGCTTGTAGATCAGCACCAGCAGGATGCTGACCAGAGCCATGAACAGCGAAATGGAGAACAGCATCGCGTTCATGCGGAACAGAATGATGCCGGTGATGATGGCCATGGAGATATCCATGATCAGACTCAGTGCAATGCTGGTGAAGATGGACTTGATGGTGTTTGCGTCCGAATAACGGGTGGTGATATCACCAGTCTTGCGGGTGGCAAAGAACTTCATGGGCAGGTGGAAGATGTGCCCGAAGTAGCCCATCATCAGCGGGATATCGATTTTGATAGACAGATGGATCAGCACCCACTGCCGCACAAAACCGATCAGAGTATTGGTCAGGCTGACCATGCTGAACACGAGGATCAGTGTGACCAGCAGATTATTCAATCCGTAGGGCAGCACCTCATCCATCAGGATCTTGTTGAACATGGAGGATGCAATGCCGAGGATCGTTGTGATCAGAGAGGCAAAAATTGCATAGAAGAAAAGCTTTTTCTGGGGCAGCAGCAGATCAATGTAGCGCTTGAACATGCCGCCCTTTTCTACCTTGCCGCCCTTGAACTCCGAGGTGGGGTTCATCAGCAGCAGAACGCCCGTAAAGTTCTTGTAGAACTCATCCAGACTGATCTTTTTCAGCTCTGTGGCGGGGTCGCCGATGATGACATAATCCTTGCACTTGTGCTTTTTGCCGTTCTTCTCGTCTTCCTTGGCAGATTCCGACTCCTTCAGCATGTGCTTGCGGCGCTCACCCTCATCCTTGATGGTGGTCTTTTTAAAGACCACCACAAAGTGGGCCAGACCCTGGTCGGTAATGACCTGTGCGATACAGGGCAAAGAGAAATCGCTGAGGAAATTTTCACGGTCCACGCGAACCGCTGCGGTGGAAAAACCCAACTCGTTAGCGGCTTTCTGCAAACCAACAAGGTTCGTGCCTTTCAGGTCAGTGCCCATCATATCGCGCAGGCGGGTGATGGTAACTTCCTTTTTGTAATGGAGGCACACCATTGCGAGGCAGGCAGCCGCACAGTCGGTAGTGTCATGCTGCCGGACATAGGTATAACGCATAGATGCTTCCTTTGAAACTATACAAATTTATTCAAACACCATACACATCTGCCAGACACACGGACCGGAAAACATGCAGTGAATTTGACAAAACCGCCAAAACCGGAAGGATTTACCGCCTCTGAACGCCCGGGAATGGGGCAGAATGCTCAGATTTCCGGCTTGCAATGCCTGCAAAGTCTGTATGCGCAGGCGTTACAGCTTATGTGCAGTATACCACAATATGACAGCATCTTCAAGAACTTCTTTTTTAAGAAATCGTGAGAAATGAAAAAAGTGTGAAAAATTAACACTTCTGAAACATGCGGCACGGCAAACAAAAAAGGCAATGTTCCAAAGAACATTGCCTTCGTGGCGCCTCTTGCCTGACTCGAACAGGCGACACCCTGATTAACAGTCAGGTGCTC
>ERZ1106954.3456-NODE-3456-length-10303-cov-8.993365_pt1 | contig 10303 bp, 9 predicted proteins | sample MGYA00403678_ERZ1106954 | MGnify/ENA primary metagenome ERZ1106954 (study PRJEB35170, sample SAMEA104062445) | human gut metagenome | biome: human gut; feature: human-associated habitat; material: faeces | place: Denmark | collected 2012-08-20 ... | reverse complement strand
ATGCATCGGGGGTCATCTTGCCTCCGTTGCAGCTGCACTCCTCGGGCAGAAACGCGAGAATCTGATGAAGCATGATTACGTTTTTGACTCCGGCTCTCGACGGTTTGTCGTGATGGAAAACCTTTCTGGTTCTATCCATTTTCGAAAACCAGTGGTCGCTCCATTCGATGTTCCAGCCACCACGCACAATCGCATCTTTTCCGTTGATGTATTTACGAACATTCTTTGCATAGCGCTCACTCGACACTCTTTTCTGTTTGATAACAGTCACTTCACATCACCACCGACGAAACAGCGCTTTTCAAGCTCGTCGATGAAACGGTCTAGCTTACGCCCAACTTGATAAACCTTCTCAAGTGTTCGAAAAACAGCTTTCTCGTTGTACGCGGGAAGCCCTTGGGCGTTCAAAAAGTACATGAGCTGATTGAGATTCGTTCCTTCCTTCAAAAGCTCGTGATAGATTTTGTCGATCGACGCCCGATCGACATCGATTTTCTCGACTCTCCCGACAAGAGCAGTGCGACGCATGAAGGCCGACATCGACACGCCGAGTTCAGAAGCGCGATTCTCAATGGATTTTTTCTCACTTGGCGAAACCCGGATGCGAATCATCTCAGTTCGCTCTTCGTCTTCAGTCAGATCGACCCCGCGAGTCACCGCGTCATCGGGACGCAGGAAATACCTAATCAGTTCGGCCTCAGACATTTGGGCCTTTTTGGAAAACGCAACAAGCGTTTTCTTTTCTTCTTCACTCAGCGTTGCCTTGACTGTGAACGGACGTTTCGTACTCACGGACAGCTCCTCGAAAATGAACCGCACACCGGAGAGGCCTCCGGTGCAAAACCAGCTATTCGATTCGCTTTCCTTTTCGAGTGCTTAAAAATCGCCGACGCGATTTGAAAACGTCTCGCGAAAACTTTACCGCCGTGAGAGGTGGTAAAGCAAGATGTGTGGGAAAACAAATGGCCCGTATGGGCCCATTTGTTGCCACCCACACCCATCTTGCAATCTCCGGAACGGGGATTGGGCGAAACGCAGTGTAGACGTGGAATGAGAGGCCTCATTCCAAGCGAGAGGCCTCGCGGCGTTGTAACTGCGTGAAGACCGTGAGCGGAAGCGAATTTTTAACGCGAAGGATGCTGAGTGTTAGAGATTCGCTGTAGCGAGAGCGAAGCGGTGATGCGAATGCGAGGGATGCCGAGTATTTGCATCACCGCGCAGCGGGTTTGCGGCGCCCGCGACGCAAACCTTCGACTTTGTCGAATGTTTTTCGTAACGCCAGCGAAAAAGTTGAGGCAGCTTTCGACATTTCAATGACGCGGAGAGTCTTTGGTGAGACTCGTAGCGTTGTTGGATTGTCGAAAGGTAACGCGATTTGAATTACGGTTCGGATTAACGATTCGATTTTCATGCGGCGGCCAAGCCGCCTATGATTGCTCCCTCCGGTCGCTATCGATTTTCAAAACTCCCGTTTTGTTTTGAATCAATTTGAAATCCGAAATGAAAAACGAAACGCCCGCGCGAGTCGCTTTGACTTTTGCGCGGGCGCGATTCGGATCGGCCGAAAATCAAGCTGATGATATTTTGAGTTTCGCGTTTTAGATCTCAGAAACCAGATCTAAAAACTGCGGCGTTAATTTCACTTCGCCCACAGCATTACGGCGCGAGCACATCCAACGGAACAACTTGGACGCCGCGGTCGGTAACATAGGCTTGTGAACCAAATCCAATGATTGCAACTTTCGAAACCGGTGGGTTGTTTCCGGCGGCAACCATACGTTCCTCGACAGCAACAAGATTGTCAGATGCCTCTTCGATTTGAGCGGAGCTGAGCTTAACTTCAACTGGGATCCAGGTCCCGCCAGGAGCCGCAATGACTGCATCGACCTCTAAATCACGAGAATCATGATAGTGGTAGAGGCTCATTCCGTTTGCTCGCGCATAGACCCACAAATCATGGAGTGCCAACGATTCAAAAAGTAGTCCAAGCGTCTTGAAATCTAGCAGCAAGGTCTCCGGAGTCGCCCCGAGCGCAGCGGCCGCCAGTGACGGGTCAGCAAGATGATGCTTCTTTGATTCTCTTAAGTGCACAGGAGATCTCATTGCTGGATTCCATGCGGGAATATCGCGAACGAAGCTGACCCGAGCGAGAAGAGATATATACGATGCCGCCGTTTGTCTCGATACCTCTCCACCAAGATCAGCTACGAGCGTCTTGAGTGTCGCCAAAGTGGATTCATTGCGCGCAAGCGATTCGATAACAGCTTTGACCTTTTCGGGATCGCGTCGAGAGCCATCAACACGAGACAAATCTTCTTCGGCAACTATGCCGATATAACGTTTTGCCATCGCCGACGCAGCCAGCACATCGCGCCCGACCGCCGCGGGCCATCCGCCGCGAACAACGCACTCGGCAATCGAGGCAGAATCCAACGACCCGAAAGCGCCATTGAACTTTTCGCCAGAAATAATGCTCGACAGCTTAACCGCACCGCTAGATTTCCCAAGTTCGAAAAGCGTCATGGTATCCATGCGCAATTTAGCGAACCTTCCAGCACCACTGTGCATCGGCCGCTCATTGTCTCGCGGTGTCGCCGACCCCGTAAATATGAACTGGCCAGGCTCGCCGCCGCGGTTGTCGCACTCAAACCGTGCCGCGTCCCAAAGTTTCGGAACCTCCTGCCATTCGTCGATCAGCCGCGGCACCTCGCCGGAAACGGCAAGCGCCGGGTCCGTCTCGGCACGCAAACGATTCTCGAAGTTGCGCGACGGATCCATGAGAAGGAGCCTGGACGCCGCACGGGTCCCGGCTGTGGTTGTCTTTCCACACCATTTCGGTCCTTCGATGAGAACGGCACCGAATATCCCTAGCATCTGGTCGAGCTCATTTTCGATAATTCGAGTGTAGTACTTTTTTGGCATATTCTTCACCATTGATTACCAGCGCGTTTAACTAAATTTACCGTTTTCATTTAACCAGATTTTGCTTTTTCGATTAACCAGATTTACGCATTTCAGTTAACGAAACAGATTGAACATGCCGAGTCAAGCCACGACAGGCTCGCGTCGTACTGCGGCCTGGCACCGCACAACCGCCAGTCGGAGACCTCGATCTCCTCGGTGACGGCATCGCGCCAAGGCAACAAAAGGCTGAAGAACCTGCTCATATTCTCGTGCAACTGCCTTGCCCGGACAGAGGGAAGATGAGGCGACCACTACGCCAGGTGCCGAGAACGAGGCATACCGCACGGCAAGGCACTCAAAGCGCTGACGCGAAAGAGGTTGAAGGTCACCTACGCGATCATACGGGACAGGGTGCCCTAAGCCACCTAGTCGAAGCACAGCACACACTCCGAACAGGCTGGAGTCCGCCGGTCGAAAGGCCTGGCGTCAGCATTTCGCGATTCGATCTCGCGAACGGCATTCCCCGGTTGACAAAACTATAGGAACACCCGTGCTGTTACCCCTGCCATGCGTGTGATTAAGTATCTGCTAGCTTAAGCACTGCTGAATATCGCGTAACAGCACCGCCGTTATCGTGTGCGGGCATCTGGCAGACGCTGGTCCCTGTGCCCTTTTATTGCTAGCGCTCCATCTGCAGCGCTGCCGCATGATGGTCTCTCCCATGTCGGCCCAGATCGCGTCTATGTTGAACCTCCTCGTTCAGTCGACCGCATGGCGGCACGAGTGTAACGGGGTGCCTGGAGATGCATTTAATAGCGGTGCCTGACGGCAATATTCAGTCGGGAAGGCAGCGGTGCTGATTCGCAATACAGGTGGTGTCGAAAGGGCCTAGGACTCATGTGATTGCATAAGCCGCAACAGTGCTGAAAAGGCTAACTGCTTTTGTTCGTGCATTGGCATCATATTCATAAAAACAACCGGCCCCGACGTTGAATCTAAAATCATCGTTTAGCATTGATCCTGGCTGTTTCCAGAAAGCCACTAGTTTTTAACTCATACATGAAAAGGAGGTGACGAAAATGGAGAAAGAGGAAATCGAGCTGGCCAGCGATAAATCGGCTTCCGACATCGAGATCACTGTTGAAGAACTTCTGGACTTCGGCATTGATGTTGATCAGGTTATACAGCGCCGCTGCTAAGGTCTGACAACACAATCGCCTCCGTTTAATGTGACGGAGGCGATTCCTATTCGCCCGAAAGAAAGGAGCTCAAGTTGAAGGTTGATTTCACTCTGATCAATCCGGTGAATCACTACAGGAAGACCCTTGTTGATAATCTGGCCATCTTGAATCTAAGGGCCGTTTCTGAAGCAGCGGGATTTTCAACTCACGTTATTGACTTTCAGCGTAAGTTCCTCGAAGAAGAAAAGACTTTTTCAAAAGAAATCTATCGGTGGTTCTCCGACGAAATAAAAGCAATCGACTCCCATGTTTTTGGTGTTTCGATCATGAACGCCTCTTATATCTGGGGCATCATGATAGCGAAGATTATTAAACGGGCGCATCCCGAATCGGTTATCATATTTGGTGGTCCCCAGATCACTTCACTTCGAGAAATGGTTTTTCAGGATTGTCCCGAGGTTGACTTTCTATCGATCTTTGATGGGGAAGAAACCCTCCCGCTTCTACTCGAATATATTGCTTGCGGCGCTCAGGGCGATTTACCTAAAAATTCGATTTCTAAAACCGGGGATTCTGGATTATGCGAGTTGATTGAATACGACATTAACAACCTTCCGGAACTCGACTACTCCAATTCATACGGCATGAACGTGGTCAACATTGAGGCAGGTAGAGGTTGCCCGTTTAATTGCTACTATTGCTCATCCAGAGTGCTTCTCGGTCAGAAAGCGCGATTTCTTAATGTCGATAAACTGCTCGAAACCTCGCAGCGTGTCTACGATTGCATGGCAAAAACCGGCGCTCTTTCTTCAATTAACTATAATCATGATAACTTCTTAGCATCGCACAAGTACTTCTTTGAATTTGCAGTCAAAAAATATGCAATGAATTATGATTTCAAATACAACTGTGAGGGACGAATCGATACGATAACTCCCGAGATCATTGGCCTACTTAAGGCAACCGGATGTATCTCTGTATTTGTTGGCTTGGAAACTGGCTCGCAAAGAATACAGCGAATCTGCCGGAAAAACTTGAATCTTAAAAAAGTAATTCCTACCGTAAAATCCATCATTTCCTCTGGCATGAGATTCGAAACCAATTTTATCATCGGTTTTCCAGAAGAAACATATTCCGAAGTACTCGACACCCTTGCCCTTGCTCAAGAAGTCGCGTCGACCAGTTTTATGTCAAACGTTGACTTTTCCTATATGAGCCCAGAGCCTCTTGCTGATGTTGCTCAAGGGGTGAATAAAGAGGATTATATCATCGTAAAAGAATCTCAGTATTACTTAGATTTACTTGCTGCCGGAATTGACCCAAACAGCCTGTCACCTCTTCATTTCAATCATCTGTACACAGTCAGAAATGAAAATTACGACATTCTTGACGTGCTCGCGCGTGCCGATACGTATTTTGATTTGATAAACCATTTTAAATTCGCAACCTACCTTATGATTCATCGAGATGGTAGAAGCATTGAAGATATTTTTGAAATGTGTCGCGATCGTGATGCATTTGCCGTTGCAGAAAGCTATACGGCAACTCTAGATCAAGCTGGTGTGTATTATGCGGTTTCTTGTTTCGAAATCGACCGGCTGGCAATAGTTCGTCGAGAAGAAAGAGCGCAGGATGTCCTATTCTATCGATACCCTGTTCAAAAGCTTTATCAGCTCTTCATTGAGACTATGAACATTTCAGGCTTCGAATCAGTGGCGAGCACCCCGACAAAAATAGTCGTTAGGAGTGCCAAATGAATAAGAATGCCACTGCGCAGCTGCACATCTATTCCGCCTTTTTCGTTCTCGCGGGATTTGTTTTAAATCGGGGAGTGTTTCTACTTTTCCTTGCGGAGAAAGGAATGTCTGTCACGGAAATCGCGCTTTATCAAGCCCTGTTTAACATTGCAACGGTCGTCCTCGAGCTGCCAACAGGGCTGATAGGCGATTTCTTTGGAAAGAAGTTCTCGATTCAAGTGGGCGTGCTGCTGCTTTTCTTCCATACGGCTGGCATGCTGTTGCTCTCAGGCCCCTTTCTCGTCGCGCTTTCCCTTGTTGAGGCACTCGCCTACTCCCTTCAATCGGGATCCGAACAAGCACTTTTATATGAAATTGCCCGAAATGCCGGTCAAGGAGAGCGCTTCCTCACCATCAACGCTCGGCTGCTTGCCGCGCAATCAATCGCGACGGGAGTGGCAATCGTACTTGGATCATTCATTGCCCAAGTATCTTGGAGTGCCCTCTACGTATGCGTTTCCGTTTTCTATCTCCTGCAGCTTTTCCTTCTGTATCCCATTGAGAGAATGGAAACGACCCATTCCAAAAACTCTGGGGAGGAAAGGTTTGACGTAGCCAAGGTCTTCAGACGCGAAACCTGGTGCATTGGAGAATCCGCTTTTGCGGTGTTGCTTCTTCTAATCGGCACAAGCATGCTCGATGGATTCTATGGGAGTTATTACAACTTGAATCAGTTGGTATTCGACGCATTTGATGCTCCCGTCTCCATAATAGGAATCTTTTTCGGTGCATCCTATGCAGTAAATGCGACGGCCTACATTGCAGCAGATTTCTTCTCATCGCGTTTCGGGAAAAGAAATACCATGCTCGGCTCGATGCTAATCGAGGCCGGTCTTTTCATGATTCTTCCGTGGTTCGCTTCAAATCCGCTGTGTTTGTTTGGCCTTAGCATGGTGCTTTGTTTTCTCCCAGAAGTGGTGTACATCACTTCGGAAAACTTAATCCAAGACGCGATAGCGGACGATCTCCGCGCGACGATCCTTTCCGTCGCGTCTCTGGTAAGGGCTCTCTTTTCTGCAATGTTTTTCTCCATATTTGGATATGTGTTGGGGTTATATCCCATTCAGATAGCGCTCGGTGTTATTGGCGCAATCGCGATAGCAATTACCGCCGTTGTTTCTTTAAAAATGGTAGGAATACATGTCTCCAAGAATTGATATATCGATTGACGAGCTGCCCGAAGCGTCGAGCCTTCTTGATGGACATGACTATTCGTCACAAATCATTCAGCGTATCGCCGGGGTTCCAGTAATACTCGATGCATCGGGATGCCCTCATTCCCCTTTTTTCGAAGTTGAATATGATGACAGGACGATTAGGTTTACAAGTCGACATGATAATGAGCATATTGTCGAGTTGGGGAGGAAGCTTGACTACGTCCATCACAATTGCAGCGGCTTCCTAAAGACTTTCTTTTTGAGAATAGATGTAATTGATGGTCACTGCTATTCGCTAAGCAATCATGCAAAGTCGCTGTCCATTGCATTCCGGACCGGAGGAAGGGTGGGACCATTTTTACATCTCCTCTCTTCTCACTATTTTTGTGTCAATGATTTTTCTGTTACGCGAATCGGAAGGCAGGAAGTCAAACTGAGCAGCGCTGCGTGCACTCAGGCTATGACGATAAAGCGCATCGAGAATAGATGGATTGACGTCTTGTGTTTTCTTCTCGGAAGAACCATGGCAAGCTGCAATACAAACATGCCCTTATTAATTGAGCGCTATTGCAAGAGCGCGCGACTGCACCATGGATTATCTGGCATAGAGGCTGTTATCGTTTTTTCAAACAAGCACTCTCCCTATTTCGCCGACGAAGAAGGACGTAGGAACATCCTCTCTCTCGTTGACACAGAGGCAATCAGAAGACTTCTGTCGCCGAAACTGAAAGATCCTTCCTTCGATTACGGCGTGAATAAATCCGATGAACAAAGAGAGATAACTGCGAAATTATCAATTTCATACGACAAATACTACCCCAATAAAAAGATTGTAAAACTTATAGCGCTTCAATTAGCATCGTCAGGCAGGTATCATCCAAAACTCATGTCGAGTGATTATTTCTCTCCTCAATCGGATTGGGCGGATGTACACCTGCTTTTAATTCCGAATACTTTCAATGACCCTATTTTTATCTACTATCAACTCGCACTACTGACGGGCTTGGGCAACCGAATGCGTCTCCAAAAGTATTTATCGGTTTTGAGCAGGTATTTTTCTGGCATGATTTCGCGCCAGGCGTTTAACGAGAGAGCCGTCGAACTGTTTGGCGAGGCTGCGTGTTTTCTGCCGATCGGACGACTCTCCAGCGCCTTCTTCATGCGAAACACTTTTCCAGAAGAAGGCTTGAGGGAAAGGATATTAAATGTTCTATTGGAACGATAGTGCTTATATCAGGAGAGATTCCAACGAACTTATATTGCAAGGATTAAAATCGCGAGTGAGGGTCAAAATCTCTGATTTGAGTACAAATCTTTTTGAGCAGCTCGCCAAACAAAATATGATAGATGAGACGAACCTTGAAGCTCGCGAGCAACGATTCTTGCTAAGGCTCAACGAACTTGGTTTTCTAGAGACTGAAGAATACGAGCTGGAATCACCCCACTCGAGGACAGCTCGCTTTTTGTCTTATTATTCCGACGCTCCGCTGACGTTACTTAAGCAAATCGGCGCCGTTCATCTTGCCATCGTTGGTATGGGCGGCATAGGGCAGGTGGTGGCGGAGCATTTGGCTGCTGCTGGAGTTCGGCATTTTACATTAATCGACGGGGATCGAGTTGAGAGGTCAAACGTAAATCGTCAGTTTCTTGTTGGTCCCGACAAAATAGGAGAAGCAAAAGTAGAGGCAGTTTCCAAAACACTTGTTAATCGCTATCCGGATCTTTCGCTTAATCCGGTTGCGTCTTACGTCCGCTCTGCCGAAGAACTCATGCGTTGCGTTCCTTCGAGGACTTCAATGCTTGTTTGCGCTGCAGACAGTGGAGAGGGGGTCAATCCCAGGTCAATAGTTCTTGAAGCATGTATAGAAAAGGACATCCCCTGTGCATTTTGTGCTGTTGGAGTAGCTGATGGGGAAATTGGTCCTATTCTCGAAAAGCAGAGCGATATGAAATCCTATCTCTCTTTCCTCCAGCGAGCCGAAGAGAACATAGTCCGCATGCCCGTGCCAAAGGGATCAATTTGTTTTACGAACACTCTTGTGGGAACTGCGCTAGCAATGGAGATATACCGATATCTTTGTACAGGATCGAGCCCCATGCATCAACATACATGCTTCTGCTCCTTCATGAACTTTAAGGGTTTAATGTACAAGAGGGTAGGCAGCGAGAATGATACGAATTCTGTAAAGAAATCCCTGTGAAGCATTGGCTTGACAATGTCTGACGGCATTGTCGGACATCTACGCGTGGGACAAGCGAGTAACGCGAGCGATTTCAGGCCACTAGTGGCCCCAGCTGCGGCTTTGCCGCAGGTTCAATGTCAGACATTTTCAATGTCTGACATTGAACGAAGCTGGCGTGCAAAATGGCCTCACAAGGCCATTTTGCACCGTCTCAGGGGCGCGATTCAGGGTTTGCCGCTGCGTCCGTTATCGTAATAACAAGGCGCGCGAATGTCCTTCCCCCGGTCCAAGGGCGGAGCCCTGGCAAGCGCCGAACCGCCCGGGTCGGCGGCAGATTTGTACACACATTTACGATGGGGGTACAAGTATGCGTCTCTTGCGAGATTTTTCATCTCACAGCACATTTCACGGCAAACCATCGCCGCGCTTAGATCGCCTCGGTGTCCGGTGGCTGTCCGGTAGCGAACCTTTTACCGAGACGCACCGGAGACATTGCGTAACTGTGTCATGCCGCAACAATGTAAAAGTGTGACTGCCGAACTGTGTAATAACGCAATAACGTAACAACGTTATTGCGTCACTTTTTAACGCCGCCAAGGGCGCCGGGTTTTTAGGGCAGAGCCCTAGTGCGCCGCCGGGCTTTGTACGGCGGCGCACGACACTTGCGGAAAATTTTCAGGCGCGATTAGTTCAATGTTCAATTGTTCTGCTATTCCACAGTCACGTTGTTCTGTTATTTCGATTTGCCGTAATCGCGTTATCGCACAGCTACGCTACTACGTAGTTACGTTATGACACAGTTGCGTTGTGTCATAGTTCGGTTCCGCAAGAGTCGTACGCCGCCGTACAAAACTGCGTTTTGCCCGGCGGCGTACGATTTAGGGCTCTGCCCTAAAACCCGGCACACGGCAAAACGAAATAACAGAACTATGCAATAACGACATTACGTAAATACGGCATTGCTGAAAAAGTGAATACCGTTGACACTCCCCGTAGTTGAAACCAGGGGTTTTACGACGGTTTTGATAATCTATGTGGTCAATGTGATACCGTTGAACCAGCATATCGATACCGCTCAGCCA
>ERZ1106954.3452-NODE-3452-length-10313-cov-3.309515_pt1 | contig 10313 bp, 7 predicted proteins | sample MGYA00403678_ERZ1106954 | MGnify/ENA primary metagenome ERZ1106954 (study PRJEB35170, sample SAMEA104062445) | human gut metagenome | biome: human gut; feature: human-associated habitat; material: faeces | place: Denmark | collected 2012-08-20 ... | reverse complement strand
AATCAGCGCCCCCATATCGGCAGCAGACTTTATCTGTAAATCTTCGGCATTATCCTCCGCATAATGCTGGAAGAAAACAACCGGATTCTGCAATCCTGTATCAATTCTGAGGATGATTATGAAATAATTGATGACGAGCCTGCTTTTATGGAAAAATTTGTTGATTGTCCTGAAAAAATAGCAGATAATCTTATTGATGGGATTTATGACGATATAGTCTGGGATATCAACTTAAAGATTCCTGATAACAACGAACATGAGATTCTTTCTCTTACGCAATTGGAATATAGTGCCTTAAAAGCTATGGGTGAAAATATTCTTTCATTAAAACGTAACTCACTATTTGAAAAGAAAGAGATTACGCAGCCTCTATCTCCTGCTATAAAAAGAATACGTGACATGATGCAGGATGCCATAATCAATAAAAAGGCCATTACATTTAATTACAAAAGTATCAATACGCATACAGGCCAATTGGAACAAAGCTCTGTTGTTTGCTTCCCACAGGAGATTATCACCAATGTTTCTGATAACTGGCTGTACGTGCAGTCTACTGGGCTTAAACTATATCGTCTGGACCGAATCGCACAGCCATGCAGAATCGTAAATAATTCTGAGCCATTCCCCGGCATATCTGTCAATCCTAACAGGAAATATATCTGGGGAGCCTGCTCTAATCCGGATGATGTTCCGGTACATGTAAAACTCAGGATTGCCCCTGAAACCTCCAATATCATAACCAAAATAAAATATGATACGGCGCTCAGGGCAGAAACAGGTAAATTATATCAGGATGGCGGCTTCTACTACTACGAAGATGATATAATCGGACTAAATGAGTTCCAACGCTGGATTCGCAGCTACGGCTCATCAATTGTTGTTATTGAGCCTGAATCTTTGCGTGATAATATTGTAGATCGGGCACAGCAGGCAATTAATCTGTATGAGCTTTCAAAGTCATGGAATGATTTATAATAAATGCAGCGGTTCGTATCAACCTTTCTTAAGCTCAAGATAAACATATGCATTAGCCTCAGCATCACACCAGGCTCTATGTGCTTCTTCCTGCTTAACCTGATAATATTCTGAGAGATATGGCAGTGTAATCTTCTCCCAGCCCTTCTTATCCTTCAGATTCTTTGCCAGCTTCTTTGTATCAAGATAAGCATTATCAAAATTAACTCCTGCTTTCTTTGCTGCTCTTGTTATATGAGGAATATCACAGCTCTTAATATTGTGACCCACAAGAATACTATCACCCGCAAAATCCTTAAACTTCTTAATAACCTCAGAGACCGGTGGCTCATTTGCAACCATCTCATCAGTAATATGAGTTAATCGTGCTATTCTCGGAACAATCTTACGTCCCGGGTTGGCAAGCATATCGAATTTGTCTACAACCTGTCCATTAACTACTTTTACCGCGCCAATTTCTATAATCTCTGCTTCGGCATCTCCGTTATTGATTCCGAATGTTCCTGTATGCTCTATATCAAATGCTACGAATGAATCAAAATCCGGATTAGTGAGTTCATCCATCTCCTTAGGCATGCCATCTTCAATTTCCTCGTAATCCATATCCGAAAGATCAAGCTGAGACATAAGCTTAAGCATCTGTCTTTCAGTTCCATATATTTTAAGAACCTTATATCCTGTCACTGCATTCTCATCCGCTACTTCAGCAACAGTATCATCAGCCACATCACTTGAAGCAAGCTCCATAAACTGTTCTGCTCCGTCAAGAGAAAGCTTGTCGAAATAAAATCCAAGAAGTGCTCCTGTATTCTTGCCTCCGACAGTCTTAATTGTCTCAAATGCATCCGCAGCATCCCTTACTTTCTTGTCGATATCTGCTTTCCAATCCTTTGTCTTATATGTAGCATTCAGCCATCTGTCATTAAAGAATGCAGTGCTATCCAGCACCTTGTCAGCATATTCTCCAAGAGAAGATGCCTGAGACTTTGCGTACTCCATAATCTCTTTCTGCTTTGCAAGCTTGGTGTTTTCTTTAATCATCTTATCAATGATATCCAGCGGCTCTTTAACCATGCCAAGAAGCTCATCCAACTGCTTCTTAACTTCCTCAATTGGCATTGAATAAGCTGTCTCAAGTTCTTTCTTCTTATCAGTAAGCTTCTTTTTAATTGCTTTAAGATCTTTCAGATCTTTTTCCGCCTGCTCCAGATTATCCGGAGTATATACAGTTGTCTTATATACAGAAAGCCCTTTCTCCATATACTTTTTGAGTTCATTAAAGTTATGAAAGCTCACCTGTCCGGGTGTCTGGTCTGCTAAAACTACGATTTCATTTACATCCATTGTATTTGCCATGTTTATTATCCTCCCAAATTTGATTTGATACTGTAACTATACATCGATTTGTTTATATATATTCCGAATTATAATTCATTCAATTCGAAACATTCTTTTCTATCATCTTCTTTACTTCTTCAACCGTGTAATATCCGCCCGTTCTGCTATGCAATATCATATGGCAGTTAGGGCATACAGGTATAAGATCTTTTACCGGATCAACCACGTAATCTTCTTTGATCTTAGACAGTGGCACCTTATGATGAACATGTATCCTGCCGGCAAATTCCGGTCCATACACCGCCCCAAAATCAAATCCGCAAATCCGGCATGAAGTTCCATACACCGCAATGCATTTCTTTCTTGCCGTTGAATTTCTCTCATACTTGTTGGTAAGAATATCCTTCATTCCGCCTTCAACAAGAAGCTGTTCGGGCAGATCTTCTCTTAAGATCGCCACCTGACTTACATCCGGAAATGCCTTTATGCGGTAATCATGATTATCCTTCCATTTTGCAAGTTCAGTTTCAAAATACGGCATCTCAAATTCTGAGAAATCCTGCATAGCCTCCATTATCTTATCAAGCTTTCCCGCAGCATCCGGATATGTCCACTCTTTCAGGTAATACAGACCCTTTGCCGCTTCACTTGAGACACCGGACTTTTCAATCAGCTTCATACAATCTTTACGCTGTTTCTTAAGCAGTCCCATCAGACTTACAGAACAGGTAATCTTAAATTCAGCAGCGCCGTTATATATTTCATACATGAAGAAACAGCCACTTTTCCATGCACCTGTCTGCCCCTTGGCATTCGGAATAATTTGAAGCAACAGTGGTGTCTGAAATCTAAGTACTCTTTCCTGGGTGCAAAGCGAAGACCTGAATATAATACCTTCCATGTGTCTGCACCAGTCGGCAAGCTGTGCAGCTATTAATTTGAGCTCAATCTGAGCTTTCATATCTTCCACTTTCTATAGCCCTCCTTTATACCGGTTGGTCACATCTCAGGATTTTACAGACTAAGCACCGTCCCATACGGCTCTTTTACAGACAAATGCCTTGCATCTCCAATAACAACCCACATATTCCTGTAAGTCCTTGGCTTTGGAATCTCCGATTCCCCATATCCGTCAGTAAAATATATCAACAATGCATCTCTGAAATACTTATCGTTGTTGACATATTCAATAACAGGTGAAAACAGCGTGCCGCCGCGGCCTGCAACCTTTTCCTTAATGTCCGTATGTGCCATCACCTTATAAACTCGCTGTACCTGTGCATCGCACTCAATCACTGTAATGTCATGCTTACGCTTTGCAATAATTGCAAAAATCTCATTAAAAATCTTAGCAATCATTCTGTCATCTACAGAAGCCGATGTATCAATCGCTACAACGATTTTAAGCACTTTATCATCCATCGTTCCGGATAAATCAAATCTGTAAGGTTGTCTGCGGTTCAGGCGCATTCTTGTCTTTCTTTTATTTGCAGTAATCGTACCTACATACTTTTTCAGAATTTTCTGCCATGAGAGGACAGGTGGTTCATTCAGTTTCTTCACACAGCTCATAAATCCTGCCGGCATTAATCCTCTCGATTCTTCATTCATCATGCCTACAGCCGCATTAACCAATTCTCTGACTGCAGCAGACGCATCTTCTTCATCATCCCCCGCTGCCCAGTTATGCCCCCAGATATTACCGATGCCCCGCCTGCTGTCAGGCTTCTTATCTTTTTCCTGTAATAAATTGTAATAGTAAGCATAATTCTCCATGCTGCGTATCCGTCCCAGATGATACATTTTCGATAACACATCTGAAGTGATAACACCATCAGGGCGCGACAGATAATTATGATTTTCTTCTTTTATCTCATAATCAATTCTGTCATTTACAGCAGCATCCGCAGCCAAATTGAACTTGTAAAATTTATCGGGATCTCTCTCCGGATTTATCCTGACCATCTCTGCCGGATGATTAAGCACCACATGGTCTATCTCGTGACACATAATATATAAGATTTCCTTAAGCCTGAACCGGCACAGTAACAAAGGATTCGCTTCAAATACCGGTGGAAATGTATTAAGCTTTATCCCTGCAATGCTGTCAGAATAAAAATCAGCCTTAAACTGCATATTCATCAGGAAGTAACCATAATAACTGTCTCTCTCTGAAATAAGGAACAGCTTCATTAATTCAATCATATCAAGGAAATCAGAGCGTACTTCATCAAGAAGCACCTCACGTGTGTCGCCATTCTCAATTGCTTTGATATTTTCTTTTATTCTGAAAAGAAGTCCTGAGATATCATCGTTCATCTTACTTGCTTTCCTCAATCAATTTTCTGGTCTTATCAGACAAATCCAGCATCTCAATCAGATCACTCTCAAATACATCAAAGAGAAGCTCTATCATGCTGTTACCATCATCCGTATTGGTAGCTGCAATATTCTGTGCAAACAATAACCGTGTAGATGAATCCATTGCTCTTACCAATGCTGTCAGTTGTTTCTTTACTATCTCAAACCGTGGCTTGTCAAGCATCATAAACTCGATATTTTCTTTCAGGTAATTAAGCATCAGCTCACATGTCTGCACCTTTTTGGCGGCCGACATATTTTTCAATATCTTCCTGCTTTTACTAAGTTTTTCGTCATCTTCAAAGATTGTTTCCGGCATAATTGCCCTGTCCTTGGAAACCATGCTTGCGAAAAACATTGTTGCAACTGATGTGCCAAGCTTTGCTGCCACAAGATTCTTCATGTCTTTTTGCACGACCTCCGGCTGTTTCTCCTTCTCATCAAAGAAATCCCGCAGCAGAGGTTCACTTGACAGCAAAGTATCAACCATATCCCATCCACGCGGCGAAGGCGTCGGCTTCTCTTCATCATCCAAAGCCTTGTCATTAGATGACAGACATTTGGGATTATCTTTTATAAATGCAAGTATGTCAGGTGATATTCCTGCTTTCCTGCCGTACTTAAGCCACTCTGAAGAATTATCTCCGACTTTAATCTTTATAAAACGGTCGAGCTGCGCCGGATCCATCTCATTGGTAGCATATACACTATTCTGTGTACTTGGATTCATGGCTCCAACAAAAAAGACCCACCATGGGAACTTATATCCATTAACACTTCTTGTCAGCAGAATGTTCATCAATTCCTTATAAACTGTATTTTCCGTTCTGTTAATCTCATCAATGAAGATAATAACAGGATGAACTCTTCCGGTCTTTATTGCATCAATACGCTCCTGTGGCGTGAGATTATTCATTGCATATCTGTTCTCATCCCCCGAAAGTGCTGTTGATTCAGCAACAACTCCGCCGGCAGCCTCAAATAACCTTCTCTCTTCATTCTGAATTCTTTCTATTGCATAGTGAGGCAGAAAGCGGAATCTGATCCTCCCATCATCATCCTTATATTGATATGGGATGCCAGTTATCTCACCTTCCTTTAATATGCCGCCCTCAACAGTAATACAGACACCACCCAGATCAGCAGCAATGCTCTTAATCATTGCCGACTTACCTATACCATGTTTTCCTGATACAAGCGGCGTAACTGCCAGATCAGGCTTGGTACACACAATATTGGAAAGCAGTGCTCTCTTAATTAATCTCTTTGCTTCGTTAATTGAAATCATCTATATCTTTACTCCTTTTAGGCGAAGGAATACATCCAATTGCTTCGATCTGTTTTCTTTTTTGCGCCATTCATTTTTCCCATGTTTCAAAACAATCATTGCATCCATCTGGGCAAAATGCTTCATAAAAAAGCCCTCCGAAAACATCTGATATCTCGCAATCTTATCATGATCAATTGCGCCAAAATATTTTTCAAGAAAAGCTTCTCCCAATTGTTTTACCGAAACAATCGCATTAATCTCCCAGCTGTCAAAAACAGCAAAATTCTTATCAAGGAAGTCTGAATCAATTATTGCCGATTCTTCTACATACTTCTTGAACGCGCTCTTATAGTCTGTCCTGTCACGCAAGGATTTTATATCAGACTGAACCTGCCTTGCAGGGGAAAGCTTTGGCATTACAGCTCCGGCACCTTCCGGTGCTATGTCTTGCACACCTATGACAATTCCATTTGAAGCAGCCTTTTTTTCTTCGTCCGGAGGAGTTGTCTCTTCTGTATCTTCCGACATCCATTTTCTTATCCGGGCTATCCTGCTCTTACACTGCGCCTGATATGCTGCATTATAATGACCGCCTGTAGCAAGCTCTGTTTCAAAAAAATCCAAATCCGCAGGTATCAGATCATCCGCAGATTCCTGTAAAATCTTAAGAATATCCACCTATGCCCACCTTCTTTCAGAATACCGTTTTTTCTCACATGACAGGCTTATGCAGACCATTTATCAATGCCTTGAACTGTGTAATCCGTTCACCAAATAATCCCATAATATCCACATCACAGAACGGACTGACCTTTTGCAGATCCATAAAAGTAATGTCACCATTCTCCCTTGCATAACTTATAATCTGATCCATATATGCAAGCTGCTGCTCATTCATAACCTGATTATTCAGGAAAGCCCCGAATTTCGTCTGAACCGCTTCGTCAGAGATGCCTACCTGTACCCGTAAAAATGGCAGCAAAGCTTTATTCCCCGACCATGAAGCATAATCTGCCTCCGTACCTAATCTCTGTTTAAATGTTATTTTCAACTCATTCTTTTCATCTTCGGTAAGTTCATCCAGATTACGAAGCTTCGCAAGTGCAGGACTGCCTTCCTTAATATATTCTCCAACCTTTTCAGCATAACTCTTTTCTTTTGCAATCTCACCCTGCTCTCCGCCGTCAATAATAAAATCGTTGATATCAATTACGTAATAACGGACATCATCCGGTATATACTGCATCAGATCACGCAGCTCCAGACGAACAGTCTCACACCTCTCCAATGAAAAGTCCTCAAAAATGTAATCAGCATTGCGCATCTTTTTTATGAGCTGCTCTTTTTGCAATACAGCAGGAATAGTCTTTAACTTAGTCAGCTCCTCAAGCATACAGTCTATCTTTTTACCGACATTGCCAAAGCCATGACGAATCTTTCGTATGTCCTTGTATGCCTCCATTCGCTTAGGTACTTCATCTTCAATGACATATATCATAAGATCAAAATTCTTAACTTTAACAGCATCCGGATCCGGAGGTAACAATGGCAGAATATGCTCTGCAATTTCCTGTACTTTTGCATCAGTAAATCCATTCCACTGCTCAGCAGTCCTGTACTTGCTGACATATGCCATGTTATACTGAACCTCTATATCATCATTGCAAAGCCCTCTCATATGCTCTATAAAATATGTTTTTAATTGCTTTTTATAGTTTTCATCATAAGGTGACAGCGAATCACTCTCTATCAGATGGCGGAGTATTCCAAGCTTCCTTTTATAGATAAGTACGCTCTGCGGTGTCACAGTAAAAGATGTTCCATTGGCAGAAGCATCTACCGTAGACCATGTATTATGTGCGCGGAAGAAGTTGAAGTTGTCATAATAATCAAAAATCAGGAATCCCTTCTTATCAAGTCCCGGGCCGAATACATCCGCACTAAGTCTTGTACCACGCCCAACCATCTGCAGGAATTTTATCTTAGAGCCTACGGGCTTGAAGAAAACAAGATTTAACACATCAGGCACATCAATACCTGTGTCCATCATATCTACAGATACTGCCACCTGCGGCATATTGTCACGTTCACCGAAGTTATCGATAAGTGCAAGGTTATTGGCAATCTTACTGTCTATTAACTTGCAGAAATCCAATCCCAGATAACTATACAGCTTCTGGAATCTCTCTACTATCTTCTCAGCCTCAAAATGGCTTGAAGCAAAAATGATTGTTTTGCCAAGCTTATCTCCGCCATTGACTTTCAATCCATTCTTTACAAGATCGTTAAGCATGGCATCTATCGTTCCGAGGCTGACAATATGTTTTCCTTTGACCTTTACTGCATCAATCACTGTTCCCCTGTAGTCAGCATTTTCATCAATCTCCTCGTCACCTGTTGCAAAGGCATCCTCAAACTGCTCTTTTTCTTCATCAGTCAGCTCGTCATAATGAATACCCCTTCTCATAGCATCAGTAGTCTTGTCCAATACCGAAAAACCTACAAGGAATCCGTCATCAATAGCCTGCTCCAGCTCATATGCATAATCGGGATGTCCGTTCTTTAGCTTAAAAATCTCATATGTGCTCTTATTGTCCTCATTACGTGGAGTCGCAGTAAGTCCTATCATGAGTGCGTCGAAGTAATCGAACAATGCACTGTACTTCTTAAATATAGACCTGTGTGCCTCATCAATGATAATAAGATCAAAACGTCCAATTTCAAATTCCCTTGTGTCATCATTGATAAGATTAATCATTGTCTGATATGTAGAGAAGATAATTCTTGCATTAGCATCTCTGTTCATGTTGTTGCCGGAATAGACAGACGTTGTAACACTCGGAAGAAGCTTATTAAAATTCTTATGAGCCTGCCTTACAAGCGATGTACGGTCTGCCAGGAACAGCACATTCTTAATCCAATTCGCCTTCATAAGAACATCCACAAGAGAAATTGAAACTCTTGTCTTACCTGTACCTGTAGCCATTACCAGAAGACTGTGTCTTCTATTCTGTGCAAATGCATTACATGTAGCCCGAATAGCTTCTTTTTGATAATCTCTGTTCGTAATATTGTCATCAATAACCGGATTAGTAATATCTGCACGAATTGAGCCACGCAGCTTCAGAAGTTCAAGTTCTTCGATAGAATGAAACTGAAATACGCGGCGCGGCTTGTAGCCAAGCTGGTCTACGATAAATATACTGTAACCATTGGTATAATAAACAATCGGTTTATATCCTAGCTTCTGAGATAACTTATCAGCCTTCTCTATTCCCTTCATGCGCCCCTCAAGAAGGTTCTGATTGGTAGTTGTATACTCAACAAGTGCAAGAGGTCTGTTATCCCTTCCGTAGAGAATATAATCAACCTGAGTACCATCATCTAACAGCATATTAATTCCAACACTGCAAGGCATAGCCTGATCAGGCTGACTGACTACCGGCCAACCCGCTTCACGAAATGATGCATAAAGAAACATCTTCTTATTCTCCGATTCATCACGCTTAAATTCGGAGTTAAATCTTGTGCTTCTCATTCGTGGTGCAAACCGTGCAATAAGTTCCGGTGCCGGAACAACCTTCTCTTTCTGCGCAGCCTTTTGTTCTTCTTCTCTTGTATGCTTAACTGCTCCCGGTCTTTCAAACACAGGATAGTCACTTACCAGCCCTAAGAGAAGGCAGAATTCACCAACAAGAAAATGTAATTCTTCTAATACCTTCATCCCCTCTTCTGTATTAAGATTACCATCATGAGCCGCCGCATTACCCATCTTTCTGATAAAATGTATTGTGCCGAGCACTGTGCTGTCATTTATATAATCCTTAAAAAGCGGGTCACTCACCATCTCAAACACCGTAAGCCCCCTATCTGCGTATGGAACCTCTGACGCATATATAAACTTAACAATAAACTCCATTGCCTTACGGGCAGAAGTGGCACTGATATTAGGTTTTACAACGGCAAATTCCTCTGCTTCCGTGCAATATTCATATAATTTCTGAAACTGTGGAAATGCTTCCAGGTATTTAAAATTCATCCCGTGTACCCCCTATATTTTGATATCTGACAAAAATTTTTATTTCAAAATCTCATTCTTCAATTTTTTTAGATCAGTCTGTGTTAAAAGTATTCTCGCAGAAATTTTTTTATTTTTATTTAAAGCATAATCAACTTCTTTTCGGCCCATGCTTCCTACCGTAACAGCTGCCGGACGCGCTGGCACTAAAATAACACTTGCACTATCAATTTTTCCTTTTATAGCCGCTGTTATCTGCTTCATTGTTCCAACAAGTGGATCTGAACTCTCGACAGATCTATCTGATACATCATATTTAGACCTATCTAATGCACAACTAATTCTTTCATA
>ERZ1106954.3445-NODE-3445-length-10334-cov-5.036579_pt1 | contig 10334 bp, 6 predicted proteins | sample MGYA00403678_ERZ1106954 | MGnify/ENA primary metagenome ERZ1106954 (study PRJEB35170, sample SAMEA104062445) | human gut metagenome | biome: human gut; feature: human-associated habitat; material: faeces | place: Denmark | collected 2012-08-20 ... | reverse complement strand
TCACTTTGCACAAACGAAAATATTTTATTCGACAAAATGCTACAAAACAAGAAATATTATTTACATTAAAACATAAAAAACGGAGCGAAAAGTAAATACCTTTCACTCCGTTTTATAAATTATATTAAATTTGAATAGCCCATGAGAAATTCGTCAACTTCTTTTGCTGCGTCGCGACCCTCTCTTATGGCTCTGACCACAAGCGACTGCCCGAGGTGCATATCGCCTGCGGTAAAGACCTTTTTCTGTGAGGTTTTATGCGTGCCGCTCTCGCACACAACATTTGAGCGTGCGTCGGTTTCGACCGAAAAGGCATCGGTTACCTCTTTTTGCGAGCCTAAAAATCCTGCGGCAATCAAAACAAGCTGTGCGTCAAGGCGTTCTTCACTGCCCGGGATAGGATTCATAACGTATCTGCCGGTTTCTTCGTTCAGCACTCTTTCGAGTTTGACGGTGATTACCGCGCAAAGGCTGCCGGTTTCGTCCTTTACAAATTCTTTGACCGTTGTTTCGTATCTTCTCGGGTCACTGCCGTAGAGCGCGGCGGCCTCCTCCTGACCGTAGTCTGTTTTGCAGACAAGCGGCCATTCCGGCCAAGGATTGTTTTCGCGCCTTTTCTCGGGGGGCTTCGGCATCATTTCAAGCTGAATAACGCTTTTTGCTCCGTGGCGAACGCTTGTGCCTACGCAGTCGTTGCCCGTGTCGCCGCCGCCGATTACAATAACGTTTTTATCTTTTGCCGAGATATATGTGCTCTCATCATCGAGAGTTCCGTTATACAGAGCTTTTGTTGTTGCCTTTAAAAAGTCAACCGCAAAATAAATGCCTTTTGCGTCTCTGCCCGATGCGGATATATCACGCGGATTTGAAGCGCCGCAGGCAAGCACCACCGCATCAAATTCATTTTTGATTTTTTCTGCCTGGTGCTTGGTCTTTATCGCACAATCCGTTAAAAATTCGACTCCGTCGGCTTTCATAATATCAATACGCCTGTCGATAATCTGCTTTTCGAGCTTCATGTTCGGTATGCCGTAGCGGAGAAGTCCGCCGGGTTTATCGTCGCGCTCTATGACTGCAACATGATGTCCGCGCGAGTTCAATCTCTCTGCCGCCGCAAGACCCGCAGGTCCCGAACCGATAACGGCTATTTTTTTGCCTGTGCGCGGAATTGACGCGGCAGGCTTGACTATGCCCTCTTCAAAAGCATTTTCGATTATTGCATATTCATTTTCTCTTACGCTGACGCTTTGAGTGTCTATTGAGCAGGTGCACGCCTTTTCGCAAAGGGCAGGGCATACGCGGCTTGTAAACTCCGGGAACGGATTGGTTCTGACAAGCCTTTCATATGCCGCGGCATAATTGCCTCTGTAAACAAGGTCGTTCCATTCGGGTATGAGGTTGTTGAGCGGACAGCCTGAGATCATACCGTTAATGGGCTTGCCGAATTGGCAAAAAGGGACGCCGCATTCCATACATCTTGCGCCCTGCTCTGCCTGCTCTTCGCGGGTGAGTGGAGTATGGAACTCGTTATAGTGCTTTATTCGGTCAAGGGGAGCTTCCGCCTGGCTTGTTTTACGCTCAAACTCTAAGAAGCCTGTGGTCTTTCCCATTGCTGCCATCTCCTTTAATGTTATAGAATGCTACAATCTCTGCCTGCTCATAGCTGAGACCCTTGCTGTTGTATTCGTTGATAAGATCAAGCATCTTTTTGTAATCAAGAGGCATAATCTTTTTGAATTTCGGCAAAAATTCTTCATAATTTTCGAGAATTTCTTTGCCCTTTTCGGAGCCGGTTGCGGCAACGTGCTCTTCAATCATGTTCTTAAGCTCCTGAACATCGTCGCTGCGCGTCAACTGCTCAAGCGACACAAGCTCGCGATTGAGGCGTGAATAAACCGTGTTTTCTTCATCAAGAACATATGCAACGCCGCCGCTCATGCCTGCTGCAAGGTTGCTGCCCGTTTTGCCGAGAATCGCAACCTTGCCGCCCGTCATGTATTCAAGACCGTGGTCGCCGACTCCCTCAACAACAACTCTTGCGCCGGAGTTTCTTACGCAAAATCTTTCGCCTGCAACGCCGTTGATATATGCCTTGCCGGAGGTTGCGCCGTAAAACGCGACGTTGCCGATTATGATGTTTTCATCTGCCTTGAAGGTAACACCTTTCGGAGGATATACAATAATTTTACCGCCGGAAAGACCTTTGCCGATGTAGTCGTTGCTGTCGCCCTCAAGCTCAAGAGTCAGACCTTTAGGTATGAACGCGCCGAAGCTTTGACCGCCGGCACCTTTGCAAACTATGCGGTATGTGTCGTCTTCCAATTTGCCCTCACCGTATTTTTTGGTGATTTTTGAGCCGAGAATTGTGCCGAACGCTCTGTCTACATTATCGACCTTGACGTTTATTGTCTTTTTCTCTCCGCTCTCTATATACGGTTTCAGCTGAGAATAAAGTATAGTTTCATCCTTGGTTTTTTGAAGCTTAAAGTCAAATACCTCTTTGGGGTCAAAGTGGCGTTTTTCATCTTCGATAAACGGATTGTTAAGAATATCGTCAAGAATGATTTTGCCGTGCTTTGAAATTTTAATGTTTTTATCAACAGTTAAAAGATCCGTGCGCCCTACAAGCTCATCAACGTTTCTCACACCGAGCTTTGCCATGTATTCTCTGAGCTCCTGAGCCACAAAGCGCATGAAGTTGATAACGTATTCGGGCTTGCCTCTGAACCTTTTGCGAAGCTCTGCATTCTGCGTGGCTATGCCCATGGGGCAGGTGTCAAGGTTGCACACTCTCATCATTACACAGCCCATAGAGATAAGCGGAGCGGTTGCAAAGCCGAATTCTTCCGCGCCGAGCATTGCTGCAATGGCAACGTCCTTGCCGCGAAGCAGCTTGCTGTCGGTTTCTATTTTAACTTTGTTTCTCAGTCCGTTCAAAAGCAGGGTCTGATGCGCTTCTGCAACACCGAGCTCCCACGGCAAGCCTGCGTTTTGAATTGAGTTTCTCGGCGCGGCACCCGTTCCGCCATCATAGCCCGAAATGAGCACTACCTGTGCACCCGCTTTTGCAACGCCTGCGGCTATTGTGCCTACGCCTGCTTCGGATACAAGCTTTACGTTGATTGCCGCGTCGGAGTTTGCACATTTGAGGTCGTATATAAGCTGCGCAAGGTCTTCTATCGAGTATATATCATGGTGCGGAGGGGGAGAGATAAGACCTACGCCGGGGGTGGAGTGCCTTGTTTTTGCAACCTCGGGATAAACCTTGTGCGCCGGCAGCTGACCGCCCTCGCCGGGTTTTGCACCCTGAGCCATTTTTATCTGAATTTCTTTTGCGCTTACAAGATATTCGCTCGTAACGCCGAAACGTCCCGAAGCGACCTGCTTTATTGCGCTGTTTTTATTCACTCCGTTTGCATCGGGCTTAAATCTTGACGGGTCTTCGCCGCCCTCGCCCGTGTTTGACTTGCCGCCGATGGTGTTCATGGCAATTGCAAGCGTTTCGTGCGCCTCTTTTGAGAGTGAGCCAAAAGACATTGCGCCCACTTTGAAGCGTTTGACGATTGAATCAACGCTCTCAATCTCATCTATCGGCAAAGGCTCATCTGCAAATTTAAAGCCGAAAAGGCTTCTGATGTGGTTGGGACCGAGCTCTTCTTCGAGCATACGCGAATATTCTTTAAACATCGAATAGTCGCCGTATCTTGTTGCGGACTGGAGCATATGGATTGTTCTGGGGTTAAACAGATGCTCCTCCTGACCGCTTCTCATTTTGTGCGAGCCGGGGCTGTCGAGCGATTCGTCGGAGTTGAGCCCGAGCGGGTCATATGCCTTTGAGTGGTGGGCGAGCGTGTCGTTTTGAATGTCGGTGAGGTCGATTCCGCCGATACGGCTTATGGTGTTGGTAAAGTATTTGTCTATTACCTCTTTGCCTATGCCGACTGCTTCAAATATCTGTGCGCCCATGTATGACTGAATTGTTGAAATGCCCATTTTTGAAGCGATTTTTATAATTCCGTTTAAAAGACCCGTGGTGTAAGCTTCTGCCGCGGCATAATAGTCTTTATCGAGAATATCGTCGTCAATGAGCTGCTTGATTGAGTCAAGCGCAAGGTATGGGTTGACCGCGCTCGCACCGTATGCCAAAAGAGTTGCACAGTGGTGAACCTCTCTCGGTTCTGCGCTTTCTATTATAAGAGAGAGCGACATGCGCTTTTTGCTGCGGACAAGGTGCTGTTGAACGGCAGAGACCGCAAGCAGCGACGGAATGGGCAGGTGGAACTCATCAATGTCTCTGTCAGAAAGAATTATGATGTTTGCGCCGTCACGCATGGCTCTGTCGGTTTTAAGGCAGATTTCAGAGAGCGCATTTTCTAACTTCTGCTCTTTATAATAGGTTATGGGTATGACCGCTACACGGTAGCCGTCAATATTCATGTGCTTTATTTTTAAAAGGTCGGTGTTTGTAAGAATCGGGTTCTGAACGCAGATAGAATCGCAGTTTTCGGGTCTGTCGTTTAAAAGGTTGCCGTCCGCGCCGAGATAGACCGCCGACGCCGTAACAATTTTTTCTCTGATAGCGTCTATCGGGGGGTTGGTGACCTGAGCGAACATCTGCTTAAAATAGTTAAACAGCGGCTGTGGCTTTTTAGAGAGCACCGCAAGGGGCGTATCCGCACCCATTGCCGCAACAGGCTCACTGCCGGAGAGTGCCATGGGTCTTAAATAATCGTTTACGTCCTCATATGTGTAACCAAATACCTTTTGAAGTCTTTCAAGCTCATCACGCTTATATGTGACTGTCTTTTTGTTGGGTATCGGCATATCCTTTAGGTGAATGAGCCTGTTCTCAAGCCATTCGCCGTAGGGGTGCTTTGAGGTGTATTTGTGCTTTAATTCTTCATCTGATATTATTCTGCCGGCAACAGTGTCAACAAGCAGCATTTTGCCGGGGCGAAGTCTCTCTTTCAAAACAACGTCCTCTGCCGGCAGGTCAAATACGCCGACCTCCGACGAAAGAATAAGATAGCCGTCACGGGTGATGTAATATCTTGACGGACGAAGACCGTTTCTGTCAAGCACCGCGCCCATTATTTCACCGTCGCTGAAAAGTATCGAGGCAGGGCCGTCCCACGGCTCCATAAGTGTTGCGTAGTACTGATAAAAATTCATTCTCTCTGCCGAGATGTTGCGGTCATGGCTCCACGGTTCGGGAATACTTATCATAACGGCCTTGGGTAAATCCATGCCTGCCATCATCAAAAACTCGAGGGAGTTATCAAGCATTGCGGAGTCGGACGTCCAGTGGTCAACAACGGGCAAGACCTTATATATGTCGTCGCCCAAAACGTCGCACTTCATGGTCTCTTCACGAGAGAGCATTTTGTTGACGTTACCTCTGATGGTGTTTATCTCACCGTTGTGAACTATGAAACGGTTGGGGTGCGCCCTCTCCCAAGACGGGAAAGTGTTGGTCGAAAAACGTGAGTGAACAAGAGCGATTGCAGACTTGAAGCTTTCATCCTGAAGATCGGGATAAAAAAGTCTGAGCTGGTTTACAAGGAACATACCTTTATATACTATTGTTCTGCTTGAGAGAGAGCAAACATATGTGTCGCTGTTTGCCTTTTCAAAAATACGCCTTACGACATAGAGCTTTCTGTCAAAATCAAGCCCGGGTTTTACTCTTCTCGGTCTTTCGATAAACGCCTGATATATCGCCGGCTTGCAGTCAAGAGCCTTTTTGCCCAAAACATCGTCATTGGTGGGCACTTTGCGCCAGCCGAGGAGCTTGAGCCCCTCTTTTTCAACAACAAGCTCAAACATCTTTTTTGCCTGGTTGCGCTTGAGCTCATTTTGGGGGAAGAAGAACATACCTACGCCGTAGGTATTGTCCTCAGGTAATTTAAAGTCTTTAATTGCCCCCATAAAAAAATTATGGGGCACCTGAACAAGGATACCGACTCCGTCGCCGGTCTCTCCCTTGGCATCTTTGCCTGCTCTGTGCTCCAAACGTTCAACTATTGTAAGAGCGTCCGCAACCGTTTTGTGCGTTTTTTCGCCCTTAATGTTTACTATCGCGCCTATACCGCAGTTGTCATGTTCTAACCGCGGGTCATACAGTCCCTCCGGTTGAGGGTCCGATTCACGCCTATTTAATTGATACATAAAATTATCACCGACTTTTTGATTTGTTTCTATAATTATAGTTCAATACTTATAAATTGTGAAGTGTGATTTAATGCAATATGTTTTTTTCATATTGATTTTTTTTGTACAATTTATCGATTTTTGTTCCAAAAGGGACCGCTTCGGTCAATTTTTTTCTTTTTTTGCTTTATGCTATTGCTTTTAATTTAAGATATGATAAAATTGAGCAAACGGCAATTATTTTGCTTTTTAAGGAAGTGTTATGTTATGAAACTTAAAATTATAAGCTACAATGTGCTTTGCTACGGCAGAGACGGATTTTTTTGGACAGGCCGCAAAGATATGGTAACAGGCATATTGAACAGAGAACATCCCGATTCTTTCGGACTTCAGGAGTCTCATTATGACTGGATGAAAGCCGTATGCGCCGCAATGCCCGATTATGCCTATGTTGGTGCAGGCAGAGACGACGGCAAAAAAGACGGCGAGTTCTCGCCCGTGTTTTATCTTAAAGATAAATTTGAATTGCTTGACAGCGGAACATTCTGGCTTTCCGAAACTCCCGACGTGGTATCGCGCGGGTGGGACGGCGTGTGCCGCAGGGTTTGCTCATGGGCAAAGCTTAAAAGCAAAGAGGACGGAACCGTTTACGTTCACATGAATACACACCTTGACCACAGAGGACCCGAGGCAAGAACCAAAGGACTTGCACAGCTTTTGTCTTTTGCCGAAAAATTCTCGGAGCCTGTTGTTCTCACAGGCGATTTCAATTTTGAAGAGGGTTGTGAGCTTTATAAGCAGATGACCTCCGGCTTTTTGAAGGACAGCAAATATGCGGCAAAAGAGAGACTCAGCGACGGTGTGACCTTCACGGGCTTCTACCCTGTAATAAAAGACAACGACCCGCCGCAGATAATAGACTATATAAATGTTTCGGACGGTGTAACGGTTGACACATACCGCGTTATAGACGAAAGACCCGACGGAAAATTCCCGTCAGACCATTACCCGGTAGTAGCGGAGATAGAAATATAATTCCATACCCCAAAGGCGCACATATGCACTCATAAAATTATTACGGGACTGCTCATTGAACAGCCCCGTAATTTTTATTGCTTTTTATATTGGTCATATTGGTGACACATACCTGCGGAAGGGCAATTGCTGCATCCGCATCCGCAGCTTTTTTTGCCTTTTTTCTTGTCTTTTATAAGCTTAGCTATAATAAGCGCAACAATTGCCGCAAGAACAATACAAATTATTATAGTGGCAAGATTTTCAGATAACCATGACAGCATAAATACCGACTTCCTTTCTAAAGTTTTGTGCCGGGATGATAAATTATTTTACTTTAGCAGAGAGCTTTGTTGCTTCTTTATAAGGTCTTACAAGCATATAGATGATACCTGCAAGAGCAAGGAGTGCAAAGATAAGACCCACAACATTTACATTGCCTGTGAAGAGAAGACCGAACTGGTTAATCATAAGAGCAATTATGTATGCAAAGCCGCACTGGTAACCGATTGCGAACCAAGTCCATTTTGCCGAGTTCATCTCTCTTTTGATAGCGCCGATAGCCGCAAAGCAGGGGGCGCAAAGCAGGTTGAATACAAGGAATGAATATGCGCTGATGCCCGTGAACGCCTGAGCGATTGCCGAGTAAACAGTGCCTTCACCGCCGTAAAGAATACCCATTGTGCCGACGATGTTCTCTTTTGCAACAAGGCCTGTGATGGACGCAACGGCCGCCTGCCATGTTCCCCAGCCGAGGGGCTTAAAGATCCATGCGATTGCTCCGCCGATTGTGGCAAGTATTGACTGGTCAAGCTGATCTTCAGAGAGCATACTGAATTTGCCGTCTGCAAATCCGAAATAAGTTGTGAACCAAACAAGTATGGTCGAAAGAAGAATGATGGTACCTGCTTTTTTGATGAAGGACCAGCCGCGCTCCCACATTGAACGCAGAACATTGCCTACCGTGGGCAGATGGTATGCGGGAAGCTCCATAACGAATGGAGCGGGATCGCCTGCGAACATCTTTGTCTTTTTAAGCATAATACCCGAAATTATGATTGCCGCAACGCCTATGAAATATGCGCTTGTTGCAACTATTGCGGAACCGCCGAAGATAGCACCTGCGATCATTGCAATAAAGGGAACCTTAGCTCCGCAGGGGATAAAGGTTGTTGTCATAATTGTCATACGGCGGTCACGTTCGTTTTCAATGGTTCTTGATGCCATGATGCCGGGGATACCGCAGCCGGAGCCTATGAGCATGGGGATGAATGATTTACCGGAAAGACCGAATTTACGGAAGATACGGTCAAGTACGAATGCGATACGTGCCATGTAACCGCAAGCCTCAAGGAATGCGAGGAGCAGGAACAATACAAGCATCTGCGGCACAAAGCCGAGAACTGCACCTACACCGGCAACGATACCGTCAAGTATAAGACCCGAGAGCCATTCTGCCGCGCCTGCTTTTTCAAGACCTTTTTCAACAAGAACGGGAATACCGGGTACCCATACGCCGTAGTCGGCAGGGTCAACACCACCTTCGTATTTGTCATAGAGCGCAACAGCATCATCCAAATCGGCAATGTCGCCCGTTTCGTCTGTTGTTTCAAGTGTTTCTTCATCTTCAAGAGTATAGCCGAACTCTTTGAAGGTTGCTTTGCTTTCAACTGCCTTTATCTCTTCAACAGCTGTTTTTGAATCATAGTCTTCACTTTCCTGATCCATAGCAGCCTCGGCAGCCTCCGTGTCAATGCCTTCTTCATTTGCTTTTGCAAGGAAGCCTTCGATAATAGCGTCCGTATCGCCGTACTCATCGGCGGCCTTGTTAGCTTCTGAAGCTCCTATACCTACAAGGTGATAGCCGTCGCCGAAAAGTCCGTCGTTAGCCCAGTCAGTTGCGGCCGAGCCGACAGTTACCATTGATATATAATAAACAAGGAACATAACAAGCGCAAATATCGGAAGACCGAGCCAGCGGTTAGTTACGATTTTATCTATTTTATCTGAGGTTGAGAGCTTGCCCTGATTGCTCTTTTTGTAGCAAGCTTTGATTATTGACGCGATATAAACATATCTTTCGTTTGTGATGATGCTTTCTGCGTCGTCATCAAGCTCCTCTTCTGCGGCTTTAATGTCTTTTTCTATATGAGCAAGTGTTGCAGAGTCTATATTGAGCTTGCCGAGAATTTTTTCGTCACGCTCAAAAATCTTTATGGCGTACCAACGCTGTCTGTCCTCGGGTAAATCATGCAGCGCAGCCTCCTCAATGTGTGCAAGCGCGTGCTCAACAACGCCTGCAAATGTGTGCTGAGGAATTGTTCTGCCGTTTTTGGCAGCGTCAACAGCGGCTTCGGCAGCCTCCATAATTCCGGTGCCTTTAAGAGCCGAAATCTCAACTATCTTGCAGCCGAGCTGCTGTGAAAGCTCGGCGGTATTGATTTTATCGCCGTTTTTCTTAACAATATCCATCATGTTTACGGCAACAACAACGGGAATACCGAGCTCTGTAAGCTGTGTTGTGAGGTAAAGGTTACGCTCAAGGTTTGTGCCGTCAATGATGTTAAGAATTGCGTTGGGGCGTTCCTCAATAAGGTAGTTTCTTGCAACAACCTCTTCAAGGGTGTAGGGTGAGAGAGAATAGATGCCGGGAAGGTCCATGATTACAACATCACTGTGCTTTTTGAGCTTACCTTCTTTTTTCTCAACTGTAACGCCGGGCCAGTTACCTACAAACTGGTTAGAACCCGTGAGAGCGTTAAAAAGTGTTGTTTTACCGCAGTTGGGGTTACCGGCAAGGGCAATTTTTATGTCCATTTAGTTTCTTCCTTTCCAAAATATTAGTTTTGACTAACTTGTGAGCTTCATAAAAGGCGATATAAAATCGCCCGATATTTTAATTACTGAACTTCAATCATTTCAGCGTCTGCTTTGCGGATTGAAAGCTCATAACCCCTGACCGTTACTTCAAACGGGTCACCGAGAGGGGCAACCTTGCGAACGTATACTTCGGTTCCCTTGGTCAGACCCATGTCCATAAGACGGCGCTTTACCGCACCTTCACCGTGGAGCTTAACAACTTTCACGGTCTCGCCGACTTTTGCCTGCTTCAAAGTTTTCATTTCTGCTTCCTCCTTAAAAAGTTTAATGGTTAAACCATAATTTTACTT
>ERZ1106954.3444-NODE-3444-length-10335-cov-3.582004_pt1 | contig 10335 bp, 11 predicted proteins | sample MGYA00403678_ERZ1106954 | MGnify/ENA primary metagenome ERZ1106954 (study PRJEB35170, sample SAMEA104062445) | human gut metagenome | biome: human gut; feature: human-associated habitat; material: faeces | place: Denmark | collected 2012-08-20 ... | reverse complement strand
TAATTGCAGGAATAGCATATCTTGGATATGCTATTTGCCATGTTTATATTTTTTATAAAATAAAAACTGGATGCGCTTATGGAAATGAATTAAGAGAAATCCAGTACTTGGTAAATTATACATTTATGATAATGAATTTGTTTATATACATATACTTTTTTGCTGTAAAAAACAGAGAAAAAGAAATAACCGAACAGACGGTAGGCAAATCTTTAGAAAAAGTAAAAAAAGCTGTATTAATAGCTTTGACAATTTATATAGCGTTGATGTATTTGGCATTAATTACAAAAACATCATCATTTACATATGGCGAAACACAAGTTGGCTATAAAGGATGGTTTGAATCTGGAAATAGTATTGGAACAATAATGTTATTAGAAATGTTTATTATTCTGCCAAACTTAGGAAAAAGTAATAAAACTGGAATTAGAATATGGACTTTTATGACAGTAGTTCTTGCTGGAGCATATTTATGTACTTTACTAGGAACTAGAACTGGTTTATTTGGCTTTATAATTGTAATACTGATGTACTGCATAATTTGTATAATTAACAGCTTGATAAAAAATAGCAAATTAAACAAAAAGGCCTTGCCAGCATTTTTACTTGCATTGGTTGTTATTGGTATTGCAGTAATTGCATTTGGCTCAAAAACTATTGAGAGAAGAAAAGACCTTCAAGAAAGAGAAAATCAAATTATAGATACAATGACTGGAAAAACCGCTCATGTAACAGGTGATATTGTTGATATTGTGAAGAAAATAAAAAATAACGAAATTGATGAAGGCTATATGCCTGAGAGTATGCAAAAAACTTACCTAGAATTATATGATATTGCAAATGAAAAACAAATTCAGAACACGAACATGCGAGCATTGCAATTTATATACCATAGTAGATTAATAAAAAATCAAAACAGTATTCCTATGTTACTTTTCGGAAATGGATATATGGCACATTTTTATGAGATGATTTTTGAAATGGAAGTTCCAGCATTTTTATATAATTTTGGAGTAATAGGATTTTTCTTATATTTCATGCCGTTTTTAGCTATTGCAATATATGGAACTTATATGGCAGTAAAGAAAATAAAAAATATGAATATTGAATTTATGATGAGCACATTTGGTTTATGGTTTGCCATATTCATATCATTTCTATCTGGATATACATTTTTCAATTCATCAAGTATGATGATTATAATAACTCTTGCCACTCTTATATTTAATGGTTGTAAAGATTTTGAGGATAATGAAATGAAAATTTACGAGGGAAGCAAAAAAGAACTAGAGACGGAGAAAAATGTGAAAAAAATTATTTTTGGAATAACTGGTCTTACACTTGGAGGCGCAGAGAGAGTACTTGTTGATATTGCTAATAAACTTACAGCAAAATACGATGTTACAATTTTTACAATTTATGCTGGAGGAGAGCTAGAAAAAGAGCTTGACTCTAAAATAAAACTTATAAGTCTATTCAATTTTAAGTATAATGATATGGGAAAATTAAAGAAAAAGCTAATACCTATTAAAGTTTTGTTGGAAAAGAAAAAAATATTCGAAAAATATGTAAAGAGCGGAGAATATTTTACACAAATTGCATTTTTAGAAGGACCTATTACTAGAATTTTTAGTGTAAAAGACAAAAAGTCTACTAAAATTGCTTGGATTCACAATGATATTTCTAAAGTTTTTGGAAAAGGTCCAAAATCTAAAATTAAGAGAATTTTAGACAGAAATATATATGAAAAATTTGATACTCTTGTATTTGTTAGTATAGATAATTTAGACAAGTTTAACAAAGTTTATGATGATATGGATTTACCTCATGAAAAGGTTATTAACAATTACATAAATTGCGAAAGAATACTTAAGTTGGCAGAAGAAAAGCTAGCTGAACAAGATAATGAACTGTTTGAAAGCAGAAAAAAATCTGAACCAACAATAGTACAGGTTTCTAGGTTAGTTAGCCAAAAGGCCATAGATAGACTCATAAAAGTTCATTCCAAACTAATAAAACAAGGCTATAACCACAAAATTATTGTTATTGGAGATGGACCTCTAAGAGAAAAACTAGAAAAGCAGATTCAGGAAGAGGGAGTAGAAGAGACCTTTAAACTAATAGGAGCAAGAGAAAATCCGTATCCAATAGTGAAAAAAGCAGATTTCTTTTGCTTGTTATCAAATTTTGAAGGATATCCAATGGTTGTTGAAGAAGCCAAAATATTAAATAAGTTTATTCTTACAACCAATACGGCTACGAGAGAGGCACTAATAGATTATGCAGGAAAAAGCCATATTGTTTCGAATAGCGAAGAAGGAGTAGAAGAAGCCTTAAAGTTTGCAGTTAAAAATTACAAACAAAAAGATAAACAAAACAGCCAATATGAATATAAAAATGACAGAATTATTGGCAAAATAGAAAAAATGATAGAAGAAAACAGCAAGCATCCAGACAGAGTAGGAAAAATAATATAAATCTGGATGAATAAAAGGAGAAAAAATGAAAATATCAATACTTACAGCCACATACAATAGAGCACAACTTCTAGATAAATTATATGCAAGCATATTAATAAACAGTAATAATTGCCCAGAGGTACAGCTCGAATGGTTGGTTATGGACGATGGTTCTACAGATAATACTAGAAGAATAGTGGAAGAATATTGTAAAGAAAATTTAATAGATGTTAAATATTTTCATCAAGAAAATCAAGGAAAAATGACAGCTATAAATAACCTTATAAAAGAAACAACAGGAGATTTAATAGTGGAATGCGATTCTGATGATTTCTTTACAAAAGATGCTTTTAAGATTATTGTGCAATCTTTGCATTCTTGCAAAGATATGGGTGAAACTTATGCTTTAGTATTTTTAAAATATACTAAAGATGGACAAAATATGGGCAACAATTTTATAGAAAATGATTATCCAAGCACAATGTTTGATTTGTACTTTAAAAATGGTATTACAGGAGAAAAAGCCCTAGTGTACAATGCTTCAATAAGAAAACAATTTGAATACAAGCTTGAACATGACGAAAAATTTGTAACAGAGGCAAGATTACACCACGAAATGGATTTGCAATACCAAGTAAGATGCTTTAATAAGCCTATAATGATATGCGAATATCAAAAAGAAGGGTACACTAAAAACATTAGTAAATTATTTACTACGAGTCCATTCGGATATTATAACTATTTTAAAGAGATATTCAACCAAGATATGCATGGTGTAACTTTTAAAAAGAGATTATATGTGTATAAACATTACATATTATTTAGCGTGCTTACAAAGGAAAAACATCCAATAAAAAATGTTAATGGATTAATGAATAAAATAATGGTTTCAGTTTTATTTATACCAGGTAAAATTGCAACGAAAATAAGAATGAAGAAACAGAGCTAAAAAAAATGCAAAAAATATATAAAACTGACAAATAAAGTTGAAAAATGACTGTAATATGATATAATTTTAATGTAAAAACAATTAGATTTGAAAGGAATTTTTTAGTATGTGGGGAGACATTGCCATTGCGTTTCTACTTGCATTTATAACAGCATTTGTTATAACGCCATATTCTATAAGGTGGGCAAAAAAAGTAGGAGCGGTAGATTATCCAAATGATAGAAGAGTAAATAAAAAACCAATGCCAAGGCTTGGTGGTATAGCTGTAATTGCGGGTTTTTTAGTATCAGCAATTTATTTAATAATAACAATGAGAATAGAAAACAATATTGATTTTATAACAGATGGACTAGGAAAGAAATTATTAGGCTTTTTATTTGGAGCCATGGTTCTTGGAATTACCTGTTATATTGATGATGTTAAGGGAATAAGCCCATTAGTTAAGTTAGCAGGACAATTAATTGCTGCAATAATAGTAGTAAGTTGTGGAGTACGCATAGATAACTTTACTATACCATTTAAAGAAAACAGCATAATGATAAATGAGGTAATAAGCTATATTTTAACTATTGGTTGGATTGTAGGAATAACAAATGCAATAAACTTAATTGATGGATTAGATGGACTATCATCTGGAATAACCTTAATTGCATGTATTTCAATGCTAATAATATTCTCTTTGAATGAATCACCATTAATTGCAATTATATTAATAACAGCACTTGCTGGAGCAATAGTCGGCTTTTTGCCATATAATTTTAATCCTGCAAAAACATTCATTGGGGACGTTGGCTCAAATTTTATGGGCTATGCAATTTCAATAATATCAATATTAGGAGTCGCAAAAACATACACAGCAATTGTAATTATTGCTCCAATAATAGTACTTGCACTTCCAATATTCGATACTTTATGGGCTATTGTAAGAAGAATTGTAAAAACAAAGTCAATAAAAGGAGTATTTAAAGCTGATAAAGGACATTTACACCATAGGCTAATGGCAAAAGGATATACACAAAGACAAGCTGTTTTAATCTTATATGGAGTAACTGCAACACTTGGAATGATTGCAATAATATTGCTTGATAGTGGCATATGGAAAGCCTTATCATTTGCATTACTTGTAATTGCTATAGTTGCAATAGGATATAAAGACATAGTGCATTTTAGAGATAATGAAGAAATAGAAAATGAGAAACTAAAGTCAAATAGAACTGATAAAGAAATATAGATTTGTAGAAAAGGATGATAATATGAAAAAGATTACAATTTTAGTACCAGCGTATAATGAAGAAGAATCATTACCTTTCTTATATGAAAGAGTAAGCAAAGTAATGAATGAAGTAAAAGACTATGAATTCGAATTATTATTTGTAAACGATGGAAGTAAAGATAATACATTAAATGAAATAAAAAAATTAAGAGAACAAGATAAAAGAGTATGCTATGTAGATTTTTCAAGAAACTTTGGAAAAGAGATAGGAATGATAGCAGGGCTTGATTATGCAACAGGAGACTGTGTAATAATAATGGATGCAGACCTTCAAGACCCACCAGAGCTTATTCCAGAAATGATAAAATTATGGGAAAAAGGTTATGATGACGTATATGCAAAGAGAAGATCAAGAGCAGGCGAGACATGGCTAAAAAAATTCACATCAAAAATGTACTATAGAGTATTACAAAGCCTAACAAAGGTTGAAATACAAAAAGATACAGGAGACTTTAGATTATTAGATAGAAGATGTGTAAATGCACTGAAAAAAATGAGAGAAACAGGTAGATGCTCTAAGAGCATGTTTAGCTGGATTGGTTATAACAAGAAAGAAATAATGTATGATAGAGATCCACGTATTGCCGGAAAAACAAAATGGAACTACAAAAAATTGATAGATTTAGCAATAGATGGAATTACATCATTTACAACATCACCTCTTAGAATATCTACAATGCTAAGTATACCAACATTTTTAGCATTATTTGTATACTTTATATATGTAATTGTGAAGGCATGTGTTACACACACTGCAATACAAGCATTCCAAGCAATTATATTGCTAATATTATTCTTCTCTGGAGTACAAATAATATTGATTGGAATTATGGGAGAGTATTTAGGAAGAATATTCAATGAATCAAAACATAGACCATTATATTTAGTAAACGAATACAATGGAGAAAAAGAGATGAATGATAAATAGGTTTTGAAAAAATAACATAAGAAGATAGAAAATTACTAGAAAGGTGCAAGATGAAAGAAAACTTAGTAATAAATCCGGAAATTACCGATAATAATGAAGAAAAACTTGAAACAACGTTGCGTCCGCAAATGCTTGATGAATACATAGGTCAAACAAAAGTAAAAGAGAGTATGAAAGTTTATATAGAAGCCGCAAAACAAAGAGGAGAGTCACTAGACCATGTTTTGCTATATGGACCTCCAGGACTTGGAAAAACAACACTTGCGGGAATAATTGCAAATGAAATGGGAGCAAAATTAAAAATTACATCTGGACCAGCAATAACGAAACCTGGAGACCTTGCAGCATTATTAACAAATTTAACTCCAAACGAAGTCATATTTATAGATGAAATTCATCGTTTAAATAAAAATGTAGAGGAAATTTTATATCCAGCCCTAGAAGATTATGTTTTAGACATTATAATTGGAAAAGGACCAACGGCAAAATCTATAAGAATAAATTTGCCACCATTTACATTAATTGGAGCTACAACAAAAGCAGGTTCTCTTACTACTCCATTAAGAGATAGATTTGGTATAGTACACAGATTAGAACTATACGATGAGCAAGATTTAATTAAAATAATAAATAGGTCTGCCAAAATATTATGTGTAGAAATCGATGAAGAAGCAAGCACAGAAATTGCAAGAAGATCTAGAGGAACTCCAAGAATTGCAAATAGATTACTAAAAAGAGTTAGAGACTATGCTATGGTTCTTGGAAATGGTAAAATAGATTTAAATATTGCAAAAACAGCATTAAATAAATTGGAAATAGATGAATTAGGGTTAGACGAAATAGACAGGAAAATTCTAGAAACTATGATAATAAAATATCAAGGAAAACCTATTGGAATAGAGGCTTTAGCAACAACAGTGGGCGAAGATATAGATACACTTGAAGATGTTTATGAACCATATTTAATTCAAATTGGTTTCATATCTAGAACACAAAGAGGAAGAGTTCCACTTCCAGCAGCATATAAACATATTGGTGCATCATATCAATTGCAGTTATAATCAAACAATATGAGAAAAAACTTAAGGTAGTTCTTAATATAATAGAAAAATGATATCTTGAGTTGTATTAAAACTAAAAATGTTTTGACAACACAATACCATTTTTATTATTACATATGATAAAAGGGAAGGAAAGTTTTAATATGAAAAATAAAAAATGGTTGCTTTTATTTATTACTGTAGTTATATGTTTTGCTATGCCATCAATAATATATTTGGCAAAAAATCAATCAATATATAATTTTATTTATCAGTGGACATTCATATTTAAAATTCCTAAGACAATTTCGGCAAAATGGATAAATACAATATGCTTTATAGGTCTTATGTCAGTAATGTTCATTTTGTATATGTTAGTAGTAAAACACTGTAACAAAATTTTTGAAAATAAAAAACAATTAATTATTGCAATTTGCATAATTTCAGTTTTATTTGCATTAATCATTCCATATACAAGTACAGATGTATATTCTTATATAGCAAATGGTTGGTCAGATTCACATTATCATGAAAATCCATATTACAAATCTGTTGGACAAATTAGTGATGAGCATCAGGTAAGAGACCAAATGCAAAATAAAATTGCAAACTGTTGGAGATACGAAACAGTTGTATATGGACCACTTTGGACTTTAATTTGCAAATTATTAACCAACATTTCATTTGGGAACATTGATGTGGCATTAGCTATATTTAAAGGGACTAATCTAATAGTTCATCTAATAAATTGCTTATTAATTTGGAAAATAACTCATAAAAAGAAATTCGTTTTGATTTATGGTGTGAATCCAGCAATATTATTCGAGGCTTTATCAAATGTACATAATGATATATTTATAGTTTTATTTATATTACTTGCAGTATACTTTGCTACAAAAAAGAAAAATTTGATATTATCAGTTGCATTTGTGGCAATGGCAACCGCCATAAAATATTTGGGAATATTAATATTACCATTTATAATTTTATATTATGTAAGAGAAAAAAGTGTACCAGAAAAAATAAAACACTGTATATTGTATGGACTGGAATTTATAGTAATACTTGCAGGATTTTATGCAATATATGTAAGAGATTTGAACATATTTGCAGGATTATTTGTACAACAAGCAAAATATAACAGATCTATAATGTTATTGTTTTATTATTTACTTGGATTAGATGCAATGAAAATTTTTAAAGTAGTCTTGCTAGTTATTTTTGCGGGAATATATATAAGTACAGTAAGTAAATTGATAATAAATGGTAATAAAAAAACTTTTTCAACATATATAAAAAAACTTTAATTCTTGGTATATATTATGGTTATTTCCAACGATGATGTTTTTAAATGGAAAAAATATAAGGTTGATAATAAATTTATCGTATGCTGTAGAAGTTGCATATATTGGAAGTTTTGCATTATATAGTGAAGCACAAAATTTAGGTGTTTTATATATTTTTTTAGTGGCAATAGTTACTGGAATTTTGACAAGCATGCCAATGGTAAAAAATAAAGTAGAATCTTTATCAAAACAAAATTGAAATAAGAAAATAAGATAAAAAGGAGGAAAATCAGTTAAATAAAATTTGCAACTGATTACAAATTAATTATAATGAAACTATTAATGCACACATGCTGTGCACCTTGTAGCGTGTACTGCATAGACAAACTAAGAGAAGAGGGAATAGAGCCAACAGCATATTGGTACAATCCCAATATCCACCCATACACGGAATACAAAGCACGTAGAGACTGCCTAAAAGAATATACAAAATCAATAAATGTACAAGCCATATTCGAAGAAGAATATGGCTTAGATGAGTTTTGCAAAGAAGCTGTAAAAAACTTAAATGCAAGATGTGTAAACTACTGCTATCCAGTTAGACTAAGAAAAACATTTGAATATGCCAAAGAACATGGATATGATACGGTTACGACTACATTGCTATACAGCATATATCAAAAACACGACTTCATAAAAAAGTTAATGGAACAATATAGTGAAGAGTATGGAATAGATTTTTTGTATAGAGATTTCAGAGTTGGATTTTGGGAAGGACATCAAAAGGCTCACGATTTAGGATTATATATGCAAAAATACTGTGGTTGTATATTTAGTGAGGAAGACAGATACGCTAAACAAATTAAGCGTGATAAAGAAAATATATTGACATCAAAATAAGAGAATATCATACAATGAGAGGATTTAATAAACGTGGAATATATAGAATGAAACAATTTTATGAAACTTATAAAGATTTTCCATTTGTGTCACCACTGGTGACACAAATTAGCTGGACTAATAATGTATTAATCTTAAGTGGATATTTTTATAAATAATAAATAATTGCATATCCAAAATAATTATTTAGAAGGTTGCAAAAATGCAAAACAAGTTTACAAGAAGCTATTATGTTGGTTTGTGGAGTGAAATATTATCCATATATGAATGGCGGTGGGAGAGCCTTTCTACACTGCTGGAAAGCATTAAAGAAACAGACTCTGTTGTTGTAGAAACTTTCTGGAAGATGTATAACAAAACTGATGGAAAGTACAGTATTAAAACTTTGAGAGGTTACAAGTTCTATGAAATTCTTTCTCGGTTTATGGGAAGTGATGAGAAACTTGAGGTAAGTACTCGAGTAAAATCACTGAAAAAAACTGCAAAATAATAAGTCTGGGACCCTGGTACTTTTTAAGTGCCGGGGTTCCGGGCTTTTTTATATTGAAAAATCATTAATATTTATTTGAAAAATTTGCATAAATTTGAATTTGAAAATCAAAAAAGAAAAAAGAAATATATAACTCACGATAAATCATCAAGTGAAAAGTTAAATGCAATTCTGTAAAGTAAATGCAACTCACAATAAACTTAAAAAATTTTATTATATGGTTGAAAATTAATCAAAAAAGTTATAGAATGTGATATAGAATAGGTTATTTATAACAAAACAAATGAAAGGGGAAAATAATGAAAAAGAAAGCAGCATTTATAGTTGTCATAGTTGCAATACTAATTATTATTACAACAATTAGTATTAATAACAATGAAAAAACTAAAAACAAAATTGAAGATGAATACACAATAACATCTTATGATGGAACTTTTAAAGTAAGTAAAAAAATGTGTGCAAATTTGGAAAAAGAGGATATTCAAAAAATAGAGGATAAATTATTTTTTGTAAACCACAATATAGTTAATACTTTTAAAGACACTAGTGAATTTAGTATAAAAGATTATCAAATGACGGTATGGTTTAAAAAACTAAAGTTGGACAAGCAGAAAACTTGTACTTCAGAAGAATTTGAACAAATAATTAAAGATACATACAATGTAAATTTTAAAGAACATCAATCATTAGAAAATACATTGGAATATTCTAAACGGAATGTATAAACTAATTGATTACGATTATGATAGTTATATTGTTCCTACTATTGAAAAGATAGTTCAAGTAGATGAGACAATATATAATGTGTATTATACTCTTACAAATACAGATATACAATATGTTGGAAATATAAAATATATGGCTACAATAAAACTTCAATCCAATAATTTTTACATAGAATCTAATGTTCAATATACAGAATAGAAAATAATTTCAAAAGAGGAAGGTTTTTTATGAGAAATAAATTATATAAGAGTGAAAAAGGAATAACATTAATAGATCGGAAGAGC
>ERZ1106954.3443-NODE-3443-length-10339-cov-4.952839_pt1 | contig 10339 bp, 10 predicted proteins | sample MGYA00403678_ERZ1106954 | MGnify/ENA primary metagenome ERZ1106954 (study PRJEB35170, sample SAMEA104062445) | human gut metagenome | biome: human gut; feature: human-associated habitat; material: faeces | place: Denmark | collected 2012-08-20 ... | reverse complement strand
TGGAGCTATCAGTACACGGTCAGCGACGCCATCGCCCGCTCCGGCAGCAACTGCGCCTGGTACATCACAAGCGGCAAGGAGCCCTACGGCGGCGTGCAGTATGGCTACAAAGCCGCAGTTGCCGGCAAGTCCAAGGATCCCTGCGCGGCCTCCATTGAGGGGCTGGCCAAAAAGATGGGCTGCGACCCGGCGACGCTGCAGGCAACCTATGACCGCTACTGCGAGCTGGTCGAACGTGGCGTCGACGAGGACTTCGGGAAGCCGGCTGAATTCCTGCACCCGATCAAGGGCCCCAAGTTTGTCGCCCTGCGTCTGCATCCGTGCGTGACCGTCACATTCGGCGGTCTGGAAACCGACATCTCCGCGCGCGTCATGAAGCCCGATGGCTCCGTGATCCCGCACCTGTACGCCGCGGGTGAGGTCGCCGGCACCGGCATGTACGGCACGCAGTACCCGACCTGCGGCACGTCAATCGGCAGCGCCCTGTTCTACGGACGCATCGCTGGGCGCGCCGTCACCGATCAGGCGCTGCTGTGACGCGCCCGACGGCATCCAAGCCTGATTTTGAGCGCCTCAGAGTTGACTCTGAGGCGCTTTTTTGTACCGGAAAGGAAATGCTCTTCTTAATTAAGCAGCCGTATCGAAAGCCCCCGTGCCTCAGAGCGTGACGCCGAGGCACGAGGGTGCATATTTTTCCTGCGGCGCTCACTTGGCGCTGCCGCATTCTTTTTTCATGGCCTTGTAGCCGATGAGCACCGTCCACACATAGGCGCAGGTCTTGGGGATCATGAGCATACCGATCATCGGCACGACATCCGCCCACAGCACCACCGGGATGTAGAAGCCGAAACTCAACACGATGGTCAGCCACATCCAGCGAAACGCCCGGTCATCCCGCGCCTTTGCGCTGCGGAAAAACAGCACGATCACGAGCAGACCGATCAGCGCAAACGGGATGTTGCGGTAAATGCCCCACGCGAGCGGTGCGCCGCCGGTCAGCCACCGGTTCTGCGGCATCATGCACAGCACAACGCGCGCGGCAGCCAAAACATACACGGCGGCGGTCAGGCCGCGCTTGCCCACGATCCGATAGCGCCTACGCCAGACATAGTAGAGCAGCACATAAAACACCGTCATCGTGACGGAGGTGATCAACTTGCCGAGACCGAGCGCGAAGGTGTAGCTCTCAAGGCCGGTGGTGCACAGCGCCAGCGCGCGCGGGATCAGGTGGAACGAATCGCCCGCACCGAGCACGACTGCCATCCAACCGAAGAGCGTGTACTGCACATTGCCTTTGCTGCGGCGGATCATGAGGATGCCGATCGTGATGACTGTGCTCAGATAGGCGGCATCAAATAGCGTTTCAACAATTGCCTGCATAGTTTAGTCTCCTTTTTCGTCCTGGAATGCTGTTTTCTCTTCGCCGGCGGCGATGGCCGCCCTGACGAACTGATAACCGAAGCGAATGCCGGCCGTCAGCAGCGAAGCGCCGAGGCCGGTATAGAACACCGCGATGAAGCGATCCGGCGCGATGCCGCTCGAACGCAGCCAGATGCCGCCGCTCATCATCACGGCCATGATGATGAAGGACTTCACATCGAAGAACTTGAGGAAGAAATGGCGCTCCTCCTCATAGCCCGTGATCCGGGCCGTGTGCTTTTTGACCAGTCTGCCGAATATGAAATACTGGAACACGGCAAAGACCAGCGCTGACAGCACGAAATTCAGTGCGCTCAGATAAGCGGGATAAGCCAGCACCCCGAGGCGCAGGATGTTAAAGCCCGCCGCCCCCCACACGAGACAGGCGGTGAGCAGCAGTGTGTTGCGTTTGACTTTCATGACATTCGACCTTTCTATGTGAACAGTGTTCATTTTGCGGTTTGCAATTGCCCGCCGCAAGGCGGGCTTTTGGATTTAATACAGCGTTCTGCGCACGATCTCCAGAACGGCAGTGGGATCGCAGTCCTGCCGCAGCATGGCCGAGAGCATCTGCGAAAAGAGCACATCCGCAAACCGCTCCACGGTGAAGGTGTCCGTAAAGGCGTCCGGCCGGATCTTCGCGTCGCGCCTGAGCACCGCGCACAGCCCCGCCAGAATATGCCCCCACGTCTGCTGCATGCGCCGCTTGCCGTCGGGCCGCTCGTCGCGAAGGAAGCCGATGGAGTGCAGGGTGAAAAAGCCGGGGTACTGCTCACAGCCGTAGGCGATGCGCGTATACATCCACGTGACGCACGTCTGCACGTCCTGAAACACGTCCGCGTCATCCGGGCGGTGGAAGATCTCCTGCCAGACGCTGCCGACCGTTTCGCTCAGCAGCGCAGCCTTGGAATCAAAGTAATTATAGATCGAGCCCACCGATACGCCGCAGGCCGCGGCGACCGCGCGGATGCTGACCGTGGACCACCCCTGCTGCCGGATCAGCTCCCGGCTGGTTTTCAGGATCTCCTCTTTGGATGTGACCGCTGCGTTCATACAAGCACCTCAACTTGAACTGTGTTCATGTTCGAGCATCATTATACGCAGATCCCGTCGGAAGTCAAGTACCAAAACCAACAAAAAGCCATACGCCTCCCGGCCCATTCTACTGCCCCTTGCATGCACGACAGCGAAGGCGCACAACGCGCCTTCGCTGTCGATATCTGTTTTCAGTGCTCCCGCGCTGCTGCGCGGACAGGCCCCCGGCCCCGGCAGCAGCCGCTGCGGCCAAAGGGGCATGCTGCCCACCACCTCACACGTCGCGGAATACGTCGATCATCCCCGCAAACCACGACAGCTCGCCTGCAAAGCGGCAGCGCAGCTGCGCCGGGTCTTCATTCCCCTTGCCGACATCGAAAAAGCCGCGTCCGCTGTGAACGGCAAGGTACAGTCTGCCATCGTGATTGAGATTCACGGCAAATTTCCCGAAGGCGGAATCCGCCAGCGTCAGAATCCGCGCCGCACGGTCGGGCATCAGGATACGCAGAGCGGCGGCTTCATCGCCGCAGCTCACGCAAAAGCGCCTGTCAAAGTCCTCATTGCCCGTTCTGACGGTTTTGACGCTCAGAAACCTGTCCAGCCCCGCTCTCGGCCAGATGGTCAGCCATGTGGGAATTTCGCGCTCAAGCTCACACAGCAGCCACTGGCCGGTATAGACCTCATGCTCGGTTTTCTCCCACTGTCCGCTTTCCTCGCGCTGAAACGCGTCCACCTCCGTCAGCTTGACGGTGCACAGCTCCGTAGTCAGTCCCTGATATGTCCCGCGGATGTACCCGCTGCCGCTGCAATAGCTGTGGCCGGGCAGCGGGATGTTCGTGTCCTCGGCGTTGAGAAGATGCGCGGCGGGATCGAGCTGCACATTTTCGAACACGGCGCTCACAACATCCGGCGCGATCGCCCGGAAAGTCTGCTGCCCCGCCTGTTCTCTGGTTTTTCTCTGTATCGTCTGTCCCAGTGCGAGGATCACACCGCCCAAAATGATCGGCACAATGTTGCCGCCCAGGACCATGCCCGCCACAGCGATGACCACTCCCACCAGGGAGAGGAGTCTTCCGGCCAGTTTGCCGCTCCTGTGCCTGCGCAGCTGCTGCGAGAGCGCCTCGTCTGTCATGCTTCTGTCCTTTTCTTCCATACCCTTCTCCTTATTCCGCCGCACCGGTCAAAGCCGGGCTCGCCTTGAGCTGATCCAGCACACAGCACATCTCCTGCAGCGAACGGACGTAGCTCCGGCGCACCGCGTCAAGATCGCACAGATCCACGCTGCCCGCAACTGCAGCAAAGGCGTAGTCCGTCTCCAGTGCCAGCGAAAAGGTGTTTTCCCGCCAACAGAGGCTCAGCAGCTGCCCCTCGACGCTGCGGCCGAGACATGCGCCGCGCAGCGCAGGACAAGCCCGCGGAAAACCATGCTGCTGCAGGTCTCGAAGCCCTCATGGGGCGTCCCTCTCTGATACACATGATCCAGCCGCACATTTGCGGCGGAAAAACGCACGCCGCCATGCTCCCCCGCGTGGAAGTTTTCCACGCTGCATGTCTCCCATTCGCCGTCCAGCAAATGCAGTGCCCTCATGAACGGCTCGTCAATGCGCATTTCCGGCGTGTGGATATCCGGGCCGAAGGTTTTCTCCCATTCCGAGCGGAAAAAGTCTCCCAGCTGCTCGTGCATCAGCGCTTTCAGCTTTTTTTGTGCCCCGCCGCCGAAAACGACCGCACAGCAGACCCCGCCGAAAAACAGCACCGTCACAAGGATCGCCCTGAGCAATGCAGCCTGCACCGTAAAAAAGCAAACGGTACCGCTCACTGCGCCGGCCAGCCCCACCAGAAGCCAGGCGGCAGACCGCCTCTGGAGGCCGCCGAGCCGCTTTGACAGCTCCACATCCGCCATGCGTCCGGCATCCGGCGCGGCAAAAGCGCTGCGTTTTTTGTCCATCGCCGCACCGCCCTCAGTCGCAGAGATTGAAAAACAGGCAGCTGTAGGGATCTAAGGTATCGATATCCATAATGGCCGCCTCCGGACAAATGCTGTCGAGCTGCATGCGTTTGGCACTCTCCTTGTAGGTCAGCGGCTGTGCCTCGGCGGCAAAGATCAGCCCGTTATAATCCTCCGGGATATAGACCACATAGCTCTTGGTCAGAACCTGCGCCCAGTCGCTGACGTTATACTCCCACTCGGTCGAATAGGCGAATTCAATGAGATAGCTGCTACCCTGCCAGCTGATGGTGTAGAGATAGTAGTTTTCCCCACGCTGGCTGTTTCCATAGGCCGTTGAGGCGGTGAGCCACGTGCCGGTATAATAGTCATAGAGCTCGCTGCTCGTGACGGTGATGTACTGCTGGTCGAAATACGGAATGGCACCCTCCGGAATGTAGCAGATGGCATCAAAGTGCAGCTCGCGGATGCCGTCGTGCGTGTAGTCGCCGTTTTTGACGATCTCCCAATAGCAGTCGTCGGTGTTGTAGCCGTCACCGAGGCCGGAATAGCTGCAGACCCCGTCCTCGAGCAGGAACGTACCCATCTCCACGGCGGCATTGATCTGAAGGCCGTTTCTTGTGAAATACGGCTGGCCGCTCAGCGCGCCGCCGACCGCGACCGTGGACAGATCCTCCCGGAAGACATAGCGCTCCACCGGGTCCCAGATCCAGATCATCTCGGTCATGTCGCCGCTCTTGTGCAGGAAGCGCACCAGCACGTCGCTCTCGCCGTCGCCGTCGATATCGTCAAAGGAGATAGCGTGAAACGCCTCCTCCGCATCGGGGATGCTCACGGGAAAAGACACGCTGTCGAACAGCACCTGCTCCGGCATGTCCCGGTAGAACGCCGCGCTGCTCTCACTCACCGTGACCAGCACATCCACGCTGTCACCGTCATGGGTGATGGTGCCGCTGTCGACCACCGCGCCGCTGGCGCGCCAGTCGTCTCCTGCAGTGTCGTCGGATTTGCCGCAGGCGGCGGCGCTCAGGCACAGCGTCAGCGCCAGCGCAGAGGCAATCAGATGTCTCCATCGTTGTTTCATGATCCTGTCCTTCCTTTCTGTCTCTTTGTCCGACGGCAAATGCCCTTGCCGTCACGCCATTTTCTGATAATAATCGTACTCGCCGCCCCAATACATCGTGTTGCTGTCGATGAGGGTGAAGTCATAGGTAACATCTGCAAATCTCGTGGAAACGGCGTAATACAGCGTCTCCTCGCCGCTGCGCTCCACCTGAATCGTGCCGCAGTCCACCATGGTGGGATCGCCGTCGCCGCCGGGACGCTCCATCAGCTCCCATCCGCCGGTCTGATCGATCACGAGGATGCTGGGCGCGTCGGCCTCGGCATCCAGATACCATGTGCCCGCCAGCGCCTCAAAGCCGGTGTCGCCGATCGTCTCCCCCGGTAGGTCGCCGCTCACCTTCGCAAACGTGCCGAGGCTCACCACGTCCAGCGCGCCGGCCTCGTCGAGCCGGCTGCGGTAGGCAACGCCGTCGTGCTCGTTGTAAAAATAATCACAGCCGTAGTCCGGAACGAACTGGATAAAGCCGCTGGCGGTCACCTCGTCACCGGCATCGTAGAGCGCAAAGCGCACCTCGTCGCCGTCGCCGCCGGCCTCAACGAGCATCGTGCTGCCGTCGTCGCCCGCCCACGTGCCGCCGTAGTCAGACAGGCTCGCCATCCGCTCGCTGTCCTTGACCATGCCCTCAAAGGAATCGGGCGCGGCATCCGTGTCGGTGTCGGTGTCGGTATCGCCGCCGCTTCCGCAGGCGGCCAAGCTCAGGCACAGCGCCATCAGCAATGCGGGAAGCAGGTATTTTAGAAAGCGTCTCATTGTGTGTTTCTCCTTTTTCAAATCAACTGTGTCAATGCTCCTGTTCCGCCATGGACAATATCTCATCGTGGCTCAGCTCCACATCGCCGAAGCGGACAAAAATGCCGTTGGTCACGGCGCTGCCCCACACCTGCGGATCAGAAAGTGCGCAGAAGCGCGTTTTGTCCAGATACGGCTTCATGTCCAGCAGCAGACGACTGCCGGAGGTAAAATCGATCAGCAAAATATGCTCGTCCAGCGGCTCGACAGCCTGTATGTACTTCCGATACATCTTCTTCGTGTCCCTCCTTTTCCGGTCTGATGGCAGAAAGCCACCGTACAGACTTACTGTACGGCGGCTGGGGAAAAATCGCTATTAACCAACGGTTAGTTCTTTTGCAGCAGCGCCGTCAGCGCGCGGCGCTTTTCCTGCGCGGTGCCGGTGAGCTGCAGCTTGGAATAGATGCGGTTGATGTACTGCTTGACGGTGCCCTCGGACAAAAAGAGCGTCTCGGCAATCTCGCGGTTCGTCTTGCGCAGCGCCATCAGCTGCGCCACCGAGCGTTCGCTCTCGGAAAGCTCCCGCAGCGCCTCGATCGGCTCTTGTCTGCTGCCGGAGGTCTGCTGCCGGGAGAGCCAGCGCTCGGAAAGCTCGCAGACGGACGCGGCAAAGGGCGTTTCCAGCTCGCGCGAAAGCGCGCTGTAATGGTTCATCAGATACGGCGCGTTCTCGGCAAACGGAAGCACGAACCCGTCCGGCTGGGCGTCTTCCAGCGCGCGGACGAGAAGCTTTCTTGCCATCGCGCGGTTTCCGAGCGCCTCATAGGCGCTTGCCGTCTGCAGGCGGATGTGCAGCGCGACGAGCGCGTAATGAAGGCTTTCGCAGCCAGACAGCAGCGGCTCGCTGCGCCCGATGACGCGGGGGAACTCGCCCTGCGCCAGATACACCTGATTTTCAATCAGCTCCATCATAGGCTTGCCGGGGGCAAAGTAGTTGACGGTATCGAGGCGGTGGAGCCGGAAGACGTCCGGAATTTTTTCCGCCTCCTGCAGCAGCGCGTAGTAATACGCGAGGATGCTTTCAAACATGTTCAGCAGCACCATGTCGTGCCGCGCCAGAAGCGCTTCGGCGCGCGCTTTGACATCGAGCCTGCGCCTGCCGCCGGAGCCCAACAGCCGCAGCTCCAGAAAATCGCAGCACAGCGCCATATTTTCCTGCCGGCTCCCGGCAATTGCCGCCCGCGCCCGTTCCAGTCCGATTTCTGCCTCGCGGAGCTTTCCCTGCATGAAGCTCGCCTCCGCGTCCATGACCAGCTCCGCGCCGAGCCCGTGCCCGTTCGTGATGCGGTAATAGTGCGGCATGCACTCGTGCATCTCGCGCGTCTCTTTTTGAAGCTCGCCGGGCGCGCGATAATACATCATAAGAACCGACGGAGACCCGAACGTCCAGCTCGAGCCCGCCTGAATGGTGACGGCAGGGCGCGACATCTGGCGGCTGGCGCTGCGGTGCAGCCGGCTCATTTTCGTGATGTCGTTATACATGAGAAAGCTCATGATGAGGTCGCACTCGCCAAGTAAATTCCCGCGTTCTTCCTCCGGCATATCGGGGCTTTCCGCAATTGCCCGCTCCAGAAGCGCCTTGAGCTGCAGCATCTTCGGAATCTGCCGCCAGGTAAAAAGCCGGCGCATGAGGACCAGAATCGCCGTCGGATGGCGCGTCAAAACCTCCTCCGGGCAGGCGTTCAGGCGCTCGAGCAGCTCCTCCGGGTGAAGCGCCGAGAGAAGATTGCCCGCGTCCTTTTCGATGATCGTGAGCGCGGCGTCGCTGTTGCCGGATCTTCCGTAGGCGCCGAGCGCGTGCAGATACTGCCCCTGCGCGCCGTACCAGCTGCCGAAGCGGTTCCAGTAGCAGATCTGAGACTGCTCGGGCAGCGTGCGGAATTTCCGAAGCGCGCACTCTTTCATCATGTGATGGAACCGGTAGCGCTGCGAGTCCGGCAGGCGCGTGACAAAGGCGTTCTGGCACGTCAGGTCCTGAATGATCGCATCGGTTTCCGGATTTTCGGTGACAAAGCGCGCCATCTCGGCGGTAAATTCGTCTGCCAGCCCCATGACTGCCAGAAATTCCTGCCGCCCGGGCGGCAGCGGGTCGATCATTGCCGCGGTGAACATTTCGAAAATATCAGAGCTTGCGTCTGGGAGCCTGCCGCGCTCGGAAAGCGCGCGCAGGTTCAGATAGATTGCCGAGAACCAGCCCTCGCTCGACCGAAGAAGCGCCTCCAGCTGCTGCTCGGAAAGCTCTGCGCCGCAGCGGTGGGCATAGACGGCAAGCTCGGTGTGGTTGAGCCGCAGGTGCTCCATGCCGATCTGGTGCAGATTTCCGCCCAGGCGGACAATCTCGCCCGCGGGCAGGAACCGGTCGCGGCTGGCAACGATCAGGTGCGCATTCTCGGGCAGGCGCGCGCTGATGCGGCAGATGAAGCGCACGGCGCGCTCGTCGCGCAGCAGATGAAAATCGTCGAGGAACAGATAATACGCCGTCTTGCCGGAGGAAAACGCGCGGCAAAGCTCCTCCAGAACCAGCGTCGCGGCAGCCTCGCCGGTCGGAAAATCGAAGGCGCTGAGCACATCCAGCCCCGCGAACCGGAACGCATCCTGCGCGCTGCGCCAGAGCATGGGCAGCTTTTCCGAGTAAATGCTCATGCGGATGGCGACCGCCTTGCCGCCCTTCGTCTTTTCGGCAAGAAACCAGTTGATGGCGGTCGTCTTGCCGTAGCCCATGGGGGCGACCACAGTCGTCAGCGCGCAGCGCGCAATCGGGCGCAGGCACTCCTGCACGCGCTCGGAGATGTAGATGGTGTTGAAGCTCGGCTTTCGTTTGGGCATACGATCCTCTTTCTTCCGCGTTTTTCTGCCGGAGATTCCTGTTTTTAGGGAAGCTCTGATTAAATCAGCGGCTGTGGACGGCGAAAGATTTTTCGTCAAGACAAGGTTTGGAAAATGGCGGAATACTTTGCGTATTTCCCATTTTTCGAACCGCAGGATTGGCGGAAAAGATCCGTCGTCCGCGGTCGGGGATTTATTCAGAGGTTCCTTAGATATTATATCACAGATTTTTCGCTCTGTCACCACCGCGGAAGACGCCGCGTTTCTGTCTCAGAGACAGCTTTGCAGCAGCTCGTAGATGCTCTGCGCGTGGCGGCACTCGTCGAGCGCAAGTTCGCGCATCGTGCAAGCCCGCGCGCCGGACATGGGGGCAAGCGCTTCATAGTGCTCGCGCGCGGAAAGCTCGCGCTGATACTGCCGGCGGAGCGTCTCGGCGTTGCAGGTGATGCAGGGGTTTTCCGGCTTTTTAGGGCATGCCTTCTTGCCGGTGAGCAGGAAATAGATTGCCCCCAGCTTTTTCGCGTGACAGCGCTCGTCGTGGGAAATGGCAAGCAGCGTCTTTCTGGCGCAGCCGGACATGCGCGCGGCAAGGCAGCAGTAGGTTTCCGCGTCGCAAAGCTCCTCGTGCATCGCCTGCATCACCTGTTCGGGGGTGATGGAAACGGCAGGCGCCTGCTGCGTGCGGGCAGTCTTTTCCGGCGCTTTTTCCGCATTCGTACACAGCGCGGCGGTCTGCGCCGCCATGACGCGGCTCCAGACATTCTGCGCCTGTTTGCAGTCCATCGGATTCATAAGATCCCTCCTTCCGTCCATTTTATGAAGGCGGTGTTCCGCGCGTGCGCGGATGGGTCGAACTGCTTCAAAAAAATGCCGGAAACCCCATCAAATTTGGTTGAAAAAATCTTGTAATTACTTTTTCTCTGTGTTAAAATACGTGTTTGTTAGATTTATTTTGCGGAAGATAAGAAAGGGGCGCAGGATATGACGCAGGACAAGCTTCGGAACATTGCGATCATCGCGCACGTTGACCACGGCAAGACGACCCTGGTCGATCAGATGTTAAAGCAGGGCGGCGTTTACCGCGAAAATCAGGTGGTGGCAGACCGGGTCATGGACTCCGGCGATCTCGAGCGCGAGCGCGGCATCACGATTCTGGCGAAGAACACCGCCGTACACTATAAAGACTACAAGATCAA
>ERZ1106954.3436-NODE-3436-length-10343-cov-4.041991_pt1 | contig 10343 bp, 14 predicted proteins | sample MGYA00403678_ERZ1106954 | MGnify/ENA primary metagenome ERZ1106954 (study PRJEB35170, sample SAMEA104062445) | human gut metagenome | biome: human gut; feature: human-associated habitat; material: faeces | place: Denmark | collected 2012-08-20 ... | reverse complement strand
AAACGGCCAGCGAGATTAACCGTGCAACGCGCAAGCTCGCCATGCCATCAAAATTCCCCAGATTTTACCAGTAAACCACCCTTGCCATATTTTGGAATTGTAAAAAAATTGTGAAATCCTTGTAATTCGCCAAATTGTTGTGTATAATGGAGTAAATCAAGGGCCAAGCCCGGAAAGAGGTAAACATGAAAAGAATCGAAACTCTAACAGAAAAAGACCGTCGTGCAATAACCCGCACATTGAACGACGCCGCTTTAGACGGTGTCGCGTCATATTCATGTTGTCGTGACGGTAAATGTCATATATGTCCGATTGCGTACGATTGCACGGGCTTATATGTAGGTGAACTCCCTACTTATACGTTTATTGGCTGGCTTAACTGGCTACTCGATGAAGTAGACGCAACGGCAATTAGCACTGGCTATCGTGTCTTCTTAACCGATCGCATAAATTTGTATTGCATTGAACGTGACGACGATTTGAATTTTAAAAGGCTTTACGCGGAAGGTCGTCCGTTCACGGCGTTGGTTTTCGATCAGCAATTTTGCCCGTCTCTCATGGTTATCGACGTATTCGCAAGTCGCTATGGAGTGGCTTGTGTCTTAGTTAAGGATAGACGAACCAACAAAAACTGGATCTATATTTACAAAGCGATATAAGGGGGTAAACAAAATGGCATGGCATTATCATTTCACCGCACCCGACGGATTCCGTCGCGTTCGCGATCTCCCCGGGACGATCTCAACGTCCCGGGAGCTTTCCAAAGAACTCGCCGACTATTACGTCCTAATCATCGGCAACCGCCCGCAGACGTTCGGCGACGTCCTGTGTGACCCCGCGATCGACTGTATTCAATCGGGCGGTTGCGTCCGTATGCTCCGCGGGTACGTCTCTGTCAATGAGCGCTTGTTCGACAGCCCCGTTTTCTTCATGCGCCCGCTCTCGCGCTCCGACAACGAGGTGGGGGCGATCGCGTGCCGCCCGACCGACAACTACCACGTCGCGGCACAATACATGAGTTTGCGCTTGCGTCCGGTTTCCGATGATTCACGTCAATGAATTTTCCGACCCGTACGAGCGTATTGAGTGGGGCGCGGCGGATACAGAAGCGTACCTATTGATTGACGGCGTTCGGCTCTCCGCCGAAGAGGTGGACGCCATGGGTAGAGATGGAGAGCACCCTGTATCATGGTGGCGCACGCATGCAACGGTCAGCGTGTGGGCGTGGCTGTTTTCGGACGGCTCCCGGCTGTTTTGGTGCGACGATTTTGACGAGTTCGTGGACTTTTGCGCGAGTCATCGCGTCTCCGCCGTATGGTGGTATAACGCGAAATACGACTTTGCCCATATCGACTACCAGTTATTGACGCGCGGTTGGGAAATCAACCCCGGGAAGCGTGACGCAGAAAACACTTATATAAGTCTCCATAACGATATGGGATCGCGGTACTCTTTGAAGCTGTGGCGAGCCTATCGCAATCGCGGGCGGCACGTCCACGTTCACGCCACTGTCCACTATGATCTATGCAACATTTTCGGCGGCGGGCTTGCTCGCTGTCTAGAATCGTTTGACGTTCGCTACCCTGACGGTCGCCCGATACGCAAACTAGAAATGGACTATCAGGCGGGGAGCGAGGACGAGCGAAGCCCGGCATATATGCGCGTGGACGTTGACGGTCTGTATTATCTTGTCAGAGCCGCGAGCGCATATCTCAACGACCATTTCCATCTCACTCTCGAGGGTCGACGCCCGCAAGCGTTGACGGCTGCGGGGATTGCCAAAAAGATCTTGCTCCGGTATTTATATCCGTATGAGAGCACCGACCGCGAGACTTTGCAAGCGTATCAGCGCACCCATCGGATAGACGTTGACGCCGATCAATACTTCCGGCGTTGCTACCTATACCGTGGCGGGATCTGCATGATCAACCCCCGCTACCAAAACGTATTGATCCGCAAGCCGATCCACAAGTACGACTTCAACAGTCATTACTCGGCGCAAATGTCCAAAATGTCGGACTTTATTGGACGTCCTGTTTGGTTATCGGCGGCACGATATAAGGCGCTTCCGTCTGAGATCCGGCGCCAATATATTGCCGTCGTTGAGATCACGACGCTAAGAGGGCAAATGCGCCCGGGAATGCTCCCTATGTGGTATGACAATATCATGCGCAAATACACCGAGACGCCGATCATCGAGCCGAACGACCGCCCGCAAATGTATTTTTTGACCGAACTCATCGAGTTGTCGAAATGGTACGATCTTGAAATGACCGTTGGGCGCGTCGGACTATTGAAGCGCGAAAAATCGCCCGGGTGGGCGGCTTATGTAGAACGGGTTTACAAGGACAAAGCAGACGGCAAGCGTGAGAAAAACGGCGTAAAAGTCGCTGTGTCGAAGTTATTACTTAATGCGTCGTACGGCAAGCTAGCCGAGAACCCTGTGAGAATATGCACGCATAGAGAACTCAACGATGACGGAGCGGTGCGTCTAGTCTATGACCCTGACGAAATCGACGACGGCGGAATAATGAATGTTATGCAAGGGGCATATATAACGGCGCTTGCGCGCGTAGGACTTATGCGGGCGATACGTGCGACGTGCCCGGTGCCCGCTCGGGACTTTGTGTATTGCGATACCGACAGCATACACTCGTTCACGGTCGCGCCCGATACTGATCCTTATACGCTCGGAAAACTAAAGGACGAGGGCACATATACCGCGGCAAAATACCTTGCCCCGAAAACCTATTTTGTAGCCCATGAAACGGGCGACGGGTGGGAGTATGAATGCCATACAAAGGGCGTGCCAATTAAAACAGTGGAGTCGGAAATAACACCGGGAATGACGCCGGGGGAGGTGGGCGAGACTGTATTTTGTGCGGGCCGTAAATTTGTGTGTCTCGCGGGACTTAACGTCGCGGGCGGCAAGGCGCTCGTCCCGATCGAAAAATACCTTTGCCGCGAAGAAAACACCGTCATGCACAACATGGCGGGAACAGAAGAAATATTGATAGGAGAATGAAAACATGGCAAAAAAGCAATCACTAAAGCAATACACCATGCGCAAGCTCGGGTGGACGGACGAGGAATATAGCAAGCAATATGACATATTGCGTAAAAAGGTCGCTGTTTTCAACAAGGCGACGGGATCGAGTTATTCCCCCGCTCGCGTGCTTTCGTGGCGTGGGAAGTATAACTCCCCCTCGTATGCGGAGGAAGCGATCACCGCAACGCCGTTGCGAAGCGGTAAAACCGCCAATGAAATAGCGCTAGATTATATTGAATACCGCTTTTCGGGGATCATCGAGAACGCAAGCGACCCGCACGTCCGGGAATGGGTCGAGCAGGCACGAAACGGTGAGATCAGCCCCGTCGAGCTCCGGAAAAAATTGTCGGACTATGCCGACGACCTACACGCGAGACGGAAGAACGACGCCACTGCGGGGTCATAAAAAGGGTGCCCATTAAAAGGGCACCCCTATTTTTTGGAAGAAGCGTTGCGCGTGCTCGGCGATCGCCGGCTCCGTGAATCGCACGCGATTATTCCGGAGCGCCCGAACAAGCGGATCGAAGCGGTGCCGTTCGCAATTCATCAACATAATTGTGCGTCGGTATTTTGCGGCTGTGTGTATGCTGTCGACAAACACGCCCCGCCCCTCATCACTCATCGGGGCGAAAATGTAGCCGTCGGGGGTGCCGTAGATCGTCATAGGTCGCCCGACGTCCACGTTCGCCCACGCCCGCCTCTGCCGCGGGAGAGGCGAAATGCACGCCGTAAGCGCGTTTTTAGTCGCCCCCTCTGTCAAATATGCCTTGTAGGGCGTAGCGTCCAGCAGACGCGAAAATTTCCGCTCGTACGCGTTTGTGATTTTCGGCGGCGGGTCGTTATTGACTTCAAGGCAAACCGAACCGCCCGCGAACATATAGAATCCGTCCATGGTGTCGTTGATCTCCGGGACGCCGAAATAGGCGTGATAGGGGTTCGCGTAGCTTTCCTTATTCCCGAGGAAAAATACCCGCATAGGGCTCTCTCGTTTTTTGGAAAAGAAGAGGTCGAAAAAGTCGCGTGCTTCGTTGCCTACATAGCGCCTGTACGCTTGCGGGGTCGTCTGATACTCATCAAAAACGATCTCACGGAATCGCGTGTCGTCGGCACTCCGCTCGTCCCGGTAGCCGGAAACCGCGATAAAAGTCAAAAACGGCTCCCATTTCCCGCGGCGCTTTGCGAAGATCGTGTCTCCCTTGCTTTTGAAGTCTTCCATGTGGGCGCCCATGATTTTGCACCGTTTAGGGTCGATCAGTTTGCGCTGTGCCTTTTTCCGCTCGTCCTCCGTCCGCCTCACCCAATACGTCCCGTACCCGTGCCGGAGAAACCGCCGCCACGCCCTCCGGAGGAATGTGCACGTCTTGCCTTTGCTCCGGAGGGAAACGACAAAATTGACGATCGCGCCGCGGGAAATCAGCGGGCGGGCGTTATAGTAGCCGTTGTCAGGCATAATTGATATATACCCCACTTGCAAACATGGCAATAAGGCGATCCGTCGCCGGGCGCAAATACCCCGGCACATTATATGTGCGGACGCGGTCAATCTGTACGTATCGCCGTGTTGTCGTTTTTGTGCCGTTGATATTGCCGTTACTGTCTATGATCTCGACCACGGGCGGCGTTGACAGTAACGTACCAGCGACAACTTTGTCGACATAATACCCGTATCTGTTGGTCGCGTTTATAATGTCAGTTTGGTTTTCGGCGGTGATATAATAAGCCCGGCACCCCTCCGCAACGGCAAAAAGCCCGAACGGGTCGCCCTTGCAACTGGCGGGTTCTTTGAGTTTGGCAGACATATTGCCAATCTGAGACGCCATAGTCAACGCGCCCCCGACGACTCCGACGGGGTTTTGTGCAACGAGTGACCCGGCGATCGACGCACCCGACGCAAGCATTTGAATACCGAACGACGTGCGGTTCTGTGCGAAATACGACTGTGCGGTATCAGTAACGATCGGGCAGGCGAATACGTCGGTTATATCTTCCCACGTTGTGCCGTTCAAACAGAAAATCTGAAACCCGTTATTTGTCAGGCACGACCGGAACCCGAGAACCGGAGCGGCTCCCGTGTCGTCAAATGTTACCATGTGCGTGCCGATTTTCGCAACAGCCTTGCGCCCGATATACCGCCGTAGAGTGTACGTATAGTCACCCTGTAAACAAGGTTCGGTGTGCCATTGTGTCGCGGTCGGGTATGCGGAAACACTGTAAACACCGACAGCGGCAACCGTTTCCCCGATCATTCCGAACCCGTCTCCGCCGGCGAACTGTTTGAACGTCGTCCAATCCGGGAACAACTCGCGCGGCACGATAAACGACTGAATCGGTGTCACCTTGATCGGCTGATATTCGGGGGGTGTACCGCCTACCGGGTATCTATATTCGTCGATACCCCCTATCGCGATCGCCCGGGTGATAGCATCGGTACGCGACAGAAAAAACTCGTCCTCCGTCTGCGGGGCGTTAGGTTTCGCCGTTACGAGGGTACGATACCCTACCGGCGTCGAGCATATCGTTATGACGCAAAATTCAACCGACGGGAAAATGTTGTCGCCCGCCACGGGATACGGCATTGAGGCTTGCGGCAAAACGGATTCGACGATCGGGCGAACAATACCCGAACCGGCATTAAATCCGTTTCCCGCCGTTACGTGCATTTCTGCAAATTTAGATAGATTCGCCGCGTTAACGCCATAATACGTACCCCACGCGTCGAGCAATAATTCCGCGCGCAAACTGCCGACAGCGACATAATCGCACCGCGTTATGTGATAGCAACGGGAGGTCGTGCCGTCATCGTAGATAGCGTATGTGGGCTCGATACCGTCCGGAATGTCAACGATTGCCTGATCGGCGGGAAAAAGCATATTGCAATCATACCGGACATAATTTCCGGGCGTCTCGTACTGCGCGAAATAGGCGCTTCGTGCCGCGACGGAACCCCAGTACCGCAACATATAGTCGCCCGAGTTGACATTGTAAAGCGTCACTTGCATATCAGAACACCCCCAAAAAGCAAGTTCGGAAAGCGACCATCAGTTGCACGTAAAGGTTGCGGGAATCGTCGTTGAGGTGGTCGAGCTCCGCGAGAAGCTCGTTAGAGGTTTCCGAGCGGGTGATTTTCTCTCGTGCCTGTTCGTTGTTTCCGGTCGTCAGCCCCGCCGGGGCGGCGTAGGTTGTGCGCTCTTCGATGTCGTCGGTGCCGAGTTCCGCGTTGAGTTTTTCGGAGAGTTTAATGCGACGTACATAGTCCGGGACGATGAGATTCGCGAGCGCTTCAAGCTCGTCGTGAAAACGCCATTCAGTGGAAAACCCGAGCTCGTGCCACTTATAGAACGCGGTGAAGAGCTCCGCGAACGTTTTCCCGTTCACGGCGGGAACCTCCCCGAAAATCTCGGGGAGGGTGAAACCGTCTTTGAGGTACTCGAAAAGGTAGGAAGTGTATCGGCTCATTATTGCGAAACCCCCTTGCACGTGCTGATGGCGAGAGGGTTGCTACCTCCATTTGCTTCTGTTCCGACGCTCAATAGGTAAACGTTAGACTTAACTGTGCATGATTGCCCATCTGCAAAACCTCCGAGCCACCCGGCAATCGGTTTCAAAGTCTCGCGTGTAATCGTGGTTCCGGAATCGTCATAACACAAGTTATCAATAACGCCAAATGTGACGCGTTGGGTGGTACTTTCCGCAAAATTCCCACTTTTGCAGGTTATTTGCGTACTGCCGTCTTGATAGACGCCATAGGCTAGACCAGCGTTCAGGAAACTGGCTGTTAATTCCACGACACAAACGTAGACGTAAATTAAGTTATTCGCGTTTGTGCCCGATCCGGTATACGGAAGAAGATTCGCTATTTTCGGAACGGAGTCAAAATCAACCCGAAATTCACCCCCGTCAGTTTCTATTCTGTCCGTCTGGGTATAAACTAGCGTCAAATTCGGATTTTCCGCGATAATATCCCCGAAATATTGCGGATTGATAGCGCTCGTCGACCCGACTTTTTCTCGAATGGTTGCGGCAATATCCGTGACGAAATCCGTCAAATTGTTATTTTTTGCCATGTCATACCTCCGTATTGAGGACGGTTGTAACGGCGGCGTTGATACGCGCTATACCCGCGTTGACTGCCGTTTCAACGGCGCTTTCCGAACCCGCCGCCGCCGCGGCACTCTCCGAAGCTGCGTCCGCGCTCGTCTCAGCCGCTGTTGCACTCGTTGCCGCCGCCGCGGCGCTTGCCTGTGCGTTCGCTTCGGATGTCTCGACGTTCGCAACGTGGGGAAGAGCTTCGGCGAGCAACGAGAGCGTGTACGACGTCAGCCGCATGAGGGACATTTGGGAAAGAGTTTCATCTGTGATGATCGGGGTTTGCATGGGGTTTGACCTCCTCTTCAATGATTTTTTGGGTTTCTTCGAGTGCCTGATCGGTGGATACTTCTTTGTTTTTCCATTTTCGGAAAATACGAAAAAACTTCATCGCCCAGCCGATCACGATACCGACGGCGCATATAATCGTGGCGGCGGTCGATATTGCCGCGTAGATTCCCGCCGCGGACAATACGGCGCTCCCGACGCCCACAGTGCCGAGTATGATGTCAGTCTTCAAGCTTTTGTTCCTCCTCTTCTTCCATCGGTTCGGGCGGCTCCGTGCCGTCTCCGTATAGTTCCTCGATGGACGCGTTAAGACGTAGCCTGAGCGGAGCGCCGCCGCGCTCTGCGTCTCGGTTTACCGTGTCGATCATGGTGTAAATATAGTCGACAACTTCGCCGACTGCCGCGTTAACCTCTGCACTCTGGACGCGCTCGCGCTTTTCCCGGTTTGCCGTAAGCACGCCGAGGTGCTGCAATAGCTCGTCACGGTACGCGCCGCGGAGCGAAAAGAGTTTGTCGGCGATATAGGGGACTGTGTCGTCGATCACGGTGAGAGCTTCGGCGACGTCTTTCCGGGCGATGACAACGGGACAGCCCGCCGCCTTTTGCTGATATGCCGCTTGTACAGAGGCGACGAGTTTGTCGTCTTCGACCGATACGATCTTCGTTGACTGCGTGGCGATCAAATTATTTTCGATCGCGGTGTCGATATACGCAATGAGTTTAGACGTGCGGCAGATCAGCGGGTAGATCGGAGCCGCGAGCGGGTTCGCCTTGATGACGACGACGTCCGCCGCGTCGACGTGAAAGCTTTTTCCGTTGCCGCCCGTCAATACGTATTTTGTCGGATATCCGTAGACGTCGTTTTGCCCGGTGCCGTCGACTTGATAAAACGTTTTAGTTGCCGGGTGCCATGCAATCGCGCCTTTTGCAAGCAAGACTTGCATGATATAGTCAGCGGGGACGTCGTCGGGCATTTCCTCGCACACAACAGCGTTGCAGGCGAGGTTGGTAAAATCGTCTGCGTACAGAGTGGCGGCGTATTCGGTAGCCGTGAGTGTCTCGTCGTACTGCGACCCGCCGCCCCGGGATTCGCCGATGGGACGGCTTATATAGGTTCGTTTTCTTGCCATAGTTTCCTCCGAAAATAGCCCCGTCAATGTAACGGGGCTATTTGAATTTTAGGCGCCAGTCGTGGGAGCGTACTCGAACACTTTGCACTTGCCGAGAGCGCTCCAATAAAACGCCTTTTCGACGAACAAAATCGCTTCCTCTGCCCCGGTCGAGCCGTCAACAAGGGTGCGGAAATCACGACGGCGAGAGTAATAGCCGATCGCGTTACGTTCGAGGACGTAAACCTTGTTGTCGGTGGTGTCGACTTCGACAATCTTTCCGAGAATCTCGGCTTCAGACATTTGGAAAACTTTTGAAAGCGTCTCAATGCCGACAGTCTCGAGGACAGAAACCGGAATAATGATGAAAATATCGTCCATGGACGCGGAGGACTTCCAACCTTTTTCCTGAGCAACAGTGGGGTAATACTGCGTGTTCGCAAAGGTCATCAGCTTCGCGGTTGAGCGCATTTCACGGAGCAAGTCGGCTGTGTTCGTCGTGATCTTCTGCGCGGGGTGCGCGGCGACAAACTCGGGATCGGTGAGGATTTTCAACATGGACTGGTAATCTTCGTCACCCTCACCCTCGGTGAGAGAAGCAACGAGTTTTTCGGTCACCTGTTCGACGCCGCCCGGGAGTACAATCGCGCGTGCGTCAGTGTCTGAGAGGGTCGTCGCGTAACGCCGTTTGTTGCCGAATTCGTAGAAGAAGTCGGCGATCGTCGGATTCGCGGGCGTCCACGTTGCATTGCCTTTGTCGGGAGTGACGGTAGATTCGACCATTTTGATGCCGAGCTCTTCCCAGATCGTGCCGGTCGGGAGGTAGCCCTTATCAAATACGTTCATGGGGTTGCGAGAGCGGGCGAGCAGGACTACCTGTTTTCCCAGTTTCTCAACGGCGCCATATACCCCGTTTGCGGGGGTAGACATAGTGGCTGACGGGTCGGTAATGTTGGTTTTGAGTGCCATTTAGTTATCTCCTTTTGTTGATTCGTTCAGCGATTTTCGCCGCGCTGTCGGCGGTATCAATAACGGGGGCGGGTTCCGCCGGAGCTCTCGACAGCTCGGCAATCACCGCGTCACGCTGTTTAAGTTCCTCCGCGTGCGAGGTTTTCAGCGCCTCGATCTCGGCGCGCATTTCCGCGATCAGCTCCGCGGGCGTTTTCGTTTCTTGTGCGGGTTGTTTGTCTTCCATGTTTTACTCCTTATAAGATGACCCCGCCGGAGCGGGGTCTAGTACACATAGCGGGCAGGGTGTGCGCGTCCGGGTAGCCCCGGTATAGCGCCGTCGTGCCGCGTCGGCGTTCTGTCGACGGTAACAACACGCACAGCGGGTCTGCCGCGCGGAGTGACTGCTTAGGCGATTTTCACGAGCGTCGCGGGGTCGATCGCTTTGCAATAATAGCGCGGGTATTCGTACCGGGCGCTTGCGTCCTCGACGACGGCGTTGACGACAAACTTCTTCATGCCGTCAAACAGACGGGTGTCGACCGTCCGACAAAAACGGAGGTCTACAAGACGCCCGCCGTCAGTCACAAGGTAGTAACTCGTGAATGCTTCGTGCGTGGCGCTTTTTGCAACGTCCTTTGAAATAACTCTGATCGGGAGCAATGCTTCTTCTCTCATGGTTTCTCTCTTTCTAGCTTTTGCCTCTTAATAGTACAGGTTTCCCTGTCTACTGTCATTATAATGTACGGCTGTTTCGGCTGTCAATTGAATTTGTGAAATATTTACAATTTGTTTACAATTCCAAAAACTGGCAAGGCGGGAGTACTGGTAAAATTTGGGGAATTTTGATGGTAGATCGGAAG
>ERZ1106954.3435-NODE-3435-length-10344-cov-5.091360_pt1 | contig 10344 bp, 9 predicted proteins | sample MGYA00403678_ERZ1106954 | MGnify/ENA primary metagenome ERZ1106954 (study PRJEB35170, sample SAMEA104062445) | human gut metagenome | biome: human gut; feature: human-associated habitat; material: faeces | place: Denmark | collected 2012-08-20 ... | reverse complement strand
TGCCAGGACTTGACGGCTTATGTATTCTTCCCTTGTATGGGCTAATATTTCAGTAGCAATAAACAATAGAATATAGATTTTAGAGCTTTGAAAATATAAATTCAAGGCTCTTTTTCTTTTTCTTTTTCTGACAGTCAAATGAAAATCCAAAGCAGTCCGCACCCGTAGGACTGCTTTTTTATATATACAAATACAAACCAAGAAAGGAAATCAGTATGAAAAACAAATTCAAAAAGCTGACCGGACTTTTCCTTGCGGCAGTTATGACATTAGTCGCTCTGCCGATTCAGACGCTTGCGTCAGAATGGGGAGTAGGCGATAATGTCTATGCGGCTATGCTCGGCAACTACATCGGCTCAGACGACGGAACATACGGTGATAAGCGTAATTACACATTCATCTATTATAAGTCAGATAAGTCAATAGGAACCGCTACCAGAGTAAAGAGCAATCACGCAAAGCTCGGTGTCAGCAAGAACGGCGTGACACAGCAGGCAATCTGTATCGAAGCAGGTGTGTCATATAGCACAGGAAGTTCCTATGTTGGCAAAGCATCAAGCGATGACTATATGACTATGTTGCCACCAAATGTTCAACGAGATGTTAAACTTGCATTGATATGCGGTTTTAACAGTGATGTTAAAAAATCTCCTGTTGCCAATACAAACCTCGATGATTTTTCCTTTGCAACGCAGATAATTGTATGGGAAATTCAGCAGCAGTTAAGGACAGGATATAACAAGGGCGATTTAAAAGCGAACCAGTGGGGTACACCTGCTACTGTTTATTATGAACAGCTGAAAGGCAGACCCGCTGAAAAGTGCTATGAGTACATCTTAAATAAGATGAAAGCATATTCAATTGTTCCGAGCTTCACTGTGACTAATAAGGCTAAAGCTCCTACTCACACAATGGAATATAATTCTTCAACGAAGAAGTACAGTATTACACTGCCGGACAATAACAAGAGCAATATGCCGGCAAGTGCATTCAACATTCCCGGTGTCACAGTAACAAAGAGCGGATATGACTACACTTTCAGCACAACAAGCAAGATAAGCGGTACTAAGGCTTGTACATACAAGGCAAACCGTACATATCATTACTTTCAATTAATTCGACATAATTAGACATACTGTATAATAAAATGTATTCAATTATATTGACTTAGCATAAAAATAGTAGTATAATGTCAATTAATGAAACATATTTGGAGAATATGAAATGAAAACATCAGAACTGTTAGCTGCAAAAAGCAGCTTTGAAGACAACACAAAATGGTTGCCTTTCAATGTTCACGCAAGTGATACGGCCGGGATAATAAAGCGACTTTTCAATAAATGGATCGCTCAGAATGTCAGAAGGCGCTTGTGTGCTGCGATTGGCATTGAGAGTTCGGAGAACGCAGAAGAAATTGTGTGCAACTATTGTAAGTTCATTGCACTGGTGCATGACATAGGAAAATTAACTCCGGCGTTTCAACGAAAGCTGAAAGATAATATTCAGGGTCTTGCTGACAGACTGCTTGACATCGGTATTGACCTTTCAGGTCTGACACAGATATCAGAGTCACCGCATAACATAGCGGGACAGTATATTCTGAAAAAAGAATTTGAGGTTGCACCGTCAACCGCAGTCATTGTTGGTGCGCATCACGGCGATTGTTCGGCGGATAGGGGGCAATGTTCATTTGAGGCTAACTATTACGGACACGGCAAGGTTAACGTAAACGAATGGACACAGATAAGAGCGGAATGGATGGAATACGCTCTCAGCGTAACCGGATTTGAAGATGTCAAAAATCTGCCGAATCCCGATGTTGCGGCGCAGATGCTGATTACCGGACTGCTCGTAATGAGTGACTGGATAGCGAGCAACACCGATTATTTTCCTTACATAGACATCGAAGAAAAACTCACCGATGAGCAGTGTGAGGAGCGTGTCAGAAGAGCGTGGAACAAGCTTTCGCTTACGGACAGCTGGTATGCCGATTTTATCGCTGATAGCGACAGCTTTTTTGAAGAGCGTTTCGGCTTCAAACCGAACTGCGTACAGCGTGAATTTATGAATGTTGTAAGCCTTTGCAATAAGCCCGGTATATACATACTTGAGGCACCTATGGGAATAGGTAAAACTGAGGCGGCACTTGCGGCAACGGAGATACTTGCATCACGTTTCGGCTATGGCGGAATGTTTTTCGGACTGCCGACGCAGGCAACCGCTAACGGAATATTTGATCGTATTCATTCCTGGGCGAGTGGTACTGATGATATACATTCGCTCAGACTTGCACACGGTATGACGGATATGAATGACGAATACTGTGAGATGTTCCACGGAAGAGCATCCGACATTTCCGATGACGATAATGACAATATAATGGTTCATACCTGGTTTGAAGGAAGAAAACAGGCGCTGTTGTCCGAATTTGTTGTTGCTACAGTTGACCAGTTTCTTATGGCATCGTTAAAGCAGAAACACGTTATGCTAAGGCACCTGGGACTTGCAGGTAAGACTGTTATTATAGATGAGTGCCATGCTTATGACCGATATATGTACGTTTATCTGGAAAATTCATTGCGCTGGATGGCGGCGTATAATGTGCCTGTGATAATTCTTTCTGCAACATTGCCGCCGGATAAGAGAGCGGAACTGATAAAATGGTATACCGGCAGTAAGAACAGTTTTGACAACAGCAGTATGGCATATCCTGTGCTGACTTGGAGCGACGGTGCGGAGGTAAAGCAGAAGGATATACCTGTTGATATCCCCGATAAGCCTATCACAGTAATCAGAAGAGAAGAAAATGACAGCAACGATATTGTAAACCTGCTTGAAGATAAACTGTCGGACGGCGGTTGTGCGGCTGTTATTGTGAATAGCGTTGCTTATTCCCAGGAACTTGCCGACACAATAGCGGCGAATATGCCTGATTATCGTGTTATATGTTTCCATAGCAGACTTATATCGACTGACAGAGCGGTAATTGAGCGTGAGCTAACAGAACTTGTCGGTAAGAAGTCGACCTGTGAGAAGAGGGACAAGCTGATAGTAGTCGGTACACAGGTGCTTGAACAGTCGCTTGATATAGACTTTGACTATATGATAACCGAACTTTGCCCTATGGATCTGTTGTTACAGCGTTCAGGCAGACTGCACAGACATAACCGCACACGTCCGGATAAATTATCTGAACCGGAGCTGTGTGTGTTGATCCCGGAAGATTTCAGCAAGAGTGTTTACTCCGGTTGGATACTGAAGCAAACTGAAAAATATCTGCCGGATAAACTGGTAATACCGGGATGTATTCCTGAGCTTGTCGGCGCTGTTTATTCCGAACCCGACAATGATGAACAACAGACCGCAGAGTATAGAAAATATAGTGATGAACAAAAAGAGAAAAAGCAAAGAGCCAAGAAATATTGCATACCGTCACAAAAAATTAATCGCAGTGATTCAACGCTTAGCGATATGATCAACAGGCGAGAGCTGAACAATGATTCAGACGGTGAAGCGGCGGTGCGTGACGGGCAGGAAACCATAGAAGCACTTGTGCTTGTGAAAACATCCGATACGGAGTATTCGCTGTTTTCACGGGACGCAGTGTTTGATATTACTTCTGTACCCGATAATGCACAGGCAAAGCTGATAGCAAAGCAAAGACTGAGATTGCCGGCATTTTTCAGCAAGTCTTATAATTTTGGTAAAACGATTGAGATACTGGCAAACTCTATGCCTCAGGCGTGGAGGAATGCAAAGTGGCTCAAAGGTGAGATATTGCTTTTGCTTGACGGAAATAACAAGATAAGTATGCTCGGCAGAACGTATAAATACAGCACCGAAAGAGGTTTTGAAGAAATAAAGGAGGAAGAAAGCTGATATGGACAGAGAGTTCAATCTGATCGACGAACCGTGGATATGCGTCCGTGACAACGGGTGCGAGGTGAAAGAGATAAGCATAAGGCAGGTCTTTGAACACGCACAGGATTACACGGAGCTTGCAGGAGAAACAAAAACGCAGGATATGGCTGTACTGAGGTTTCTGCTTGCGGTGATCTACACGGTATTCTCAAGGTACGACAAAAACGGTGATGAAGTTGATCCCGAGGACGATATTAATTATCTTACGGATAACTGGATCGAGGTTTATCGGAGCGGCAAATTTCCGATGAAGCCGTTTGAGAAGTATTTTGAAAAATGGTATGACCGTTTCTGGCTGTTTGATGAGGAGTATCCGTTTTATCAGTCTAACAAGGTAAACGGTAAAGGTAAGGCTACAAGTATAGCAAAAATGATCGGCTCGCTTTTTGAAAGTGCCAATAAGCCCAGGCTTTTCTCTGACAGGAACAATGACGGAAGACTGCTTTCATATTCGGAAGCGGTTCGTTGGTTGTTACATATAATCTGTTTTGACGATACAGCGGCAAAACAACCAGTACCTAAGAAATCATGGGTTAGTATATTGGGGCTGATAGCGGTCAGAGGAAACAACCTGTTTGAAACGCTTATGCTGAATTACAACGCAGAAAGCGATTCTGAATATGACGTGTATGTAAGTACTCCGTCGTGGGAAAAGGATAACAACAAAGCTGAGTTCAATACTCTGATACCTGTTCCCGATAATCAGGCGGCATTGCTTTCATTGATGTCAAGACGTGTGTATCTTTGCAGAGAAAACGGAAAGGTGAACGGTTATTATATTTCAGGCGGAGATTATTTTGAAGAAGTTGAAGTTTTCGGTGAGCAGATGACGCTCTGGAGGTCGTATAAAGAAAAAGGAAGCGACAGCATAAAATATAAACCTCAGCTTCATAAGCCTTCGACAAAGGCTTGGCAGGAATTCGGAAGTATCGCGGCGCTTGAAGGTGATGAAAATTCAAGCACTGCAAGAAAACCGGGCGTTATAGCTCATATTGAATCGTACATAGACAGGAGCTATCTGGATAATTGCTTTTTACTTAATGTAACAACGGCGTCTGTAATTCATGATTTCAACGATAGTATGTGTTTTAAGATTGTTGATTCTATCAGTGATGAACTGTCGTTCCATTCAGATCTGCTGATGAAAGTCGGAGAAGCGTGGCGCTATCGTATAGGAAACGAGATAGGCAAATGTGAAAGTGCGGCTAAAGCGGTAAATAAACTCAGTATCAATTTGCAGAAATCCGCAGGAGCAAGCGGTGACAAACTATCCGGAGAAGATGCAAAGACGCAGTTCTACAGTATGATAGACAAGCCTTTCAGAGATTGGCTGTCACAGCTTGATACAAGTTATGATATTGATGAATACACAGGTAAAATCGAAGATACTGTAAGGAAAATCGCAATCGTATTCGGAAACGACTGTGTTCATCAGATGAGCGCAAATACGATTTTCGGTAGATATGAGAAGGATGGCAAGGATAAAAACCTTGTGACTACGGTAGAGGCTCTTAACATTTTTAATGCTACAATAAATAAAATTTTCAGAAAAGAAGGTGATAACAAATGAGTAAGAGTGATATGGTTTATCGTTATACCGCATCAAAAATCGAGTATCTGCACAGCATTGCAGACACAGGAAGAGGCAAGGGCTATCTTGCCGAGCTTCGACACGGTATCGGTAAAAAGCCGGGAGAACTCCCGTCGCTTTGGTGGCTGATATTCGACAGAATCGATGAAGAACTTAAAGGTTCAAAGTGTGCGTCAAATGCAGAATGGGCAGTTTATACGGCTCTGACGTTGTACGCTTTGCATCAGCAGGGTAACGACAGGTTTATGTATGAAAAGGGCTATACTCTGGGAAGAGCGGCTTATCACATTGCAAACAGCAATGATGATGAAGAACGTGTTGTAAACAGACTTAACCTTGTTGTAACATCAACGACAAAGGAAGAGCTTGCTTACCAGCTCAAAAGCATAGTTCAACTGCTCAAAGGCAAGAGTATACCGCTTGATTATGCGAAGCTTGCCGAAGAACTCTACAGGTTCAATTATCCTGAGCAGGCGGCAGATATAAAACTGTCGTGGGGAAGAGATTTCTATTCCGAAAAGTATAAGACCGAAAAAGATAATTCAAAAGGAGAGTAAAGAAAATGAGTAACGAAAGATTATATGTTGATTTCCATGTAGTACAGACAGTTCCGCCTTCATGCGTAAACCGTGATGATACCGGCAGACCTAAAACAGCTTTTTACGGCGGTGCAAACAGAGCGAGAGTGTCAAGCCAGTCGTGGAAGCACGCAATGCGTCTTATGTTCAATGAACTTTTTACAAGTGAAGAACTCGGCTACAGAACAATGCACGCTGTTGATCTTATTGCAAATGAAATCAAAAAGCTTGACAGCAGTTTTGACGATGAAACAGCCGTTAAGGAAGCTATAAAGGCGATGAACTCGGCAGGTGTGAAAATAAACGAAAAGAAGGATAATAAAACAGGAGCACTGTTCTTTATAAGTGCTGTGCAGGCTAATAATCTTGCACAACTTGTTATAAACGGCGAAAAAGACGCCAAGCTCTATAAGCAGGCGCTTAAAGAAACGCCTTCTGTTGATATTGCTTTATTCGGAAGAATGGTAGCAGACGATGCTGACCTGAATGTAGATGCGGCATCGCAGGTTGCTCACAGCATTTCAACTCATGCTGTTCAGAATGAGTATGACTACTTTACGGCAGTAGACGATTGCTCGCCTGAGGACAGTGCGGGTGCGGGACATCTCGGAACAACAGAGTTCAATTCTTCAACGCTTTACAGATATGCGACTGTGAATGTTGCACAGCTTAAGAAATCAATAGGTGTTTCTGTAGCAGAAGTTATAAAGGGATTTGCCGAAGCATTTATCTGCTCTATGCCTACCGGTAAGCAGAACTCATACGCAAACAGAACATATCCCGATATGGTTTATGTGACGATCAGAAAAGATCAGCCCGTAAACCTTGTAGGTGCATTTGAAAAGCCGGTTATCAGCAATAACGGCTATGTTGAAGAGTCCGTGAAGAAATTGCAGGAATATGCAGGCAAGGTATATGACAACTTCAGCGGAAAGCCTGTAAAGAGCTTTGTGATAGGTGCGGACGCTATATCCGATGCCGAAAGGGTAAATCTTGACGAGCTGCTCGAAAAGCTGTATAGCTACATAAAAGATGAGGTGGTATAATGCCTGTACTGCTGCTCAGACTTGCCGCTCCGTTGCAGTCATGGGGCGTTGAGTCGAAATTTGATACACGCCGCACGCTCGGATATCCGACCAAGAGCGGTGTAATCGGACTTGTGGCATCGGCTATGGGAAGAGAGAGGACGGAACCTCTTGACGATCTGAATGAGCTTAAGATCGGTATCAGAGTAGAGAACGAAGGTCGGCAGATAAGGGATTATCACACTGCCAACGGTGAAAAGACAAAAAAGTATATCACGCACCGTTTTTACCTTTCCGATGCGACTTTCCTTGTAGGACTCGAACATGAAGATGCAGGGCTGATAGAAAAAATCGAAGACGCTCTGAAGCATCCGGCGTTTCCGCTATTTTTAGGCAGGCGCTCATGCCCGCCTACACCTCCGCTTGTATGGGGATTGCGTGACGGAGATCTTCTTGATGTGCTTAAATCGGAAAGTCCGTTGCTTGACAAACAGCAGAGAAAAAACGCCGACACAAGGCTCAGAATTATCGCAGAAAGCGAAGACGGTCCTGCAATAATCAAGGATGTTCCTGTTTCGTTTGATCCGACATTCAGACGTTTCGGGCTGCGAAAAATAAAAGACTGCTATGTGGAAATCGATAAGCCGGACAGCACGGCGGATATGGTTTCTGCAGAGCACGACCCTATGGCTGAATTGAGGTGAAACAATGTACTTATCAAGAGTTTATCTGGATCTGTCAAACCGCAATACATTGAAGGCGGTCAATTCACGCAGTGTTCTGCACGGAGCTGTAGAAGCGGCACTTACGGATGACCGTTCAAGAAAGCTCTGGCGCATCGACAGCCTTGGAGGAGAGCTTTATCTGATGATTCTCAGCAATCAGAAGCCTGACTTATCTGTTATAGCATTGCAGTTTGGTGATACCGGCAGAGCAGGAGAAACAAGAGAATATGACGGTCTGCTTGGCAGAATAAAAAAGGGTGATATATGGCAGTTCCGCCTTACTGCAAATCCGGTGAAAACGGATAATGTAAAACAGGGACAGGGTAAGAAAAGGGCAGTCACCATTGTTGACTTTCAAAAGCAGTGGCTGATTGACAGAGCAGAGAAGAACGGGTTCTGCCTTAGTGAAGATTCATTTGATGTGGTTCAGAACAAGTGGTGCAGATTTTTCAAAAAGGACAACAGAGTAGTAACTCTTCTGTCGGTGACGTTTGAAGGACTGCTTGAAGTGACGGATGAAGAACTGTTCAAAAATATGCTCTTAAACGGATTAGGCAGAGGAAAAGCGTACAGTATGGGACTTATGACCGTAATGCGTCCGGGAAATAATACAAATGGCTGAAATACCCGGAATGATAAAACCCGATATCGTAGAACTGCCGCAGATTGCCGACAGAATTACATTTCTGTATCTGGAACATTGTAAAATAAACAGAAAAGACAGTGCAATCACCGTTATTGATGAGAACGGCGTTACGCATATACCATCCGGTACAATCTCTGTACTTATGTTAGGTCCCGGAACTGATGTTTCACACAGGGCTATGGAACTTATCGGCGACAGCGGAATAAGCATATGCTGGGTTGGTGAGCAGGGTGTCAGATATTATGCCGGCGGCAGACCGCTGACGCACAGTTCGAGGCTTATTGTAAAACAAGCGGAAATGGTCACAAACCAGCGCAAGCATCTTGATGTTGTCAGAAAGATGTATATGATGCGTTTTCCCGATGAGGATGTTTCGGGGCTTACTCTGCAACAGCTGAGAGGCCGTGAGGGCAGTCGTATAAGAAAAGTGTACAGACAGCAGTCTGAAAAATGGAATGTCGAATGGAACGGTCGTGTATACAATCACGAAGATTTCCAGTCGTCCGATCCGGTCAATCAGGCTCTGTCGGCGGCTCACGCCTGCCTTTACGGGCTTGCTCACGCTGTTATATGTTCTATGGGGTGTTCGCCTGCACTGGGGTTTGTACATATTGGTCACGAATGTTCGTTCGTATACGATATAGCCGATCTTTATAAAGCTGAAGTCACGATACCGATATCTTTTGAAGCGGCTGCATCGGTAAATGATGATATATCAAGATTTGTACGGCATAGGGTCCGTGACGAAATGGTGAAAGCTCATATGCTTGAGCGAATGGTACACGATATTAAATATCTGCTGATGCCTGAAGAAAATCCGGATGACGAAAAAGCCATGTATCTGTGGAATGATAAAAACGAACCTCTCGATTACGGTAAACAATACAGGTGACGATATGATGGTAGTAATTACACTGAGTTGTTGTCCGCCTAAACTGCGCGGAGATCTTTCCAGGTGGATGCAGGAAATAGACACAGGCGTGTATGTCGGAAATCTGAACGCAAGAGTTCGTGATAACGTATGGGATAGAGTGTGCTCAAACATTGGAAACGGTCACGCTTCAATGTCATACAGCTCAAATAACGAGCAGAAACTGGAATTCCGTATTCACAATACGCAATGGGAGCCGGTAGATTATGACGGCATAAAGCTTATAAAAAGACGTGTGACAAAAAGTGACGATGAAAACGTTATTCGTCCTAAGGCTATGACAAATCACATAAATCGTTTATCGGAGAAAAAACAGAAATCATCCGGTGTATCGGATACATATACGGTAATCGATATTGAAACAACGGGACTTAATCCCGATGATGAAATAATAGAACTCGGTGCAGTGACGGTTGAAAACGGATCAGTAGCGGAAACATATTCTGTGCTTGTCAAAACAGATAAAAAAATACCGGAGGCGATTATCAGGCTTACAGGTATAACGGAGGAATTACTGGCAAGTGAAGGAACAGACAAAAGCAAAGCACTTAGTGAGTTTGCAATGCGATGCAACGGAAAACCTCTGGTTGGGCATAATATCGGTTTTGACCTGAATTTTATTAAATCTGCGTGTGCTGAAAACAAAATTGATTTTGTTCCGTCAAAAATTATTGATACAGTTAAAATATCAAGAAAACTACTTGATATTAATTCATATTCATTATCAGCTATTGCGGATTATCTTGATTTGCATTATAATAAAGATAGGATTCATAGGGCGCTTGACGATTGTCTGCTTACACAAAGGATCTATGAAAAGTTAAAGGAAATCTAAGCGGTTGATTTTGCAAAACCGCTATTTTCCTTGATTTCTTTAGTCTTGTCCCCACACGCGTGGGGATGATCCTAACATCTGCACCCAGGTAA
>ERZ1106954.3434-NODE-3434-length-10346-cov-2.596249_pt1 | contig 10346 bp, 10 predicted proteins | sample MGYA00403678_ERZ1106954 | MGnify/ENA primary metagenome ERZ1106954 (study PRJEB35170, sample SAMEA104062445) | human gut metagenome | biome: human gut; feature: human-associated habitat; material: faeces | place: Denmark | collected 2012-08-20 ... | reverse complement strand
TAAGTTTTCTCAATACTCCTTTCAAAATCCAAACCGAAAATCCGCGCCCTCCGCCCGACGCGCGGGCAGAATCCGCGAAACGTTCTTCGGTGTATTCAGCCGTTTTATGCGTATCTGCGTTTCTCTATAGCGCGAACCGCAAGCAGCAGCATTACAAAAATAAAGCTGAGATAGTATACTATGTTGGTGATGTTAAGTATACCGTTTTGGAACTCGCCGAATCTTCTGAGAAGCGAAAGCCACTGTATCACCGTAAGCACAACCGGATTGGAAACGCTTGACGCAATTCCGTCAAGCAGGTATATAATCAGGAGTATTCCGAAGGTGAATACCGCCGCGATAACCTGACTTTCGGTAAGCGCCGAAACAAGCACGCCTATCGATATGAACGCGCCCCAAAGCAGTATAAAGCCTATGTACGAGCCGATAATCTCGCTCATGGACGGTTCGCCGAATATGCACAGCACTGCCGGGTACACAAATGTTATAACCATTGTAACGCCGAACACCGCCATAGCCGCAAGGTACTTGCCGACCACGATTTCGGTCACGCTGACCGGCGCGCACAAAAGCAGCTGGTCTGTTTTTTTGTTTCTTTCCTCCGACAAAAGCCGCATAGTAAGTATCGATACAAGGAATACGCAAATTACGTTTATGTTTGAAAACAGTATGTCAATATCCGCCGCCCCGTAAAGCAGCGACCCGTTCAGAAAGAACACCGCGCTGAGTATAATGAACACGCCGACAAATATATAGCCTATCGGTGACAGGAAATAGCTTTTGAACTCTTTTTTAAAGATTGCCTTCATTTTCATCCGCCTCCTTTTCGTTTTTCTCCGCCGCGGGCGCAGCTTGTCCGCCCGACACAGGCTCTGCCGCGTTCTGCGCGCTCTCCGCGGGTTCTGCCGCGATAGTCGCCGCGTTATTTTCCGCGGACTCTGCCGTGGGCTTGTCCTGTGCTGACTGTGTGGAATCCGCGCTCTTTGCGGACTTTGCCGCGTCGGCGGCTTTTTTCCTTTCAAAAAGGCCGCGTTTCGGTTTTTCCTCCGCATCGTCCTCCGGAACGGGAGCGTTTGTAATCTTAATAAATATTTCTTCCAGTGACAAATCCATTGAGCGGAAGCCTATCAGCGGAACGTTTCTTGACGCAAACGCCTCGAACACCTCGCGGCGCAGGTCAAGACCTTCCTCAAACTCTATCATAAAGTCAACCGTTTTCGGCTCGCTCACCTTGACAAAACCGGCATATTTCATGCCCGCAACCGAGTTAAGAATATCTCGTACCTCGTCACGGCTGCCGATTGCTCTGACAAGATACTTGCCCTTTTCGCCGAAGCTCGCCGACAAATTCTCTATTGTGTCAAGAGCCGCGACCCTGCCGTGGTTGATTATTGCCACGCGGTCGCATATCGCTGTGACCTCCTGTAATATGTGCGTGCTGAGGATTACCGTGCGGCTTCTGCCCAGCTCGCGGATTACGTTTCTTATCTCGATAATCTGTTTGGGGTCAAGTCCGACAGTCGGCTCGTCAAGGATAAGAACGTCGGGGTTGCCTATAAGCGCCTGAGCAAGTCCGACCCTTTGCTTATAGCCCTTTGACAGATTTCTTATCATTCGGTCGGCAACGTGCGTAATCTTTACAACCTGCATTATGCCGTCGATATGCTCTTTTCTCGGCTCCCTGACCTTTTTCAGCTCGTACACGAAGTTCAGGTATTCGCTGACCGTCATGTCAAGGTAAAGCGGCGGATTCTCCGGAAGGTAGCCGATTTTTTTGCGTGCCTCCTTGGGACTTTCCAGTATGTCTATGCCGTCAACCTCCACACTGCCCGAGGTCGCGGATATGTACCCCGTTATTATGTTCATCGTTGTTGATTTTCCCGCGCCGTTCGGCCCCAAAAAGCCGAGTATCTCGCCGCGTTTTACATCAAAGCTGATTTTGTTTACCGCCTTCTTTGCGCCGTACTTTTTTGTAAGGTCGCATATTCTGATAACAGCGTCGTCTTTTTTCACGGGCGCGGTTTCCGTGGCGGTATTCCCTTCAGAAGCCGCCGTGTTCTTTTCCCACTCCATTTTCGTTCCTCCTTATACAAAAAACAAATGCAATATGATACAATTACCGTATAAAAGTAATTGTACCATACTGCGCATCTTAATGTGTTACCATTTTATGAATTTTATTTCAATCGGATGAGGGCAATCACGGCTCCGTTTTTCGGAGTTGAATTTTACCCTTATAAACCTACTTTTTCGCAAGCGCCGAAAGCGCGTCAAACGCGCCGCCAAGCCACTGCGCTGCGTCTATATCCTCCACCGCGCCACGGTCGCACATTTTTGCAATATCCGTACGCATGGGTATTCTGCCGAGCGCCTTCAAGCCGAAGTCCGCCGCAACCTTGTCAAGCTTGCTCTCGCCGAATATTTTAATAATCTCCGAGCAGTTCGGACATTCGACCCAGCTCATATTCTCCACAATACCTAAAATCGGAATATTCATCAGCTTTGCCATTTTAACCGCCTTTTCGACAATCATGGAAACAAGCTCCTGCGGCGACGTAACGACGATAATTCCGTCAACCGGCAGCGACTGGAACACCGTAAGCGGAACATCGCCCGTACCCGGCGGCATATCGACAAACATACAGTCAACATCGCCCCAAAGCACGTCCGTCCAGAACTGTTTTACTGTTCCGCCGATTACCGGGCCGCGCCATACAACCGGGTCTGTGTCGTTTTCAAGCAGCAAATTTACCGACATCAGCTTTGTGCCGGTCTTGCTGACGCACGGGAATATCCCTTCCTCGCTGCCCTGCGCCCTCTCGGTTATTCCGAACAGCTTCGGAATTGACGGACCCGTTATGTCCGCGTCAAGCACCGCGCAACCTAAGCCCTTTTTCTGCATTCCCGCAGCCAAAAGAGAGGTCACAAGCGATTTTCCTACGCCGCCCTTGCCGCTTACGATTCCTATTACCTTTTTGATTTTGCTCTTGGAGTTCATGGGCGCAAGAAGGCTTTCCGCCGTTCTTGACTCACACGCCTCGCCGCAGCTTGAGCAGTCATGTGTACAGTTTTCACTCATATAATCATATCCCTTCGGAAAAAATTTTTAAAACGCGTCTATCGCGGCGCGGAGCTGGTCGTCGACCTCCTCGCGCGCGTTCTGAAGCGTATCGTACATTCTGTACTGGGTTGTTATGTCAAGCACGCCGTACGGGAACAGTCCCTCCGCCTTCTGATAGCTGTACACGGCGGTTTTAAGGTTTTCGTCATACACCCCGTTTATCTCGCCGACAAACAAACCTAGCTTTTCAAGCATTTTTTTTGCCATTTCAACCTCTGCGCCGCGGTCGCCCGCCATATATGCCTTTTTCAGCGAGAAGTTTTTGAATTCCGACATATCGATCGGTTTTGTTGTGTTCTCGACTGTTGCGTCCGGAGCAATACCCTGCTTGTGGATATTGTTTCCGAGCGGGGTGAGGTAATACGCGCTTGTATACTTCATCACGCTGCCGCGCGGCAGGTTTGCAATCGACTGTACCGTACCCTTGCCGAACGACCTTTTGCCGATTACCTTTGCGCGGTTGTTTTCCTTCAGCGCCGCGGTCAGTACCTCTGACGCGCTCGCACTTCTTTCGTTTATCAGAATAACCGTGTTATATTCCTTGCCTTTGCCGCTTGCGCGGTATTCACGGTTGAACACCGAATACTTGTGATCCTCGGTCGTAATCAGCGCGTCCTTTGGAAGGAACAAATCCGCAATTCCGACCGCCTGTGCAAGATAGCCGCCGCCGTTGTTGCGGAGGTCGATTATGATATTCTTTATTCCCGCCTTGTCCGCCTTGCCGAGAGCCTCGGTAAAATGCTCCAAAACCGTGTCGCTGAAGGTTGAAATTGAAATTTTTGCAATTTTCTTTCCGTCCTCCTCGATTTCCTCATACGAAACCGGGTTGGAAACAACCTCCTGTCTGACCAACGGGAACGAAAGCTCGCCTTCAACGCCCGAACGCTTTATGCGGACGTTGACCGTTGTACCCGCTATGCCGCGTATATGCTCCACCGCGGTGTCCAAATCCATGCCGTAAAGGTCGACGTCGTCCGCGCCGACAATTATGTCGCCGGGTCTGATTCCCGCCTTATCGGCGGGCGACCCTGCAACCGGCTGGGTAACTATTATGTTGCCGCCGCTTGAAATAACATTCACGCCTATGCCCACAATCTCGTCCGTCAGCTGGTCAAACAGCTTTTTTGACTCCGACTCGTTAAAGTAGACCGAATTTTCGTCAACCGATTCAAGCATCTTTTTCAGTATCGGCTCGTAAAGCTCCGGATTACTTTCCAAAACCGTTTCCATAGCCTTTTTGTAAAGATACGCCTTGTCGACGTTCTCGTACCGTCCGTAAACGTCTATCGTCTCCGCAATTTTGTCTATTTCGTCCGCGGGGGTAGTCGTTTTTTCTGTCTGCTCCGTATTCTCGGTCTGTACCGTCTGCTCGGTCTGCTCCGTCCGTGCGTCCGCGGCATTAACCGCAAACGGCGCTGCGGAGAGTGCTGCAATCAGCGCACAGCCGATTATTTTTTTGTAGATACTGTCAAACATAAAATATCTATCCTTTCTACAAATTTATTATATATAGTCATTCCGTACATATAAATGTGTGCCTAAAACTAAATACAAAGATATAACACCCTGTAACCCCGCTTGCATCTGCCGACAAGAACGGTCGCGCTTCTGTCAAGCAGATAGCCGTTTATCACGTCAAACGTGAGCTTTTTGCCATCCTGTTCAAACATATTCCCCCGATTTATTTTTACCGCTTTGTATTCAAGCGCCTGAGCTCCGGCATTGCCGTCGCTTATATTCATCGGCTTGACGTTTCTTAGTATAATCTCGCCGGTAGAGGTGTCGCAGACATAAACATTCGCCGTATAAAATTTGTCCTCGGTGTAAATACTGTCCGCGTCAACCGTAAGCGCCGCCGCAGAAAGCGGCATAGCAAGCATAAGCGCCGCCATAAATACGGAAATAACCGTCCTCTTAATTCCCATGCTGTGTGTCAAAAGCCTCCTTTATCGAAATTTTGCCGTCCGCACCGCGAATTTTTTTGCAAACTTTGACTTTGTCGTATAGGTTTATTCGCGTTTGTGCCGATTTCTTAAAATTACATTTTTTCGGGAGCGTCAATTTTCAGCATTTTAAGCACGCCCTCTATAACAATTCTTGTGCAGTCAACCAGTTTAAGCCTTGCGTCCATAAGCTCCTCGTCCTCCGCCTTAACGCGGCATGAGTTATAGAACGAGTGGAACGCTGTCGCAAGCTCGGTCACATACCTTGTGAGCCGTGCCGGCTCGCGGCTCTCCGCCGACATTCTGATTTCCTCCGGCAGCTCCGCGAGTTTGCCGAGCAGCTCCAGCTCCGCAGGCTCTGTCAAAAGCTCCGCACGGATTTCGCCGAATTTCTTTACCTTTATTCCCTCGCCGCCGAGTACGCGCAGTATACTGCAAATTCTTGCATGGGCGTACTGAACATAATAAACCGGGTTGTCGCTTTCCTGCTTTACCGCAAGGTCAAGGTCAAAGTCAAGGTGACTGCCCGCCGTACGCATATTAAACAGGAATCTTGCCGCGTCTATGCTTACGTCCTCCAAAAGGTCGGTAAGGGTTATCGCCTTTCCCGTCCTCTTTGACATTCTTACGACCTCGCCGTCACGCGTAAGGCGCACAAGCTGCATAAGAACAACCTCGAACTTGGACGAATCGATTCCGACCGCCTCAAGCGCCGCCTTCATTCTTGCAACGTGACCGTGATGATCCGCGCCCCAGACGTCAATCGCCAAATCAAAGCCGCGTTCCTCCAGTTTGTTTATATGATACGCAATATCCGCCGCAAAGTAGGTCGGTATGCCGTTGTGGCGTATCAGAACCTCGTCCTTCTCAAAGCCCATTTTTATACAGTTGAGCCATACCGCGCCTTCCTTTTCATAGGTCCAGCCGCCGTCCGTAAGCCGCTTTACCGCGTCCAGTACCTTACCTTCCTTGTGCAGCTTGCTCTCCCTAAACCACACGTCATATACTATGCGGTACTTTTCAAGGTCGCGCTTAAGCGCAGTCACGTTCTTTTCAAGCGCGTAATCAACCAACGCTTTTTTGCGCTCCTCCGAGCTTGTGTTCAGGTACTTGTCGCCGTTTATCGCGATAAACGCCTTTGCGTGCTCGGTTATGTCCTCGCCGTGGTAGCCGTCCTCCGGGAACTCTGCCGCGTCCTCGCCCTTCAGCTGCTGAATATATCTTGCTTCAAGCGATTTTCCAAACTTTTCAATCTGGTTTCCCGCATCGTTTACATAGAACTCACGCGTTACGTCATATCCCGCGTATTCAAGCACGCTTGCCATACAGTCGCCGAGCGCTCCGCCGCGTGCGTTGCCCATGTGCATGGGACCTGTCGGGTTTGCGCTTACGAACTCCACAACAACTCTTTTGCCGTTGCCGATGTTAATTCTGCCGTAGCCCGAGCCTTCCTCCTCTATAGCGCGCATAACCGAATACAGTCTTGAATTTGAAAGATAGAAGTTTATGAATCCCGCGCCCGCGACCTCCACGCGCTCAATCTCGCCGCCGGTTTCGATTTCCGCCGCTATCGCGTCCGCGATTTTCCGCGGCGGCATACGCAGGCTCTTTGCAAGCAGCATCGCTATATTGCAGGCAAAGTCGCCGTGCTGCTTGTCCTTAGGTATTTCAAGCTGAATCAGCTGAGCCGCGTCAACCTCCGCGCCCGCATTCAACTCGCCCTTTGCGACAGCCTTCTCAAACGCTGCCGCAACAGCCTGTCCTATTTTCTCTTTTGAAATTTCAATTATATTCATTTATCTTCCGCCTTTCCTTTTATCGGTTAAATGTGCCGCCTATGCCCTTGTGACCGTCAGCATTAGCTCGTTTTTAAAGCAGTCGCGGTTGTCAAAATCGACCATGTACTCTATCCTCAGCTCGCCGCCGTCCGCGGTCAGCCCGTTCGTCATTGAAATGGGATTTACGCCCACAGGGAGCAAGCCGAACGGCGTGTGCATACTGCAAATCCGTTTTTCGCCGCTGACAAAAATCATTTTGCCGCTGTATTTTCCCTTGCGGGTCATTGAAATCCGCTCGTTTTCAACCTTTATTGTCGTAGTTGTGTCCTCAAAACCGGTCATTTCGCTTTCTTCATATATAACGTAAAATTTGCCGTCCTTTTCCGCAAACCGTCCCTTTGTGCAAAGCTCTATCACGCTCGGTTCCTCGTCCTTTGACGTTTGCAGTGTTTTCAGCATAATCGTAGCATTGTTTTCCATACCAAAATCACCTCAATACTTTTCTATGTCTATGCGCTCGACGCTCCCGGAAATCGGCTGCTTCAGGAACATACCTCCAAGCTGCTCAAACCCGTCAACCGTATCGCTTACAAAGTATTTCACCGTACCCGATTTTTCTCCGCTCAGCATATCCGCGTCGCGCAGCTTTTCGTACGCATAGTCGGCAGCCGCCGCGCCGGAGTCTATCAGCGTAACGCCGTCGCCCATTATCCCGCGGATTACGTTTTTCAAAAGCGGGTAGTGGGTACAGCCGAGTATCAGCGTGTCAACCCCCGCCGCCTTTACCTCGTCCAGATATTCTTTTGCTATAATCCGCGTTACCTCGGAGCCGCTGTAGCCGTTCTCCACCAGCGGAACGAACATCGGACACGCCTTTTGGAACACCGAAATACCGCTGTCAATGTTCTTTATATACTCAACGTACTTGCCGCTGCGCACCGTTCCCGCAGTTCCCAAAACGCCTATTCTGCCGTTTTTGGTCGCCGCCGCCGCGCGTTTTACCGCCGGCTCCACCACGCCGAGCACGTCCGTGTCCAGCTCGTCTGCAAGCCACGGCAGCGCCGCGCTGCTTGCCGTGCCGCACGCAATTATTATCATCTTTATATCAAACGTCCTGAGGAACCGTATATCCTGCCGCACATACTTGACTATCGTATCCGCCCCGCGCGAGCCGTACGGCAGCCGACCCGTATCTCCGAAATATATAACATCCTCTCCGGGCATAACCTTCATTACCTCTTTGACGCACGTCAGTCCGCCCATGCCCGAGTCAAAAACGCCTATCGGTCTTTTATCCATCTTATGTTACCGCTGCCTTTCATTAACTATTGGTTGTTTGTGTTATCCGTACTGTCCGCGCTATTCCGCTGTCCAGTAGTCCTCGCGGCTAAGCGCAAGCTCTATGTGACGGTCGATAACCTCGCTCATGGAAAGTCCCGACTTCTCCCATACCTTGGGGTACATACTTATAGGAGTAAATCCCGGTATGGTATTTATCTCGTTAAGAATTATACGTCCGTCGCGCCTGTCGATAAAGAAGTCCACTCTTGAATAGCCCCTGCACTCGCATATTTTGTATGCGGAAATCGCGTATTCCTTTATTTTTTTCTCGGTCTCGGCGTCTATATTCGCGGGAATCATCAGCTTTGACGCCTCGTCCTCGTACTTTGCCTCAAAATCGTAAAACTCCTTTGCGGGCATAATTTCGCCGAGGTACGCTGACGTAACAGGCTCCAGATTGCCCATAACGCCGCACTCGACCTCGCGCGCGTCGATTGCCTCCTCTATAAGCACCTTATAGTCGTTTTCAAGAGCAAGCTCCACGCCCGCCTTCAGCTCGTCACGGTTTGCCGCCTTTGTCACGCCCACGGACGACCCCGCCGAGGACGGCTTGACAAAGCACGGATAGCCCAGCCTTTTTTCTATTTTCTCGTAGTCGATTTTATCGCCGACCTTCATTTCAACCCAATCGGACTGCGGTATGCCCGCCTTTTCAAAGAGGATTTTTGCAATGCACTTATCCATACACGCTGCGCTGCCGATTACTCCGCTGCCAACATACGGCAGACCCGCCAGCTCGCAAAGTCCCTGAATCGTTCCGTCCTCGCCGCATTTGCCGTGAAGTACCGGGTACACCACATCAATTTTTATCTTCTCCGCACCGCTTTCGCCGAGCTTTATTATCGCGCGGTCGCCCCTGTCCGGGGAGAGTATTGCGGGAGTTATACTGCCGCTTTCCCACTCGTGGCTGCGTATCTGCTCCGCATCGCCGTCAAACAAAAACCATTTGCCCGACTTTGTAATGCCAATCTGATACACCTCGTATTTATCCCTGTCTATTGCCGACAGCACTGCCGCCGCCGAGATTTCCGATATGCTGTGTTCGCTCGACGCGCCGCCGAACAGTACGCAAACTCTTAATTTGCTCATTTTCAAATCCTCCCCAATATTTTAAAACATTTATTTTAAAAAATCAATATGTATAAACCTTTTTTTATCTGTCAATAATCTGAATATCTACCAACGAAAGGATTGATAACCGTGAAATACATAAACCGGTACAAGCTTTGTTCGATAATACTCATACTAATACTCATATTCTCTTTTGCCGCGTCCTATGCACAAAATGTTCACCGCGACCTGTCGCGCTCCGTTGTAAGGCTTCACATAATCGCAAACAGCGATGCCGAGTGTGACCAGGAGCTTAAGCTCGCCGTCCGCGATCGGCTCCTTGACCGATTCGGAGAGCTTTTTTCCGAATGTCCCGACGCAGGCGCGGCGCTCCAAACCGCAAACGCAAATCTTGACCTTATCGAGAGCGTTGCCGCAGACGAAATCAGCCGCCGCGGCTTTGGCTACTCTGTCAGTGCGGAAACCGGCAAATTTCCGTTCCCGACCAAGGTATACGGCGATGTTCGGCTTCCGAGCGGCAGCTACAACGCTGTACGCGTGAAAATCGGCAATGCCGCGGGGCATAACTGGTGGTGCGTAATGTACCCGCCGCTGTGCTTTACGGACGGGGTTGCCGAGGTTGCCGACAGCTCGCGCAAAAAGCTCCGCGAAAGCCTTTCGGAATCAGACTATAAGCTGATTACCGAAAGCGACGGCAGTATACCGGTCGAAATACGGTTTAAACTCGCCGAAATCTTTCGCAGATAGGCGCGCCTCACATAATATGTCTTTGACGCAGCCGGTCAGCCATGCAACAGACCAATCGTGCAGTCGGTCAATCGTGCAACTAATCAATCATGCAGTCGGTCAATCACACTGCCGACCCAACCGAAGCCGATTTTAGCCTGTCAAGGCGCACAGGATTTAAACTCTGTATTATATTCAGCCGCATTTAGCTAAAGCGGCAGATTTGCAACGGCGTTAAGCGACATATCCGCAACCGCGCCGTTTTTGTATTCATGATACGCCGCGCAGCCTATCATTGCCGCGTTATCCGTGCAGTAAATCAGCGAGGGACACACAAACTCCATTCCCTCCGCCGCGGCAAGCGCA
>ERZ1106954.3426-NODE-3426-length-10355-cov-4.377087_pt1 | contig 10355 bp, 9 predicted proteins | sample MGYA00403678_ERZ1106954 | MGnify/ENA primary metagenome ERZ1106954 (study PRJEB35170, sample SAMEA104062445) | human gut metagenome | biome: human gut; feature: human-associated habitat; material: faeces | place: Denmark | collected 2012-08-20 ... | reverse complement strand
CCACCCCCCTCAACAACACACATGATCTGACCCTTTCCTAAATGGCAGAAGGCACAGCATTCCGATGCTGTGCCTTCTGCCATTTAGGTGTATCAGCCGTGTCGGGACTGGATATTTGACGCGGCATGTGCTATGCTGGATACCGATAACGATGGAGCAGAGGAGGACTGGCGTCATGATCCGGATCACAAACGGCGACAGGACAACAGAGCTGGCATGGGACGGTGCGCCCGTGTCCGTGTCCCGCCTGCTGGAGCGGGCGGGACTGCACCCCGACCGTCCCTGCGGCGGGCAGGGGCGCTGCGGCAAGTGCCGGGTGCTGGCCCGGGGCGACCTGTCCCCCGCCGCGCCGGAGGAGCGGAAGCACCTGACGGCGGCGGAGCTGGACGCCGGTGTGCGTCTGGCCTGTATGGCCCGGATCAGTGGCCCCGACGCGGACATCGGACTGCCCCGGGAGGGTCAGCTGCTGGTGGAGACGGGCCTTCCGCTGCACCGCCTGACGTGGGAGCCGTGGGCTGCCGGGCTGGGCGTCAGCGTGGACATCGGCACCACCACCGTGGCTGCCTATCTGTGGGATCTGGACGGGCGGCGGCAGCTGGGCGTGGCCTCCTGCAAAAACCCGCAGGAGCGGCTGGGCGCAGACGTGGTGTCCCGGCTGGATGCGTCTCTGTCGGGACGGGGCGGGGAGCTGCGCACCTGCATAACGGCGTGCATCGCGGAGCTGGCCCGGCGGCTTTGCCGGCAGGCGGGACGCCCCGTGACGGACATCGGCGGCGCGGTCATCACCGGCAATACCGCCATGCTGTACCTGCTGCGGGGGCTGGACGTACACGACATCGCCCTGGCGCCCTTTCAGGCGCGGTACCGCTTCGGGGAGTATGTCCCGGCGTCGGAGCTGGGCCTGCCCTGGGGCGCGGACTGCCGGGTGTACCTGCCGCCCTGCATCTCCGCCTATGTGGGGGCGGACATCACCTGCGGCCTGCTGGCCTGCGGCGCGCTGCAGGCGGACGGCCCCGCCCTGCTGGCGGATGTGGGCACCAACGGCGAGATGGCGCTGCTGTCCGGCGGCACCATCTACTGCTGCGCCACGGCGGCCGGCCCCGCCTTTGAGGGCGTGGGCATCTCCTGCGGCAGCGGCGCGGTGCCCGGTGCCATCGACGCGGTGACGGTGTCGGGCGGCGCCCTGCGCGTCCATGTCATCGGCGGCGGGGCGGCCCGCAGCCTGTGCGGCTCCGGTCTGCTGGACGCGGTGGCCGCCCTGCGGCAGCTGGAGCTGCTGGAGGACAGCGGCTTCATGGAGGCGGACGCCCTGCCGCTGGCCCCCGGCGTGGCCCTGCTGCGCCGGGACATCCGGGCGTTCCAGCTGGCCAAAAGCGCCGTCTGCGCCGGTGTGGACACGCTGCTGCACACGGCGGGCCTCCGCGCCCCGGAGGTCAAGACCGTGTGGCTGGCCGGCGGCTTCGGCTGCAAGCTGTCGCCGGAGAGCGCCGGCGCGGTGGGCATGCTGCCGTTGGCGCTGGTGCCGTCCGTCCGGCCCGTGGGCAACGCGGCGGCAGCCGGTGCGGCCCTGCTGCTGTGCAGCCGCCGGTTTGAGACGGAGGCGGCGGACATCACGGCGGCGGCACGGGTGGTGGAGCTGGCCGCCGACCCGGTATTTCAGGAGCGATTTATAGAGGACATGCTGCTGGCGGAGGTGACGGAATGACGGAGCTGCTGACAATGGCCCGTGCCGCGGGCTTTGAGGAGACGGCGCCGCTCCATGCGGCGCAGCTGGTGTTCCGGCCGGAGGTGCGGGAGATGTGCCGCGCCGACCGCTGCAGCAGCTACGGGAAAAACTGGTGCTGTCCGCCGGCCTGTCCCTCGCTGGAGGAGATGACCCGGCGGATGAAGGACTACGGCGACGGCGTGCTGGTGGAGACGGTGGGCGCCATGTCCGACGATTTCGATTACGAGGCCATCATGGCGGCGGAGGCCCTCCACAAGGAACGGCTCCGCCGGCTGACACAGGCGCTGTACAGCCGGTACGGCCGCGAAGCCGTGCTGCCCATGGGAGCGGGCACCTGCCGCCGCTGCGCCAGCTGCACCTGTCCTCACGCGCCCTGCCGCTTTCCGGAGGAGCAGGTGGTGTCCATGGAGGCCTACGGCCTGCTGGTCAGCCAGGTGTGCCAGGACTGCGGCGCCGCCTACTACCACGGCCCCCGCACCATGACGTATGTCAGCTGCGTGTTCCTGCGCCGCGGCCTTTAAAAGAGAAACAGCACCGGCACGACGCCCTGTCGTGCCGGTGCTTCTGTCTGCGGGGCATTATCGTCCGTCCCCAAAGCCGAGCTTTACGATCTGCATGTTCATCCGGTTGTCGCCGACCCGGGCCAGAAACCGGAAAAAGCCGCTGACGGAGGGATCCTTCAGGTCGTTGTAGCCCAGCATGTACCCCCGGCTGGAGACCCGCAGGCGGCTGTCCCAGGCGGACAGCTCGCGCCGGGCGTCCGCCACGGCGAAGTACGCACCCACATTCTGGATGGCCGCGTCCTTGATCCACGTTTTCAGCATCAGCCGGACGGCCTTTCCGTTGGCCGCGTCAAAGGCCAGCACGCCGCCGGGGAAGGCGTCCGCCATCTGCCGCACCAGCGTTCTGACCTGCTCCTTCAGGAAGTAGTAGAACACGCCTGCCGCGAAAAACACCGCGCCGCCGGAGGCGTCAATGCGCTGGAACCACGCAGTGTCGCTGAGGTCACAGGGGATGTTCTCCTCTCGCTCACCGGCAGGCAGCAGCTGATCCCGCACGGCGATGACGTCGGGCAGATCCAGATTGTAGAGCCTGCAGGTGCCGTTGTCGCACTGCCGCCCGGTGTCGTCCAGCCCGCAGCCCAGATTGACCACCGCCGCGTTGGGGTGGTCCTTATATGCCCCTCCTGTATCATTCGGTTAGAGTCAACTAACCCGTATCCAAGAAAAAATGCCGCCCGTGCCGACGGGTGTATTATACACGCTCCTGCCGCAAATTGCAACCCGCATCCGGGAGGCGCTGCGCACCCCAAAAAGGAGGAGGTGTGACCATCGGTCACACCTCCTCCTTTTGTGTTTTACAGCCGGGCGGGACAGGGAGAGATCTGCTCCGGCTAAGGGATCACTGCGTGCTTACTTTTTCAGCGTGGCCAGACGGCGGACAGCCTCCTTGACGGTGTCCTCCTCAAAGGCGTAGCACATTCTGAACCAGCCGGGCCTGTCGCAGCCGAACAGCTGGCCGGGGGACACGTTGATCATCAGATCGTTGTAGATCTTCTGCCACAGCACATGCTCCTCGGCGAACTCCTGCTTGTCCAGATAGGCGGAGAAGTCGGCCATGATGAAGATACCGGCCTGGGCCTTCATGGTGGGCACGCCGATGTCCGCCAGACCCTTGGTGATGATCTCGTAGGCGGTCTTCAGCCGCTGGCGGGACAGATCCATCACGCCCTCCAGCTCCGGGGACTGCAGCAGCGCCGTCAGCAGGGACTGCGTATGGGAGGATACGCAGGAATAATAGGTGATGGAGCCGAAGCCCTGGATGATGGCGGGGTTGAAGGAGAAGCACATACCGGTGCGGAAGCCGGACAGCACAAAGTCCTTGGCAAAGCTGCTGGTGACGTGGACGCGGTGGCGGTAGCTTGCGGGCACCAGCTTCAGGGTGCTGACGTAGTGCGCCTCGGGATCGAACACCGTCTGGGCGTAGATCTCGTCGGAGATGATCTCCAGATCATGGGCCATGGCGAAGTCGATGACGTGGCGGACGGCGTCCTCCTTGTAGACGATGCCGATGGGGTTGTTGGGGGAGGAGAACAGCACCGCGCGGACGCGCCGGCCCTCCTTCGTCACCTTTTCGTAGGCCGCCTCAAAGGCGTCACGGTCCAGCGTCTCGTCGCAGGGCACGCCCACGGCGATAACGCCGGCGCGCTCGTTGATGTCGTCCACAAAGCTGGAGTAGTAGGGCGCGGGGATGAGGAACACATCGCCCGGCTCGGCCAGCAGGGTGGCCAGCGTCTCCAGCGCCACGGTGCAGCCGGCGCAGGTGGCCACGTTGTCCTTGGTCAGCACCACGTCGCTGTCCGCGCCGAAGATCACCTTCTGCCAGTGGGCGGCAATGGCGGAGCGGAACTCGTCGCTGCCCTCGAACTTGTTGTAGTGCAGGTTGTAGCCGGTGAGATCCATGCGGTCCGCCGCCTTGCGCAGCAGGTCGCATACCTCTTTGTTCACAAGGTGGCTCTCCGCGGTACCCATGTTGATAAGGCCGCCGGGGTTCGTCTCCTTGTCGTACATGTTGTAGAAGTTGTCAAAATGCGCTTTCACCAGCGGGGGCAGGGTGCGCACCCATTTCTTGCCCCGTTCGGACAGATACTCGATCATGGCGCACCTCGCTCAGTTGTGCTCCAGGCCGGCCTCCGTCTGGATGCCGGGCCGGGTGCCCAGACCCATGGTGGCGTCGATGTTGGCGCCGTGGAACAGGGTGGACTCGTCGCGCAGCAGCTCGCCCAGCCAGAAGGCGATCTCGGAGGGCTGGATCAGGCGCTTCTTGGCCTGCGCGGCGTCGAAGGCCTTGCGCTCCTCGGGGGACATGTTCTTCAGGGTGCTGGAGTAGAACATGGGCGTCTCAATGGCGCCGGGGCTGATGCAGAACACGTCGATGAGGGTGTGGGTGTTCTCGGCGGCCAGCTGCTTGGCCAGATACGCCACGGCGCACTTGCTCATGCCGTCGCTGAGGGTGAACTTGGGGAAGCAGGCGATGCCGCCGCCCACGGAGGAGATGAAGATCAGCTTGGTCTTTTCGGTCTTGGCCTGCAGCATCGGCTCCATCTTCTTGTAGATCCACAGGGGGCCAAGGGCGTTGACGGTCATCAGCGCCATGTCGTTGGCGGCCTTCAGGGGATCGCCCTGATCGGCGTACTCCTTGACGGTGCCGGAGCCCAGGGCGGCGTTGAAGATCACGCCGTACCACTCGTTCTCGACCAGGAAGTCAGCGTTCTCGATCTCCTCGATCTTGCCCTGATCCAGCTTGTGGGCGAACAGACGGCCGGGATTGGCTGCCATCAGCTCCTCGGCCTTGCCGGCGGAGCGGCGATAGGTGATATGAACCTCATAGCCCTGCTCCAGCAGGAGCTTGGCAGTCTCCAGACCGACACCCTGGGTGCCGCCGGTCACCAGTACCTTTTTCATAGTGCTTACCTCCATTATCATAAAATGTTTGTGTTACGCGCTTTTTTTCTTCAGCAGGACGTCGTTCTCGTCGAAGTCCTCGTATTTCCGCTTCTTGATGTACTTGGTGTAGATCATGCCCGCGAAGATCACCAGACCGGCGTAGCCGGAGATGGGATAGATGATGCTGATCATGGTGGAGAAGGACAGCTGGCCGCCGAAGATGCTGACGATGGCCGTGACGATGGCCGTGATGCGGTAGGCCCAGCTCTTGGAGTCGGAGGAGATCTTGTTGCAGACGGTGTACAGCATGGGGACAGCGGTGGTGTAGATGCCCAGCAGCAGCATCACGGAGAAGATGTCGCCGAATATCGGGCTGATGGAGGCCGCCACGAACAGGGAGGGGATCTCCAGGTCATACACGGCGGAGATGTTGGCCAGCAGGCCGAAGTTCAGGATCATCACGGCGATGATGAACGCGCCGCCGCCGAACACGCCGCCCCAGACGGAGTTCTTCTTATTGGTGGAGGTGGACTTGCCGATGTCCGCCAGATAAGGCACCACGCCGGTGACGGTATAGGCGCCGTACATCAGGCCGGAGATCACCCAGTTGCTGAAATTGGTGTGAACGGTGATGGTCTGCAGGCTGGCGTCCGCCTGGGCGATGCCCTCGGGGTTGCTGGCGATGGAGATGACGCCGATGACGATGGTCACCAGCAGCAGCACCGGGGAGATGTAGCCGATGATCTGCACCAGCTTGTTCAGACCCAGCAGCACCGTGGCCAGCGAGGCAATGATCATGATGGCCCGCCCGATGTTGCCGTTGACGCCGTAGTACTCCGAGAAGGTGGAGCCGGCGGCGGAGATCATCATCGAGTAGACGAAGAACAGCATGATGGGGGTGAACCATTCCAGTGCAAAGCCCAGATACTTGCCCAGATAGAAGTTGAACATCTTGCCGGAGTTGTTGAGTCTCAGGTAGCGGCCGTCCTCCACGATGGTGCTGACGAACCACACATACAGCAGCAGTGCGATCAGTCCGGCGCCCACGCTTTTCCACACGCCGAAGCCGGTGAAGTACTGCATGCACTCCTGGCCCGAAGCGAAGCTGGAGCCGATGACGAAGCCCATAAAGGCGCCGCCGATCGCAATGACCTGCTTCATGCTTACTTTTTTGTCTTCCATGAACAGTGCCTCCTTTGTTGTGATTGTATATTCAGTATAAAGTTTGTTCGTTTTCTTGACAATTGAACCCGCTTGACCTTGTTGTTAAAAAAACTACCAAACTTGAATTCTTGAAATTCAAGTTTGGTAGTTTTTCACAAAAAGAAACTTTTACAGATACCGCAGCAGGTCCTCCGGCGTCAGCTTGGTGCAGTAGGGCTGGCGCAGCATCCGCTCAAAGCTGACCTGAAACGCCTCCCGCATCCGGGGATCCATGGAGATGTGGAAGTTGCCGTGGGCGTCCGACCGGGCGTTCTCGATGTACACGGAGATGGTGTCGATGAACAGAGACGGCGCCCGGCGCACGGCGTCGCTGAGCATGGTGGTGTCCCGGATGAGCCAGATGTCGAAGTCCGGATTCTCCCGCATCAGCCGGCTCAGGTGCTGCAGGTGGGCCTGCGCCTGCTCGGGGGTCAGCCGGTGCTCCACATTGCCCACGCTGACCGAGCCGTCCGCCAGATAGCGGTTGATGACGGAGGCGTACAGCACCAGGTCGATGCGGGATCTGGAGGTCCGCCCGGCGAAGGTGCTCTTGAGCTTCCGCAGGTACGCGGCGTACTCCTCCGTCCGGGCGTCGCCGATGAGCTGGTCCATGATCTCGTCGGGGAACAGCAGTGCTGGCGGCTCGTTGAAGAACAGCCACTGCCGCTTGTCGGCGTAGGAATCCAGCTGCACGTTGGTGCGGCGCAGCTCCTCCGGCCTTGCCGGCGCCAGCAGGCTCTCCAGCCCGGACAGGCACCGCCCCTGCACCCGGGCGAACTCGGCCACCACCTCCCGGTCGCTGGAAAAGACGGCGGCGGTCTCGCCGCCGGTGTTCCACAGCAGCTGCATGCAGAACACGTCGTTGATGATCAGGATCTCCGGCAGGCCGGCGCTTCCCGCCAGTATGGACATTTCGATGTAGTCCAGCCCGCCGATGATGTCCAGCAGACTGTCGGTATAGAACCGCTGGTCGCTGTCCAGCGCCTCCGGCGAGAGCACGGCCGTCAGCCGTATCCGCTGTGTGCCGGCGCTCCGCAGGGTCTTGATGAGCACCGTGATGTCCTCCCGGTACAGGCGCAGCAGGTCAAAGGACGCGGTGATGACAATGTCCCGCCCGTCGGCGTGGGGCATCTGGATCAGGGCATCGTTCAGCAGCTCGATGACCTCCTGCCGCCCCCGGAGGAAGGAGGTCTTGTGGTTGTTGTAGGACTGGAAGGAGATGTAGCTGCTGTCCCGGTCGTAGGCGGTCTTTAAGACGAGGAACAGCTCCTGCTCGTCTCCCCCGCCCTTCTGCCGCGCCAGGAACCCGGCCATCTGCCGGATGACGGATTCTGCGTTCCGCGGAGAGGGCAGCTTGCTGCCGTTCAGCCACTTGCTGATATAGGTCGTGTCGTAGCTCAGCGCCTCCGCCAGCGCCCGTTCCTTGACCTCCGCGCCGTCCATAAGGGAGCGCAGCGTTTTTCCAAACAGATTGTTCAAAGCACACCTCCTGTGATCCGGGTACGGGATGGGGTCGATGATACCGTCCAATGATAATTGATTATACCATGCTTGTCAAACGCTGCGCCGGAAGCGGCAGACCCCCGGCCGATAGCCGGGGGTCTGCGCTCTGCCGCTGTGTGGCTCAGCCGCGCCGCCGTGCCCGGCGCAGGGGTCTTACGGGGTGCGGCGCCACCTTATTATAATATTACTCCATTACTCCGCGCCTTCGATGGTGCCGCCGCCCAGCACCTCGTCCCCGTCGTACAGCACCACGGCCTGTCCGGCGGTAACGGCCCGCTGGGGCTGGTCAAACACCACCCGCACGCCGCCGCCCTCCAGCGGATAGGCGGTGCAGGGCGCGTCCACATGCTGGCTGTACCGTGCCTTGGCGGTGCAGCGCACCGGCGCCGCCGGCGCGGTCCCGGCGATCCAGTTGACCCGGGAGGCCGTCAGCGTGTCGGTGAACAGATCGGCGTCGTCTCCCAGCAGGATGGTGTTGTCCGCGCCGTTCTTCCGCACCACATAGACATGCTTCCCGGCGGAGACGCCCAGCCCCTTCCGCTGGCCGCTGGTGTAGCAGGGCAGTCCCTTGTGGCGGCCCAGCACATGGCCGTCCTTATCCACAAAGTCCCCCGGCGTCAGGGCTGCGCCGTGCTGCCGCAGGAAGCGCACATAGTCGCCGTCGGGGATGAAGCAGATGTCCTGGCTGTCGGACTTGTCCGCCACGTTCAGTCCCGCCTGCCGCGCCTCCTGCCGGATGGTGTCCTTGTCGAACTCCCCCACCGGCAGCAGCAGGTGGGACAGCTGGAACTGGGTGAGCTGATAGAGCACATAGCTCTGATCCTTCCGGCGGTCGCGGCCCCGCAGCAGCCGCCAGCGGCCTGCTGCTTCATCGTAGTCTACCCGTGCGTAGTGTCCCGTGGCAAGATAGTCGTAGCCCAGCTCCAGCGCCCGATCCAGCAGTGCGCCGAACTTCAGCTCCCGGTTGCAGTCGATGCAGGGGTTGGGCGTCCGGCCCGCACAGTATTCGTCCACGAATTTCTGCATGACGCAGCGGGAGAACCGCTCCGTCTCGTCCAGCAGATGGAACTCCATGCCCAGCCGCTGTGCCACGGCCCGGGCGTCCTCGGCATTCTGGGCCGACAGGCGGTCCACCTCAGGATCGCGGTACAGGCGGAGCATGGCTCCGCCGCAGGTATAGCCCTGCGCCTGCAGCAGCGCGGCGGCGGTGGAGCTGTCCACCCCGCCGGACATGGCGATGAGTACGCGCTTGTTGTTCATCATGCACCTCATTAAAAAATATGTGTATAAACCGGCAATATCTGCTAATAATAACCCTATAAAAAAGCAGCTCCTCCGCGCCGGGCGGAGGAGTTGCGGTATGCGCAGGTCAGCCCCGCCGTCGGGGATCGTCTCCCCTCGGGAGATACACGGTCTTATTCGTCGGAATGTCTCTGCAAAAACGCCTCAAAGGGCAGGCCGTCCGCCAGCCCCACCAGCGCGGGCTGGAAGCCTCCGGCGTAGTCGAAGATCACATCCTCCACCACGTCGCCCGCCGTCTCGTCCGGCAGCGCCAGCGTCACGGTGGTGCCCTGCCCCTCCTTGCTGTCCAGCAGCAGCCGCCCGCCGTGGCCCTCCGCAATGCGGCGGCACAGCGGCAGACCCAAGCCCAGTCCGCTGGGCAGCACCGTCAGCCGCTCCGGGTGGAGATAGCCGTCAAACACCGTCTCCATGTCCCCGGCGGGAATGCCGCAGCCGGTATCCGTCACGGCCAGCAGCACCTGCCTGTGCCCGAGCCGCAGGGACACGGTGATGCTGCCGCCGTCCGGCGTGAATTTCAAGGCGTTGGACAGCAGGTTCCACACCGCCTGCTCCAGGCAGTCCCGGTGGATGGCCGCCGTGTGGTGCTCCGTGCTGCACTGGAACGTCAGCGTCATGCCCCGCAGGGCGCACAGCGGCTCCGCCTGCCGGCACAGCCCGGCCAGCCACTCCGCCACGTCGGTGTTCTCCTTCAGCAAAGGCTCATCCGACAGCAGCATGGGCGCGTTGGACAGGTTGTTGGCCAGCCGCAGCAGCGAATAGTAGTTTCGGTTCAGCAGGGCCGCGTCCCGATCCAGGGCGGTGTCCCTGTCCCGCCTGTCAGGCGGTGCCAGGCGGCTGACGGCAATGTGCATCCCGCCCAGCGCCGTCCGGAGCTGAGCTGCAACATGGAGCAGCACCTCATTGAGCAGCCGCTCACGCATCGGCTGGTCCCGCCGTTCAGGACGGCCCAGTCTTTCCGGTGCGCTGTCTTTCCGGGGCCTTTCCGATATCATACGCACCCTCCTCTCCGGACGTAGTGTGTGTCTTGTAGCACCAACGCGATACATCCAGTTCTCGGTTGGTAGACCACACTATACCAAAGGGCCGGAGAAAAAACAAGGTTTTTTATTCCTTTTTGCCGAAACAGAAATTTTTTTCAAAAAGGGGGTTGCATTTTTCAAAATAATGCATATAAT
>ERZ1106954.3420-NODE-3420-length-10364-cov-4.683965_pt1 | contig 10364 bp, 9 predicted proteins | sample MGYA00403678_ERZ1106954 | MGnify/ENA primary metagenome ERZ1106954 (study PRJEB35170, sample SAMEA104062445) | human gut metagenome | biome: human gut; feature: human-associated habitat; material: faeces | place: Denmark | collected 2012-08-20 ... | reverse complement strand
AATCTTACAAGTGTAATTTTTATCTATTATTACTGATTTAAAATTTTCATAATAATAAAAAATATAAAATTTGTAAAAATTCTAAAAATAATCAACTAATACTAGCCAAAAACAAATATTTCCTCTATAATTATAATTAGGTGATAACTATGGAAAAAAATAAACGTCTAATTATTAATGTACTTTTAGTAGCAATCTTAGTAGTAATAGCAATTGGTAGAAGCTACTCATATTTAAGCGTAAACGATAGTAGTAACGCTAAACCAGAAAATCTGAAATTACAAAATGGTGATATTGACATTGCCTTTAGTGGTTCAAATACAATCGAGTTTTCAAGCCCTAAAGCTAAAAATACTCCAGTAGTAAGCAAAACATTTACCTTAACTGGAACAAATAATAGTAAAGAAAACATATCTTATTACGTAACATTAGTAATTAACGAAAATACCTTTAAAAACGGGTCATTAAGATATAATATTGTAAGCAATAACTACTCAGATAGTGGCACAGCCATTGAAAACATTAAACCTGCAAAAGAACTTAATGGAACTACAAACATAACAATGGGCCCAGGCACATTTGCCCAAGGAAAAAATTCAGTACACACATACACAGTTAATATTTACTATACAGATGATAAAAATGATAATGGAACATTTAAAGGAACAATTGGCATTAGCGCTAAATAGATAGTATAGTAATATACTATTTATTTTTTTAAGAGGAATTATGAGCGAAAAAATATTAGGAATTAAAGTTACAACAAAATCAAAAAAAGAAATTTTACAAGAACTAGAAAAAGACATTAAAAATAATAAAAGAAACATCTTATTTAATGCAAACCCACTTATAATTTGTAATTTTTATCGTGATAAAAAGATGGTAAACGAAATAAACAAAGAAAACTTAAATATACCAGATGGCTTTGGAACTGTACTTGCATCTAAACTAAAACACGGCCAAATAAAAGAAAGAATTGCTGGAATCGAAATGTTTGATGAACTATGCAAACTTTCTCTCAAAACAAAAAGCAAAATATTTATATATGGAGCCAAAGAAGAAAATCTTGATCTAGCAATTAAAAACATAGAAAAAAAATACAAAAATATAAACATATGTGGTTATATCAATGGATATATACATGAAGAAGATGCACTAAAAACAATACTTAAAGCAACCCCAGACTTTCTATTTGTCGCATTAGGTTCTCCAAAACAAGAAAACTTTATAATCAAAAACAAACAAAAATTTAAAGATATAAAAGTAATAATGCCAATAGGCGGAACAATAGACGTTTATAGCGGCAAAATAAATAGAGCTCCAGCATTTTATCAGAAAACGCATACAGAATGGCTATACAGAATGATAAAAGAACCAAAAAGATTCAAGCAGATATTTACACTAATAAAATTCGTAAATCTAGTAATATTCAAAAATAATTGTTATAATGAAAGCGGTGATCAATAAGTGATAAAGAAAATATTATACAGTTTAAAAAAATATAAGTTCTTATTAAATCAATTAATAATGAGAGACTTTAAGGTAAAATATAAAAGAAGTGCACTAGGAGTATTATGGAGCATCTTATATCCACTTTTAATGATGAGCGTTATGGCCTTAATATTCTCTAACATGTTTAAATTCAATATGGAAGGTGTTAACTACTTAGTTTACTTAATGAGCGGTTTATTAATCTTTAACTACTTCAGTGAAGCAACAAACAACTGCTTAACATCAATAACAGGAAACTTTTCATTAATAAACAAGGTATACATGCCTAAGTACATCTTTCCACTAGCAAAATGCTTATTTGCAGGAATTAACTTTCTATTTACCTTAATTCCATTTTTCCTAATTATCTTACTATCAGGAGATCCTGCAGCTGGAACAAAATGCACAATTAACATCTGGTATTTATACTTACCTTATGTATTCTTATGTGCACTAATGTTTACTATTGGTATAGGATATATCTTATCAACAGTAACTGTATTCTTAAGAGATGTAATATATATTTGGGGAATTCTGCTAACCATCTTAAACTACTTTACCCCAATATTTTACTCAATTACAATATTACCAACATACTTGCAAAACATTTTTAAATTAAATCCATTATATCAATATATTAACACCATAAGAGAAATAGTATTATTTGGAAATGGTCCATCAATAACAAACGTTATTGTCCTATTCCTAAGTGGCTTTCTAACTATGGTTATTGGTATGTTTATATTCAGAAAAAAACAAGACAAATTTGTCTATTACATGTAGGAGGCTCTTATGATTATACTTAAAAATGTTTCAATGAAATTTAACTTAGGAGTCGAAAAAGATAACTCTCTTAAAATGATATTTATAAATCTTTTTACTCCTAAAAAGAAAAAAAAGAAGGATTATTTTTGGGCATTAAAAGATATTGATTTTAGAATAAACAAAGGCGATGTCGTTGGAATTATTGGTGCTAATGGAGCTGGAAAAAGTACACTTCTTAAAGTAGTAAGTGGCGTATATAAACCAACAACAGGAACAGTAGAAGTAAATGGCAAAATATCTCCAATGATTGAACTTGGAGCAGGATTTGACGGAGAATTAACCGCAAGAGAAAACATTTACCTAAATGGAGCAATTTTAGGATACTCGAAAGAATTCTTAGAACAAAAATTTGACGAAATTGTAGAGTTCTCAGAATTAAAAGATTTTCTTGATGTTCCAGTTAAGAACTTTTCATCAGGTATGGTCGCTAAATTAGCATTCTCAATATCAACAATAGTTGATCCGGAAGTTCTAATAGTTGATGAGATTTTATCAGTAGGTGATATCAAATTTCAAGAAAAAAGTAAAAACAAGATGATGTCGATGATCGAAGGCGGAACTACTGTACTTTATGTATCACACTCTATAGATAGTATTAAAGAATTATGCAGTAAAGTTATTTGGCTAGATCACGGTAAAATTGTTAAAATAGGCGACACTAAAGAAATCTGCGACGAATATTATAAAAAATTAATGAAATAGGTTATAATTAAATTATAAATTAAAGGAAGGTGTTACAATGATTATAACAAGAACTCCATTTAGAGTAAGTCTATGTGGTGGCGGAAGTGACATAAAGTCATTTTATGAAAAACATGGAGGATGTGTACTAAGTACAACAATAAATAAATACATGTACATAACTAGTCATCCATCTTTCGATAAAAAAACAACCGTATTAAAATACTCTAAAACAGAAACAGTTCAAAATATCAATGATATAGAGCACAACATATTTAGAGAATGTTTAAAACAGGAAGGATTAGAGGGATTAGAAATAACTTCAATAGCCGATGTACCATCAGGAACAGGATTAGGATCATCTAGTTCATTTACAGTAGGTCTAATTAAGAACTTAAAATGTTATAAAAGAGAATATATTTCCAAACCAGATGTTGCAGCTGCAGCATGTAATATGGAAAATAATATTGTTCATACTACGAACGGAAAGCAAGACCAATACGCAGCAGCATTTGGTGGACTAAATTTTTATAAATTTAATAAAGATGGTTCAGTAGATGTTGAACCTGTCTTAATGGATCACGAAGCATTTAAGCAATTAGAAAAAAATCTGATAATGCTATATGTAGGAGGTGAACATAAAGCATCTGCAATTTTAGAAGAGCAATCTAAAAATATAGTTAGTGCTAAAGATAAAGAAGAAGGCCAAAAAAGAATTATGGAAATGACCTACGACTTAAAATATGAATTAGAACACAACAACATTGATGCAGTAGGCAAAATCCTAGATGAAAACTGGAAAATTAAAAGAACTCTAGCATCTGGAATTAGCAATCCTCAATTCGACGAATGGTACGAAAGAGGCATTAAGGCTGGAGCAACCGGCGGTAAACTTTTAGGAGCTGGTGGAAGCGGATTCTTCCTATTCTATGTACCAGAAGAAAAGCAAGAAAAATTTAGAAAAGAAATGAGCGATTTGCCAGAAATGGAATTTAAATTTGACCATCAAGGTACAACCGTAATATTTGTAAATTAGGAGGTAAAAAATGAAAGCATTAGTAACAGGTGGAGCCGGATTTATCGGAACTCACTTAGTAAGAAATTTATTAGAAAGAGGACTTGAAGTTGTAGTAGTTGATAACTTTACATTAGGTAAACAAGAAAATGTAGACTGTTTCAAAGACAATAAAAACTATAAATTTTATAACATTAATATTGAAGAAACAGAAAAGTTTTGTGAACAACTTAAAAATGAAAGCATTGATATTGTATATCATTTAGCAGCAAACTCAGATATCCAAAAAGGTGGAAAAAATCCAAGTGTTGATTATAATGACACATTTATGACAACTTATACAGTGTTAGAATATATGAGAAGAGAAAACATCAAAAATTTATTTTTCTCATCAACTTCTGCAATCTATGGAGATAAAAAAGAATTATTAACAGAAGTAACAGGTGATTTACATCCAATCTCATACTATGGCGGAGCTAAATATGCATCAGAAGGATTTATTTCTTCTTATAGCTTTATGAATGATTTTAATACAGTAATTTTCAGATTTCCAAATGTTATTGGGCCAAATCTAACTCATGGCGTTATCTTCGATTTTGTAAAAAAATTACAAAAAAATCCAAATGAATTAGAAATCTTAGGTGATGGAACTCAAACTAAACCATATTTATATGTATTAGATTTAGTTGATGCCATCGTTAAATTCACTCTAGATATTGAAATGAAAAAAGGTGTAGAAATTTATAATGCAGGTGTAGAAACCGCAACAAGTGTTACTACAATAGCAAATATTGTTTGTGAAGAATTAGGATATGAAAATGTTGAGTATAAGTATACAGGCGGTAATGTTGGATGGAAAGGTGACGTTCCAAAATTCCAATATGATTTAACAAAAATTCATAATGCCGGATGGCAAGCACACCATACTTCTGATGAATCAGTAAGAGAAACAGCAAAATATATAAAGGAACATTACTAACATGAAAGCAGTTATTCAGGCGGGAGGAAAAGGAACAAGAATTTCCGAAATAACTGGAGATGTAATTCCTAAGCCAATGCTAGAAATATCAGGATACCCAATTTTATATCATCAAATGATGAATTTAAAGAAAAATGGAATCACTGATATTACAGTTATCATTGGCCATCTAGGAAATGTTATCAAAGACTATTTTGGAGATGGTAAACAATTTGGATTAAACATATCCTATGTTGAAGAAGATCCACAAAAGCCACTTGGGACAGCTGGTTCACTATATTTTCTAAAAGATAAACTAAAAGAAAACTTTGTATTCTTATTAGCCGATGTTTTCATTGATATTGATTTTGAAAAAATGGAACAATATCATATAGCAAATAATGCAGATGTAACACTTTTAACTCATCCAAATGGGCATCCATTTGATAGTGACCTAGTTGTTGAAGAAGGCGGAGTAGTAAAAGCTTTCGATTATAAATCAAATGATAGAACAACATACAATTATAAGAATTTAGTAAATGCAGGAGTAATGATATTTTCACCAAGCGTTTTTAAATATTTAACAGAGTTAAGAAAATACAATTATGAAAAAGATATTATAGTTCCACTAATTAATGATGGAAAAGTAGTATCATATAAATCAAGCGAATATGCCAAAGATATGGGTACTCCAGAAAGATATCGAAGAGTACAAGAAGATTATAATAGTGGAATATGTGATGCTAAAAATTTAGCAAATAAACAAAAAGCAATATTCTTAGATAGAGATGGAACAATAAATGAATATGTTGGCTTCCTAAGAAAAGAAGAAGACTTCAAACTAATACCTGGAGTTTCAGAAGCTATTAAAAAAATTAATAACAGCGGTTATCTTGCAATCGTGGTAACAAATCAACCAGTAATTGCTAGAGGCGAAGTAACTGAAGAGGAACTAGAAGAAATCCATAAAAAGATGGAAACACTTTTAGGCTTAGATGGAGCATATATAGATGACATTTACTATTGTCCACATCACCCAGATAAAGGATTTGAAGGAGAAATTCCAGAATTAAAAATAGAATGTGATTGTAGAAAACCAAAAACAGGAATGTTAGAAAAAGCAGCAAGAGAGCATAACATTGACTTATCAAGTTCTATAATGATTGGTGATTCTACACTAGATATTAAAATGGCAGAAAATGCGGGAATGCAAAGTATATTATTAAAAACCGGTCAAAAGGGTGAAGACGGAAAATATGATGTATCTCCAACTCTAATAGCAGAAGACTTAAACGATGCTATAAACAAAATTATTTGTAAAAAAGTTTCAAAGAAGCTTTAATAGAAAGAAGGAAAAGAAAATGGATTTTAAAAAAGCAATTAAAGAATATTATGAAAGAGAAATAAGCGTAATAAACAGACTAAACCTAGATGAAATAAATGAATCAATGAACGCAATACTAGATGCCTATAATAGAAAAGGAACAATCTATATTTGTGGAAATGGTGGTTCAGCAAGTACTGCAAGTCATTTTCAAAATGATTTTAATAAAGGAATTAGTGAATACGTAGACAATAAATTTAACTTTTACTGTCTAAATGACAACGTAGCAACTATCATGGCAGTAGCAAACGATATTGGTTATGAAGAAGTATTTAGATTCCAATTAAGAAATAAGATTACTCCAAATGACTTATTTATAGGAATTAGTGGTTCAGGAAATTCTAAAAACGTTATTAATGCAGCAGAATATGCAAAAGAATGTGGAGCAAAAGTAGTAGGAATTACTGGTTACACAGGTGGAAAATTGAAAGAATTAGCAGACTACAAAATGCATGTTGACGAATTAGATATGCAAATAGATGAAGATCTACATATGACTTTTGACCATATGATGATGAAAATTTTCTATAATTATTTAACAAAAAATGAAATTACAGGTAATAATATAGCAGATACACATTAAAATAAAGCGCATTAAGCGCTTTTTATTTAATTTAAAGAAAACTTTTGATATAATTAAAAAGAAAAGAGTTGATATTAATGGATAAATTAAAAAGATTTATAGATATATTTGTTCCTACAGAAACCTATAATTTAAGATGTAGTTACTGCTATATAACACAAAATAGAAAATTCAACGGTAAACTATTTGAATTTGATCACACGATAGATGATATAAAAAAAAGTTTTTCACAAGAACGCCTTGGAGGAGTTTGTTTAATAAACTTCTGTGCTGGTGGAGAAACATTACTTACTCCAATTGTTATTGATATAATAAAAGCTTTATTAGAATGCGGACATTATTTAATGATAGTAACTAATGGAACTCTTGCTCAAAGATTTGAGGAAATGTCTAAATTTCCTGAGCAACTTAGAAAAAGACTATTTATTAAATTTTCATTTCATTATTTAGAATTAAAAAGAACCAATCAATTAAATACATTTATTGATAATGTTAAACTAATGAAAAAAAATGGTATTTCATTTACAGTAGAACTTGCTGCAGCAGATGATTATATACCTTATCAAGAAGAAATAATTGATTTAAGTATAAAAGAATTTGGTGCTATGCCACACATAACGATATTAAGAGATGATAGAAAAGAAGGACTAGATCTTTTATCAAAATATAATATGGAAGAATTAACCGAAAAATGGGAAAAATTTGATTCTGAATTATTTAATTTTAGAAAAAAGATATGGCAAATAAAAAGAAATGAATTCTGTTATGCTGGAAACTGGAGTTTTTGTGTAGATTTAAAAACTGGGGATATTACAAAATGTTTTGGAGATAAAGTAATAGGCAATATATATGAATATGATAAAGAAATAAAATATGAATGTGTTGGTTGTAATTGCAAATATCCATATTGTTACGCAGGCCATGCTTTCTTGGCACTTGGTGTAATTCCAGAAGTCAGTATAGGAACGTTTGATGAACTTAGAGATAGACCAATAGCAGGCTGGCTAAGTGAAGAAATGAAAAATATCATGAGTCAAAAATTAGAAAACAACAACGAAAAATATGGCTCATTAAAAAAATACTTAATTAATCAAAAAATTAAAAATGAGAAGAATAAAAACTTAAAAAACTACAATTATAATCTAATAAAAAAATTAAAAAATGATAGAACACAATTTGTTGACATTATCGAATCAAGACAAGAATTAACAAATATATTCAAAAACATTCCTTCAAAATACCAATGGATATATAATTACAATAAAGATAGAGAAAATAAAATGCTTAATGATAAATTAAAAATTGTTTCATTAAATGAAAAAAATGAAAAATCGCAAGGAAAAGAAATTTGCTTTATAGGAATTTTAACAAATGATAATTGGTATTACGCAAACGAGCTAGTAGAAAGCAACTGGATAGAAAGAAATAATTGTTTAGTATGGCGTGATTATGATTTAGATGAGGAAATTTCTAACGAAATCAGCTTATCAGTTCCAAAAAGCAAAAAAATAACACTTGTATTTGAAAAAAATAAGTGGAGAGGCAAATGTAAAATAATAACAGATAATAAAAACATAGAAGTAGATTGTTATTCAGACGAAAATGATGAACTGTTATTTATTAATGTGAAATAGAATAGGAGAACTTATGAAAAATAAAGTAGCTATAATAATCCCAGTATTTAATACTGAACAATACTTAAATGAATGTTTAAATAGTGTATGTAATCAAACAATGCATGAATTGGAAATCTTATGCGTTTACACTGAATCAAAAGATAAATCTTTAGAAATACTTCAGAAATTTGAAAAAAAAGACAATAGAGTAAGAATAATTCGAAGAGATGACGGCGGACTAGGCGGGGCCAGAAATGAAGGATTAAAACATGTTAATTCTAATTATGTATTTTTTCTAGATAGCGATGATTTTATTGCTAAAAATGCTATAGAAGAATTATATAATAAGGCAACAAAAGAAAATAGTGATATGGTAATATTCCCTTTCTATTCATATAATGAAACAACTAAAAAAGTAGAAAAGAATTCTTGGGGAAATACTCTAAACTTCAATAAACAGCTTTTTAACAGAACTTTTAATTATTTTGATATAGAGCCAAGCAAAATAATTACAGATAATTCTCCAGTGACTGCATGGTGCAAATTATATAAAACAGAGTTTTTAAAAAGCAATAATATATTATTTCCCGAAAATTTAAGATATGAAGATAACCCATTTTATTATGAGTGTTTATTAAAAGCCAAAAGAATTTCTCTTTTAGACCAAAAGTTATTATATTATAGAATAAATAGAAATAATTCATTACAAGCATCAAAATTTAACAATAAAAATATTTTAGATATAGTTACAATATTAAAACAAATTGAAGTAACTTTTACCACAGTTAACGCTAATGAAGCAATACTTAATAATTTTTATAAATATGCTATGCATGAATTTGAATGGCGTTATTTTAAAATGACTTTGCACAGAGATGAAATGTTAGAATTAATAAAATCAAATTTTACAGAAAAATTTTATAATGAACTTTTACATAAAATCAACTATAATAAACCAGAACATATTGTTATCAAAGAGCATGAAGAAATCTCATCTCCAAAATTATCAATTGTTCTACCAACGTATAATGTAGAAAAATATATTGAAGACTGCATACTTTCTATAATTAACCAGACACTAGAAGAAATAGAAATAATATTTGTTAATGACTTAGGGAATGACGAATCTATTAACATAATAAAAAAATACATGCAATATGATAAAAGAATAAAAATCGTAAACAATAAACAAAATATGGGTGCAGGACCTTCAAGAAATGAAGGAATTAAAGCAGCATCTGGAAATTATATCTGCTTTATGGACCCAGATGACATGTATGCATCGCCCAATATTTTAGAAAAAATGTATAATATAGCTATAAATGAAAATGTAGATGCTGTATGTGCAAATATAAAAGTTGTAGATGATTCTTTAAGATATTATTCTTTTGACAAAATATATACTTGGTATAGTGGATATAACGTTGAAAACAACGGCATTTATTCATACAGCGATTATAACATATGGCCATCCTGGGGTAGTACTAGATTTATGTTTAAAACATCAATCATTAAAGATAATGAAATTGAATATCCACCATATAGAAATTATGAAGACCCATTATTTTTTGCTAAATTAATGTGTGTAATAGACAAGTACTATGGAATAAATGAAGCAATGTATTTATATAGACAAGTAGATAAGCAAAGAAATTTATCTTATGTAGGAATCAATGATACATTAAAATCTTTATCCCAAATTTTAGAATTGTACAAAGAAAATAGCCTTTATAATCATTATGCAAGCGAATATAATAATCTTCTTAATTTTATAAAAAATGATTTTAGTAGTTATATATTTAACAAAAAAG
>ERZ1106954.3419-NODE-3419-length-10370-cov-4.115172_pt1 | contig 10370 bp, 13 predicted proteins | sample MGYA00403678_ERZ1106954 | MGnify/ENA primary metagenome ERZ1106954 (study PRJEB35170, sample SAMEA104062445) | human gut metagenome | biome: human gut; feature: human-associated habitat; material: faeces | place: Denmark | collected 2012-08-20 ... | reverse complement strand
GGGAGTTGATGACGGATATGCCTTCAAAAAAAGATAAATTTTTAGACTGTTATAAATTGGATCACGGCGGAATAATATATCCCTATATAGCAAAATCCGATTGGAATCAGGTCTTTAGACTGGAGGCGGAGCTGGACGAGGATATAGATGTCCAGAGCGTTTTGAAGGCTTTGCAAAACCTCAGAGAGCGTTTCCCATCGTTTTTTGTTATAATGGAGAAAAGAAAAATTCTCTATCTTCTCAAAAAAACAGACGAGATGCCGGAGATTGTTCCGGAAGGCAAGCTGTGCCGTCAGTTTAATTTGCTTGAGACGGAGCACCCTCTGTTCAGAATAACCTATAAAGGGTCGAGGCTCGGAATAGAGCTTTTTCACTCGGTAGCAGACGGCAACGGAGCAATAATATTTTTTATAAATTTAATTGCGGAATATTATGCCGTTAAAGGCTTTGACATACCCAAAACCGATAAAGTGTTTGACCACGGCTTCAATTTTGAAGAACGCGACACCGAAAACAGCTTTTTAAAAGTGTTTGAGCAGGGCGGCAAAACCTCAAGCCGCTCAGAAAAGCCGGCATACCAATACAACGGCGGCAAAGCCGATTGCAAAATGAGGCTCAGCACTTTTTGCATTTCTATAGAAAGCTTAAAAGAACGGGCAAAAAAATGCGGCGCGACAATCACCGAGTTTCTTGCGGCAATATACACAAAGGCTCTTTGCCTCTCGGCTGCCGAGGACGGCGCAAAAACCAACGTCAAAATAGAGATACCTCTAGATTTGCGGCGCAGGTTTGACTCCGCCACGCTCAGAAATTTTTCTCTTTATTTTATAACGTCAATTTCGGCAGACAGAGCGTATAACAGCATAGACTCAATTGCCGGTGAACTAAAGCCGCAGTTTGCGGCAGGTGCGGATAATAAAAAGCTCAGAAACGATGTTTACACAAACGTAAGTCAATCGGAAATGCTTATTTTTAAAGGCTTACCCAGATTTATGAAAAAAGGTGTGCTGAAGCTTGGCAACTCGATTTACGGCGAACGACTGTTTACTTCCCCGTTCTCAAATATAGGTATTGTCACCATGCCGGACGAGCTCAAAAAGCACGTTAAATCGCTCGGCTTTATAATAGGCAAAACGCTCAAAAACACGGTGTATTCGGGCATAATATCTTTTGACGGAACACTTTACTGGAGCGTTTCGTGCGTAGCGGAGAAAAAAGACCTTGAAAACAACATTGCCTCAATTTTAAAAGATGAGGGCGTCTCTTTTAATATGACTGAACGATAGCGATACGGTCGCCGATTTTGCACCTTGACGAAATCGGCGGCATTGTTTTTGTATATAACATATATTGTTTTGCCATATATATTTATGATATACTGACTTTATGAAATAAATTCAAAGGAGTTTGCTTATGAAAATCAGAGAACTTGTTTCTATAATAGACGGCGAAGTTGTCTACGGCGAAAATTTTCTTGATAACGAGGTTTTTACCGCCTGCGGCAGCGATATGATGAGCGACGTGCTCGCCTTTGTCAAAGAGCAGGCAGTTATGCTCACAGGTCTTGTAAATCCGCAGGTTGTGCGCACAGCCGAAATGATGGATATGAAGTGCATTGTGTTTGTTCGCGGCAAAAGACCGGATATGAGCATGATAGAGCTTGCTCAGGAGAGAGACATAGTGCTCGTCTGCACAAAGATGGAGATGTTCAGCTCGTGCGGAAAGCTATATGAAAAAGGACTGAGAGGAGCAAGCGGCAAATAATGGATAATTTAAAACTTCATTATGATGTCAGCAGTGACGACTTTTCCTGTGCCGGTGAAGCCTCCGGCAAAATAAAGCGCACGCTTAAAGACCTCGGCCTTGACCCGAACATTGTAAGAAACGTGGCTATTGCCGTTTATGAGGGCGAGATAAACATGGTTATTCATGCCGACGGCGGCTGCATCGACGCTGACATATATCCCGATAAAATAAAAATCGTTCTCGCCGACCGCGGACCCGGCATACCCGACGTCAGCCTTGCAATGAGGGAGGGCTACTCAACCGCACCTGAAAACATTCGCGCCCTCGGCTTCGGCGCAGGCATGGGTCTGCCCAACATAAAAAAATACTCCGACAATATGAATATAAAAACCGAACTCGGCGTAGGCACCGAGATAACACTGCTTTTTAACATATAAAAACCGAAAGGGGGGCTTTTGATGGACTCATACATATTTCACTCGGTTAGAATGGATAAAGACAAATGCGTGGGCTGCATGAACTGCATAAAAAGATGCCCCACAGAGGCAATCCGCGTAAGAAACGGCAAAGCAAATATCATCAAAGAAAAGTGCATTGACTGTGGCAAATGTATATCCGTGTGCCCTCACCATGCAAAATATGCCGACAGAGAGTCGCTGACAAATATAGTCCGTTTTAAGCACCGTGTGGCATTGCCCGCGCCTGCGCTCTACGGTCAGTTTAATAATCTTGACGATGTGAATTACATTTTGTGCGGGCTAAAAGAGCTCGGCTTTGACGATGTGTTTGAGGTCTCACGCGCGGCAGAAATCGTTTCGCAGATAACGCGCGAAAAAATAAAGAACAACAAAACCTGTAAGCCGCTTATTTCATCGGCATGCCCTGCGGTTTGCAGGCTTATAAGAGTATCTTACCCCACACTTTTGCCGCAGCTTCTTGACATGAACGCACCTATGGAAATTGCCGCAATGCTCGCACGCGAAGAGGCGGTAAAAAAGACGGGGCTAGACCCAAAAGAGATAGGAATATTTTTTATTACTCCGTGCCCCGCAAAAATCACGGCAATAAAAAATCCGCTCACACTCGATTCGCCCGTCATTGACGGTGCGGTTGCAATAAAAGATATTTACCCTGTTCTTGTTCAAAGAATGGGAAAACTCAGAAAAAATGACGAAAATATAGAGCATCTTCAGCACTCCGGCAAAATAGGCGTCAGCTGGGCAACCAGCGGTGGAGAGAGTGCGGCTTTGCTTTGCGACAACTACCTTGCCGCCGACGGAATTGAAAACGTAAAAGCGATACTCAACGAGGTTGAGGACGAAAAGCTCAACGGCATGGATTTTATAGAGCTTAACTCCTGCACCTGCGGCTGTGTGGGCGGCAGTCTGACTGCGGAAAACCCGTTTATAGCAAAGCGCAGGCTGCAAATGCTGAGAAAATATCTGCCTGTTTCCTGCGTAAAATATGAGGATAACCCCGAGGACGCCGGCATACTCTACTGGCAAAAAGAGCCGCAGGCAAACAACATACGCCGCCTTTCCGATAATTTGAAAGACGCAATGCGAATAATGAGCGAAATAAACGAGCTTGAAACAAAACTGCCGAAACTTGATTGCGGCACCTGCGGCGCACCGTCGTGCAAGGCGTTGGCAGAGGATATTGTGAGAGGCTTTGCCAATATACACGACTGTATGTTCTGCACCAGAAACGAATATATGGGCTCACATGAGCCGGAGGCGGAAATTTTCAGAGAGATTCTTCCCGCTCCTTTCAGAAAGGAAAGCGAATAATGACAGACATAAAAACTCTTATCGAAAAAGGCGGTATGGCTCTGCTTTGCCCGGGCGAAATCCCGCAAAAAAGCATAACGGGCTGCTATTGCGGCGACCTTTTGAGCTGGGTAATGTCAAGAGCAAAAGAGGGCGACGCATGGCTGACGGTCATGGGCAACATAAATGCTGTTGGAGTTGCCGCGCTTAGCGAGTGCGCCTGCATAGTTTTGACCGAGAACGCCTCTCTTGATTCAGACGCTTTAAAACGTGCGGAGGAAAATGATATAGCAATTCTTCGCACAGAGAAGAACAGCTATGAAACGGCAGTGCTTTTGAGCAAGCTGCTCGGAGATTAAATATGTTTTTTCGATATGATTTTCACAATCACTCCTGCCTTTCGCCATGCGGCGACAACGACATGACCCCATGCAACATTGTGGGCATGGCAAAAATTTTAAATCTTGATATTATCGCGCTGACCGACCACAACTCTTGCCTTAACTGCCCTGCGGCGGTGAAGCTCGGCGAAAATTCGGGTGTCACTGTCATACCCGGTATGGAGCTTTGCACCGCGGAGGAAATCCATGTTGTGTGCCTTTTGCCGAACACGCAAAAGGCTCATGATTTTTCTGCTTATGTGAGAGAGCGCATACCGCCCGTGAAAAACCGCGAAGAGATTTTCGGCGAACAGCTCATTCTCTCGGAGGATGATGAAATCATCGGCAAAGAGGATTTGCTTTTGACAACAGCAAGCAGCATAGGCATTTATGAAGTACCGTCGCTTATAAAAAGCTTTGGCGGCGCGGCTTTTCCGGCGCATATAAACAGAAGCTCTTACAGCGTTATATCAAGCCTCGGTGAAATAACGGCGGACATGGGCTTTTCTTGTGCGGAGCTTACGCATGACGCGAATTTAAAAGAGTACACCGAACGCTTCCCCGACCTTTCGGGTATGAAGATTTTTTATAACAGCGACGCGCATTATCTTGAAAATATGAATTTGGACCCGAAGCATATAGAACTGGAGGAGCCGACTGCCGAGGCGGTGATTGAATACATAAATTCACCGAGATAAAAGTTTTTAAATTTGTTTTGACTTATAGCCGATTATAAGTTATAATATGTCGGTAAGTCCAAAATCAGGCGCCGTGTGCCCGGAAGGTAAAGATGTAAATGGAAAATGCAAACAAGTATAAAACCCTGAGAATCGTCACGGTAATACAGACCGCGCTCATCCTTGCAGGGGTAATTTTTATATTGCTCTCGGGTGTGCTGGATAACAAAGAGGAGTATCTTCTCACACAAGGCAGCTCGGCAGACGGTGAATACATCATCAGCGTATATGAGGTCGGCAAGCCCAACTGGTTCAGGTCAAATACCGTTAAGGCATATTACAGCGATAAGGATCATCGCCACGGCACCGCGGTCTTCACTGCCGAAGTGAACAACGGAAAAGAAGCCTTGAGCGAAGATAACTACGTCCTCAAATGGGAGGGCGACACAGCCGTACTGTATCTGAGCGGTAGCAATCAGACAGGCACCGCATATAAAATAAATTTTGACACGGTAAAAAAGAACTGATTGTCGCACGGACTTAAAAAAATAAAAAATATCGCAAAAAGGTGTTGACAAACCCGCCTGTTTGTGATAAAGTAATTGAGCGTTGAGTGCGCTGGTGTAGCTCAGTTGGTAGAGCAGCTGATTTGTAATCAGCAGGTCGGGGGTTCGAGTCCGTCCACCAGCTCCACGCATTTTAACCGAATATGGGAGAGTTCCCGAGCGGCCAAAGGGAACAGACTGTAAATCTGTCGTCAGTGACTTCGGTGGTTCGAATCCACCCTCTCCCACCAAAGTCAAATTATCCGAACATTGTCATCAATGGTGACGCGTTCGGATTTTTGATTTTTATTTAAAAATGTAATTCTCTCCTTGATTTTCAATCGGCTTTGTTATATTATATTATTGGATGAGGGGATGTGAAGATGTGGCAGAGAAAATTGTCATTGGATTAACTGGACCATTCGGCAGTGGTTGCACTTATGTGGCAAAAGAAGTTCTTATTGGAAAAGGTTATGAATACATTTCGCTTTCAGAACTTTTAAGAAAAGAAATAGGTGATAATGCTTTATCTAGAAGCGAAATGCAAAATAAAGGCAATGAACTACGTTTGCAAAAAGGTCCAGAATACTTAGCCGAGTTGGCGGTGGATATTATTCAAAAATCCGACAAACAAAAGTTTGTGGTAGATAGCATTCGTAATACACATGAAGTAGATGCATTAAAGGATGTTTTTTCGTCTTTTTGTATGTTTGCTATTTGGGCGAGCAAAGATGTTCGTTGGTCGCGTATACAAAACAAATATTATAAAAATATGGCTTTGTTTGAAGAAGATGATAAGCGCGATAAAGATGAAAAAGATGAAAACGGTCAGCAAATAACACTATGTTACCAAATGGCCGACATTATCATTCTTAATGAAACACATATTCCAACAAAGCAATCGAAATCTTTTATTGATTTAAAATCTATAGTCGAAAGATATTTGAGTTTTATTGAAGATAGAACTCCCTTTGAACCGACCGAAATGGAAACTCTTATGTCAATGGCATATGCTAACAGCATGAGATCTTCTTGCTCTCAACGAAAGGTAGGAGCGTTAATAATTGATGATTTTGGCAATGTTTTTAGTTCCGGATTTAATGAAGTGCCTGTATCTCAAAGGTCTTGTAAAATTGAATACGGTAAGTGTTACAGAAAATTTTTAAGAGATGATATAAGAAGTAAATTAAATAATGAACTTAAAAACGAAGATTTATCTAATAAAGTTTCAGAAATAATAAAAAACAATTCAAAAATGCTTGACTATTGCAGAGCACTTCATGCCGAAGAAAATGCAATCGTAAATATGGCCCGTCTAAGTGTTTCTACCGATTTTAGCAAAGCCACTTTATATACTACGACTTATCCATGTAATCTCTGTGCGAACAAGATTGCACAAGTAGGAATAAAGAAAATAATTTATTATGAACCTTATCCTCAAGAAGAGGCAAAAAAGATATTAAATGCTCACAATATAAAACAAATTCCTTTTGAGGGTGTAACTTATAATAGTTATTTCAAATTTATGGAGGTATTAAGATGAAAATTTGTCCAAAATGTGGTAAGGTTTTGGCGTATAATTCTTATTTTGGAGCATATATATGCACAGATTGCAGTTGGGAAGATTCCTCTATTGGCGATAATAGAAATAAAGGCTACATAATTGAAAAAAGAACTTTTCACAAAAGTAAAACTTTTTTAAAAGAAAAAGTCCTTTTAACAAAATAAAGTATATACCAAAGCAAGTTGTTTTATTATAAACAACACGGGGCAGAGAACTTCCACTCTCTGCCCTTGTGCGCGTTTTAAGCCGTTTTATCGGCTATATGTGCCTTTAATTTGGCTTGTTCGGCTTTCCACTCCTCATATTCCTTTCGCCCTTCCTCGCTCTCGAAGAAGGCTTGAATCTGAGGAAGGAAATGCCTTGCAAGGATTTCCAATTCGTGTTTTGGGATATTACTTCTGTTTGCTGCCATAAGGCAACACGGCTTTTAGTTTATCTGTTATCGGGTCATTCCTCCTTTACATCACCAGACCATACTCATGCCTTGCTCGTATTCTTCCTGAGTAGAATAGCAAGCGTAGGCTATAGGTGAAATTTTCTTGCCGAGGATTTTTTCAAGCCTAAGCTTTTCGGCGGTGCTTAGTTCTTTTGCCGGATGCGGCTCATAGTCGTCCTCGGGCGGTGCTATTGAAAGCAGATCGCCGAGTAAACTTATGAGTCCGGTTGTAACTGTCATACTTGCTTCGGGTGTATGCGCAGGAGTTTTATAATCGCTATAGTCATCATAAAGCTCGCTGCTCGCACCGCCAAGTGCAAAATATACTTCGAGGTTGTCCTTGAGCAGACGCTCATCGAACAAACTCTTGTCGCGACATACGTGATTGTCGGGTGTTGAGAAGGTAATATATTTGTATTTATCTTCCCACTTAACATTGTATCCGTGCTCGCGCATACACGCAATGAATTCTTCCTTTGTATCGGAGTTGCTTATTGCATACAGAGCAAAACTACGGAGCCGCTTTTTCCATTCCGGCCATTTGCCGTAGCTGCACTTTTCTTCGGTGACGCTTAACCCATACTGCTGACAGAGTTTATTGGAATAAGCCATCACCTCTAAAAGTTCATCACGGGTTTGATGAAACTTTTTACCGTCTTGTTATTGAGCAAATCCTAAAATGCATTTGGGACGATAATCTTATTGAAGATGTAACCGACTTAGTTATGGATATGCAGATTCAAGAGAATAGCACGTTACCATTACTGAATAAACGGCTCGGTGAAGTGCAAAAGAGTATTGCCAATATCCTTTCGGCTATTGAGCAAGGCATCTTCACTCCCTCTACCAAGCAACGGCTTGAAGAACTGGAGATGCAAAAGAAGGATCTTGAAATTGAGATTGCACAGGAAAGCATCACCCGTCCGATGCTCGACCGTGACCAAATAAAATTTTGGTTTCACCGCTTCAGAAAGATGGATGCATCTAAAACCGAGAACCGCAGACGGCTGATTGACAGCTTTGTAAATTCAATAATTTTACATGATGATTGAATTGAATTCTATTTTAATTTCAAAAAAGGTGCCAGAACTCTCTCTTTGACTGATTTAGAAAAAGGTTCGGATATGCTTGACTCGCTCCCACCAAAAAGGACTTGGTGTATGCTAAGTCCTTTTTTGATGTTAAAAAACGAATTTTATATCTCATAGTGATATTTTATTATAATCAACCCGAAAAGTTGCTTTGAACGGAGCGGCTTAGATTTTTAGATATAAAAACAGACTGCTCCGCTTTGTTTCGGAACAGTCTGTTTTAGCATAGCTTTTATATATGCGTCGGCTCGTCTTTTTTCTTTTTTGCGGGTATTTGCGCCAAAAGGATGGCTACAAACATTACCGCACAGCCGATATATTCTTTTGTGTAAAGCTGCTGGCGCAAAATAAAGAATGCGAATATAACAGAGAACACACTCTCAAGACAAAGGAGCATTGAGGCGAGTGCGGGCTCTGTGTATTTTTGACCGAGTACCTGAAAAGTAAACGCTACGCCGCAGCTCATTATACCTGCGTAAAGAATGGGTATGCCTGCATCTATTATTGCCGACATATTCGGCTTTTCAAAAATGAACATACATATGCAAGAGAGCACGCCTGTTACAAAAAACTGACCGCAAGAGAGAACCACGCCGTCGATTTTATCTGCGAAATGATCTATTGCAACGATGTGGAAAGCGAATGCAAACGAGCACAAAAATGCGAGAATTTCGCCCTTGCCTACGCCGTTTATGCCCGAACCGCCTACGCAAATAAGATAAAGCCCACAAAGACCCATTACAATGCCTATCCAAACGGTGAGCGGAGGCCTTTTTTTCATAAACAGACCAATCAGCGGAACAAGCAGCATATAGAGCGCCGTTATAAATCCGACCTTGCCGACTTCGGTATAGTTAAAAGCAAACTGCTGCAGGTTGCTGCCTACGCACAAAATTCCGCCGACAACAAGTATGCCTACAACGGTTGTCTTTTTGTCTTTTTTGCTTAAAGCTTTAAAACTTTTTTGCGGGTTCTTTTTCGCACCGACTAAAATTATCGGCATCAAAACAAAAGAGCCTATCAACATTCTGATTCCGTTAAAGGTGAATCCTCCGACATATTCCATGCCTTGGCTTTGTGCAACGAAGGACAGACCCCAAATCATCGCCGCGGTTATTAGCATAACCGGACCTAATAATTTTTTGTTACTTTTGATTTTGAACACTTCCTATCAAGATAATACATCTTAATATTATAAAAGTGTTCGGCGGCAAAGTCAAATGATTTTATTTGTCTTTTCTGTATTCGAGCAAATCACCGGGCTGACAGTCGAGAACCTCGCAAAGCTTTGCAAGGGTAGAAAATTTTATCGCCTTTGCTCTGCCGTTTTTGAGAACCGATATATTCGCTATCGTAATGCCGACCTTTTGTGAAAGCTCCGTTACGCTCATTTTGCGCTTTGCGAGCATAACGTCAATGTTGATTATAATGTTATCTTCCATTGTGCCACCTCATATTGTGAGTTCGGTTTGTTCTCTGAGGTCGGCGGCTTTTTTTATGTAATAAGAAAGGCACGCCGCCGCAACCGATATTGCAACGCCGATTGCAACTATCACCATAGAAAAAAGAAATATTCCCGGTTGATTCATGTTTAAAAGCAGAAGCACGGTTTCTCCTATGAGCACCCATGCCGCGTCAACGGCAGAGCAAATTGCGATATTTTTAAGGTGCTTTGCATTCTGCATACAAAAAGCGTTGCCTATGCCGATGTTGGCTGCGGTTTTCCAAGAAATGATAACGGCGAATAAAATCGGTATTGCGCTTGCCCAAAGAAAAATGAGCCACGGCATACGCAGTTTGTCGATTTCTTCCGCTTCCGAAACTGTCAGCATCAGCGAAGCCGCAGTGTGCACGGCGAGCGCACACAGAGCCATGATTATAATTACGAATTTGAGCCAATAAGATAAGCTTTTTTGTGACATATTGCAATCCTCCTGTTTCATGTTGACTGCATTATAACAGGCTAAATATTAAAAGTCAATAACTTTTTATCGAATTGCGATAAATAATTTATCAAAAACAATACCCTGACAAGATTTCACTTGCAGGGTACGGTTTAAAAATCATATGTCAAATATATTGCTCAAAGCATCGCCGAAAGCATCGGGGAAAACATCGTGACCCTCATCGGGGTCGGGCGGAAGCTCTTCGTCGTTTGAGGA
>ERZ1106954.3417-NODE-3417-length-10376-cov-4.298711_pt1 | contig 10376 bp, 9 predicted proteins | sample MGYA00403678_ERZ1106954 | MGnify/ENA primary metagenome ERZ1106954 (study PRJEB35170, sample SAMEA104062445) | human gut metagenome | biome: human gut; feature: human-associated habitat; material: faeces | place: Denmark | collected 2012-08-20 ... | reverse complement strand
TTTGATGCGTAATTCACTTTAGCACAGCTTTGCAATTGGCTGTGCTATTCCCCTCACCCATATGGTCTGCACCCTTGTGGTGCAGATCATAGAATTATGTAAACATCCCTTTTGGGAGTAATAGCAATTTCAGCTTGAGAGGAGCACGGACTATGAAGCGAAAACTGTTGATCCTGTCGGTACTGGCGATATGCGTCGCCATTGTCGCCGCCGGGACTCTTGCGTACTTTACTGCGGAAGACACGGCGCACAACGTCATCACTTCCGGCGGCGTTGACATCGAGCTCAAGGAATGGGCGGATGAAGCGAAGCAGACGCCGTTTGAGGACGTGACCGGCATCATGCCCGGCGTGACCGTTACCAAGATTGCCGAGATCAAGAACACCGGCGCGTCAGAAGCATGGGTCCGCGTGCTCATCACGAAGGACATCCAGCTCGCGGGCGACGGCGAAGTCGACCCCGACCTGATAAAGCTCGGCCTGAACACGACGGACTGGACGCTTGGCACGGACGGGTACTACTATTATAATAAGGCGCTGAAGCCCGGCGAGACCACCGCGCCGATCCTCAGTTCCGTGACCTTTGAGCCCACCATGGGCAACGAGTACCAGAACGCGGCCGCAACGGTCGATATCAGCGCACAGGCCGTGCAGACCGCCAACAACGGCACCAGCGCTCTGACTGCGTCTGGTTGGCCTGCAGCATAAGGAGGCAGCAGCATGAAGAAAAGGCTACTTTCCCTGTTCCTCTGCGCCGTGATGATTTTCGGGTTTGTCCCGGGGCTTGCGGCAGCGGCAAAGGATACTGGGCTGAACATATACTGCGACGACGAGCAGGTCTCTAATATAGAGCTGCCGGAGAAAACCCCCGTTACAGTTAAAGCACTGCTCAGCGAAAGCACCGCAGGCAGCTTCCAGTGGCAGATCAGGGTGAGCAATGGCGTTTGGGCCAACATTATCGGCTCGAGCGACAATGCGCTGACCCTGCGCTATGCCATGGTCGCAAATCTGCTGAACGAGGATGGGCAGGCCGTTGTGCGCTGCCGCTTTACTCCTGTTGACGGGAAAGCCATTTACTCCAATGAGCTCACCGTGCAGATGGTTTCCGACATGGCGCTTATGACCATCGCAGCGGCTGAAGAGAACTCGTTCACCTTTACGGTGCTGGATCCCGGCAGTGTTGTTATCCATGACACCGCCAAGGAACCCGAGAAGACGCCCGCACCCACTGAGACGCCTGCTTCCGAGGAGTCTGCAGCACCGTCCGAGGAGCCTGCGCCTACCGAAGAACCCGCTGCGCCCACTGAAGAGCCTGCCCCCGCTGAGGAGAGTGCTGCGCCTGCCGACCCCGCTGAGGAGAGCGCCGCTCCCGCTGAAGAATCTGTCGCGCCTGCTGAAGAGAGCGCAGCAGAGACCGAGACCTTCTCTCTTGTTTCCTTTCTTGGGCTGGATAGCTTCGGGCTTAAGGCATATGCAGACGAGGGTGAAAGCACCCCGGATGTAAAAACAACATACAGCGTAGTAATTAATTACAAGTTTGAGAACAACCAGCAGGTCGCAGATTCCTATGTTGCCACGCTGGCTGAGGGTTCTCCTTTCTCTGCTACCGTCAACTTCCCCACGGTGCAGGGCTATCTGCCGTATGTAAATGATGAACGGCAGAACAGCTATGAGATCAACATCGCTTCCGTTTCTGAGGATGTGACGATCAATGTCGTCTACAAGCCCACTAATGTGGATTACACTGTCATCCACTATCAGCAGAATGTGGACAATGATATGTACCGCGAGGTCGAGCGCGAGACCAAGCAGGGGCTGACCAACTCTCAGGTTCCCGAGTCGGCAAAATCGTATGAGGGCTTCTACTCTCTGATATATGAACGCCCCAACATCGCTGCTGACGGCTCCACCGTCATTGAGGTCTACTATGACAGGTATTACTACCTGATGACCTTTGATCTGGACGGCGGCTACGGCGTAGAACCCATCTACGCCCGGTTCGGTGCGCCTATCAGCGTGGATACCCCCACCAAGCCCGGTTATACCTTCGAAGGCTGGGATAAGACGATTCCTGCCACCATGCCTGCGCAGAACACCAGCTACAAGGCCAGTTGGAAAATCGGCACCTCCGGCTTTACCGTCCTGTTCTGGTACGAGAACGCCAATGACAACGGCTACAGTGTAGCCGGAACGTATACCCCCGCCAACGTGGACCCCGGCACGGAGAAAAAGAGCGAGGACTACAAGGACCAGAGCTTTACCGGTCGGGACGACAAGCATTTCACCTACAATGCGGCCAAGGCCGAGACTGTCACCGTCAAAGGCGACGGCTCCACCGTGCTGAATGTATATTATACCAGAAATACCTATACGCTGACGTTTAAGAACGGTCAAAGCACATTAACGTGCACAAAAACAGAACATGAACATAGCCATGCGCAGTGCTGCACAAAAACTGGATTCCATATATTCTGCAACACGAAAAAGTGCCCTGTTGGTTATGAGCATACTCACAGCAATAGCTGCTACAAAACTTCCGATCTGACCATTACCGCAAAGTATCAGGCAGATATCCATAGCAACTTCCCCATCAAGGACGGGGATGAGACCATTTGGTGGACGGTGCCAAGCGACTGTAAGTCCTTTAAACCGGGAACGCAGCTTGGCAGCATTGATACCATGCCCGGCGAAAATATTACGTTTACACGGGACGATAGTGAATCCGGAGCCGTTATTTGGTACTATGTCGAAACACTGAATGGGGAGTCTGGAGAATATACACACGGCGGGAAAAATTTCAAGCTTTACAAAAAAATCGACATTGAGAAGTCTGGATATCTTACCTATACTGAAGAATTCCATGATATTACGGGATTTACTCAGTGGTGGTCGGATCCGTCTTTCAGTAAGATGGAGCAGGGGGGAAAAACAAACGGAGTCAATTCTAACAACTACCTCTGCTACACCCGCAACAGCTACAACCTGAAATTCTACAACTACAATGCATATGTGGACGGTAAGGGCGGCAGTGTACAGTACGAAGCACCGCTGAGCAGCTACTATTTTGCGCCGGAATACCCGGCCAATCTGGAAAAGAACGCCTATGTGTTCGACGGCTGGTACACCACGGCTGGCTGCTATGAGGGTTCCAAGGCTGACCTGAACACCATGACCATGCCTGCCTCCGATGTGATCCTCTACGCCAAGTGGACGCCCAAGACGCACACGGTCAAGACCTATCTGACCAAGGATGTGCTGGACAAGGGCGAAGCTCCGCTGGACACCTGGGCGGAAGTTCCCCACGGTACGGCGGTAGAGAATCCCCCGAAAGACCCCGATCGTGATCCTTACAAGTTCGTCGGCTGGTTCTACATCAGCGATACCGGCGAGGAAAAGGCGTTTGACTTCTCCATGCCGGTGAACCGGGACCTGAATCTCTATGCCAAGTGGAGTTCCAACACGCTGATGGAGTACACCATCCGCTATGAGTTGGAGAATGGCACGGAGATCGCTCCCCCCACCACCGGCAGTGCGTTGGCAGGGACTACCAAGACCTTCAATGCCAAGACGGGCACGGAGCTGAACGCAGGCTACCAGACCGGCTACTTCCCCGAGGTCAGCAGCCACTCCCTCACCATGAACATTGAGGGCGGAAACGAATTCACCTTCAAATATGTAGCCAAAACGGAAGTGGAGTACACCGTTCGGTATCTGGACAAGGCAACAGGCGAACCTGTTGTTGTAGACGGTGTTCCCACACCGAACAAAGTGGTAAAAACCCGCGATGCGGTCGTGACGGAGACCTTCAAGCAGATCATGGGCTACGCCCCGGACGCTTACCAGAAGCAGCTGGTGCTGGCCGCCGAGGGGAACGAGATCATCTTCTGGTATGTAAAGGACGAGGCGCATGCCCCCCTGCAGATCATCCACTGGACGCAGAACATAGAGGGCGACGGCTACACCGAGTACCAGAGCAGCACGAATTTAAACGCCGTGATCGGAACGGTGTATCCCGAAACCCCGCTGACCATCGCAGGCTTCACCTACAACGGAACCAAGAGCAACGCCTCCGGTAAGCTGACCGCAGCAGGTCTGGTGCTGAACCTGTACTATGACCGCATCGAGTATCCCTACGAGTTCCGCTTCCTTGAACAGGGCACGGATAAGAAACTGGCAGATGCCGTTACCGGAAATGCCCGCTATCAGGCGCAGGTGACGCAGACCGCCGAGACTATCCCCGGCTACACGCTGGTGAGTGCGGAGAATCAGGCTATCAATATCGCCATTGAGGATCCCGCCAATGTTGCCAGCAAGAACGTAAAGACCTTCTACTACACCGAGCAGACGGTAGAGATCAAGTACGAGGTCGTCGGCCCGACAGGCTGCGGCACGCTGGATAACTATCAGGAAAGCCAGCTCAAGGTCACGACCGGTGTGGTGAAGGGCTCCACGCCTACCCCCGCGGGCGGATTCAAGTTTGTCGGCTGGTATGAGGACGAAGCCTGCACGCGGCCTGTGAATGTTGCTTGGGTTGCAGCCAACAAGCTGCTGACCCCCGGCAAGACCAGAAACTATGGCACAGTGGAAGCACCGGTCATGGGTTATGCGGCCGCCACCTACTACGCCAAGTTTGAGTACGACGTGGCCGACCTGACCATCACCAAGTCCGGCGCAGAGGATATTGACGAGAATCAGTCCTTTATCTTCACCGTCACCGGCCCCAATAACTTCAGTGCCAAGGTGGTCATTCAGGGCAACGGCTCCGTTACCATCAAGGGTCTGAAGATCGGTGAATACACCGTTACCGAAGATATCGGCTGGAGCTGGCGGTATACGCCGCAGGAAAATAGAAAGACGATCACGCTGTCGGCAACCGAACCCAACACCGTGACCTTCACCAACAAACGCAGCAAAGGCAAGTGGCTGGGCGGGGATGCGTATAAGCGTAATATACTTCGCCCGGGCGAGAAGGTGTAAGAAAGGGGGGCATGAATTATGGCTAAAGAGAACAGGGGCCTCAAGCCCTCTAAAAAAGTGATCCGTTGGAACCGCTCCTTTGTGGTGCTGGCCGCTCTGCTGGTGCTGGTGCTGGGCATTGTGGGCACCACCCTGGCCTGGCTGACGGATAAAACCAAAGATCTGACCAATACCTTTGAGTATGCCAAAGTCTCCTGCAATGTAGAGGAAACGTTCGAGAATAATGTCAAGTCTGAAGTGAAGGTGAAGAACACCGGCAATACTGATGCCTATATCCGGGCTACTTATGTGGTAACGATCAGAGATAAGGAAGGCAACATTCTCTACGATGCCTATGAGACCGAAAAATTCAAAAACTATATGGCAGATTTGGAACGTAGGATTAATGATGACGGATCTTGGCAGGAGGGTACAGATGGCTACTGGTATTACAGGCTGCCGGTGCCGCCGAACGGAGAAACCTATAAGCTGTTCAGAGAAAAGATTTACTCCGCGCACATAGAGATCAATGGAACTGGCGCGGATACGTACATAGAAATTCTGGCATCGGCTGTCCAAGCCATGCCCACAAATGCGGTAACGGAGGCCTGGGGGGCAACAGTTCAAACGGTGCAGGTGCCAGGGAGGGATTATACAATCAATCTTCTTACGGCGCCGGGTGCCAGTGCTGATATTCCAGGTAACTAAATAAGGAGGGGCAAGAAGATGAAGAAAAGACTTTCCAAGCTGGCCCTGGCGGCCCTGCTGCTCCTCCTGGGAACTGCCCTGCTGGGCTGCTCCCTGCCGGAGAAGATGGATCTGTTTACCCAGAGCGAGAGCATGAACTTCCGCAACCTTATGCCCGGGGACAAGCGGGAGGTGGTCATTCAGGCCGCCAACACCCTTACCGAGTATGATTATGTGGATGTGTATATGCGGGCCATTCTCCACGATGAGCAGAGCAACCACCCCGTGCAGGAGGATGTGACTTCTGTAGAACCCAGCGTGGCAGAGATGAATGAGTTCCTCAGCCACCTGCACATGACCGTGGATAACGTGAAGGACGGGGCACAGACCCGCATCTTTGACGGTCACGCAGCCGAAACCGACGGTCTCACCGAAAACGTGAAGCTGGGCTCCTACCGCAAGGGTGAAGTTGGGGAGCTGCGGGTGACCATCGAGATGCCCATTGATCTGGGCAACGAGTATGCAGACCGGGCCGGAGAAGTGGACTGGCTCTTCACGCTGGAAGGGAAGATGGATCCCAGAACCATTCTGGTCAAGAAGGTCTGGAACGACAAGGGCTATGAGAAGGATCGCCCCCACAGCGTGACCATCACCCTGTACCGGGACGGCGAAGTCTATGAGACCGTGGAGCTTTCCGCCGCCAACAACTGGCAGCATGAGTTCACCGACCTGCCCTATGAGGACGAAGCCGCCAATAAGGTCTATAAGTATGAGATCAAGGAAAAGGCGCTGGCCCGCTACAAGACCAAGTATCAGGTGGATGGAAACACCGTGACCGTAACCAACACCCGCAGGGCGCTGATCCAGACCGGTCAGCTGAACTGGCCCGTGTATGTGAGCGGCGGTCTGGGCCTGTGCATCCTGGCAGTGGGCGTTGTGCTGCTGCTGAAGCGGAAGAACGAGCATGAAAAAGCGTAAAGCCGGCATCTTGCTGGTATTGGTGGGAGCGGCGCTGCTGGGTGCGGCACTGCTCCTGCTTTTCTATAACCAGAGGGAGGATCAGGCGGCCGGAGAGGCCTCGGAAGAAGGTCTTGCGCAGGTGCAGGAGGCTATTCGTCAGGCAGAAGCGGCCCGCACCCCGGCCCCGGAAACGCTGCCTGCGGAAGATGGCTCCACCCCGGCTCCCACGGCACTGCCGGAAAACATGCCCGAGGTGATGGTGGATGGCTATGCCTATATTGGCTATGTGCGCATCCCGTCTTTGGAGCTGGAGCTGCCGGTGCTCAGTGACTGGGACTATGAAAAGCTGCGCATTGCCCCGTGCAGGCAGTTCGGCAGCCTGTATACGGAGGATCTGGTCATTGCCGCCCATAATTATGACCGGCATTTTGGGCATTTGAAGGAACTGGAGCCGGGCGCAGCGGCCAGCTTTACGGATATGGCGGGGAACCGGATGGAGTTTGTGCTGGCAGAGATCCGCATACTGGATCCCAACGACCCGGTATCCGAAGAGGACGTGAGCAGCAGCGGCCATGCCATGGTGCTGTATACCTGCACCAAGGGCGGGCAGTCCCGGGTGGTGTGTTTCTTTGACAAGGTACAAGCGTGAAGGAAAGAGGCTGTGATGAGCCTCTTTTCTGCGCAAAAGGGACTTGGTCTGTACACAGGTATGGGCCGCCGTGATACGGAGGCAGTGCGTATACGGAAGGCGGGGCGCTGGCTTTGGCGCCGCAGGCGCCAAAGGCCCGGCCGCTGCGCGGACGGGCGGCGGCGTTCCGCCGCCCAGCGCCCCCCACACCGCTTCCTCGTAAAAACAGGAGCGAGCGGAAGCGGCAACCTGCGGAAAAGCAGCAGAGGTCAACGCAAAAAGAAAAGCGTAAGGATCCTCTGTCTCTCTTTTTTGCAAGTAGCCGGCGTTGCCATGGCAACAAAAATGAAAGAAAGAATGATCTATAATGAGACCGGGAAAAGAATACAAGAAAGGTCTGTGTTATAGCGTTATGAAGAAAACCATCACCCTGCTTTTGTGCCTGCTTCTGACTTTGAGTCTGACAGCCTGCACGCCACCGGCATCCCAAGAGGCGCAAGCCACCGCTGTACCGACGGAAGTGCCTACCACTGCTCCCGCGGAAGAGCCGGCAGAAACGTCTGCACCTGAATCTAAAACCACCGTTCGCCTGGGCGGCCTTACGGGACCAACCACCATGGGCATGGTCAAGCTGCTGGAGGATAACGAAGCCGGAGAAACAGAGAACGACTATGCGTTCACCCTGGCCGGTTCTGCCGATGAACTGACGCCGCTGTTTGTTAAGGGCGAGCTGGATATTCTCTCCGTGCCGGTCAACCTGGGATCCGTGCTTTACAGCAAAATGGAGGGGGATGTGGAAATGCTCTGCGTAAATACCCTGGGTGTGCTGTATATTTTGGAAAAAGGCGGCGAAACCGTAACGGATATGGCCAGCCTTCGGGGCAAGACGATCTATGCCACCGGCAAGGGCTCCACTCCGGAGTATGTGCTTTCCTACCTGCTGGCAGAGAACGGTCTGAACATGGAGCAGGATGTGCAGGTGGAATGGAAAAGCGAACCTGCAGAGATTGTGGCGCAGCTTGCTTCTATGGAAAACGCCATGTGCATGCTTCCTCAGCCTTACGTGACCGTGGCCATGAGCAAGATAGAGGATCTGCATATTGCGCTGGATCTTACGGAGCAGTGGGATAAGCTGGGCAAAGGTACCCGGCTGATCACCTCCGGCGTGTTTGTGCGCAAGGCCTTTGCACAGGCAAATCCCGAGGCTGTAGCGACCTTTTTGCGGGAGCTGGCAGCTTCCGTAGAGTATGTGAACGCCAATGTGGAAAAAGCCGCCGTACTGGTAGAAAAGTACATCAATGTCAAGGCCCTCGTCGCCCAAAAGGCGCTGCCCTATTGCCATGTGGTATGCATCACCGGCGAGGAGATGCGGCAGACGGCAGAAGCGTATCTTTCCATCCTGCTGTCGCAGAAGCCGCAGGCCATAGGCGGTGCACTGCCCGGAGATGATTTCTATTATGCTCCCTGAAAAAAAACAAAAAATTTATAAAGCTATATCCGTAGCCCTGGCGCTGCTCCTTTGGCAGGCCGGGGCTACGGCACTTGATTCCGGTCTGCTGCTGGCATCTCCCTGGGAAGTGCTGGTACGGCTGACCACCCTGTGGCGGGAACCCGGCTTCTGGAGTGCCGTATGGTTCACCTTTTCTCGGATTGTGCTGGGATTCTTGCTGGCCTTTGTGCTGGGTACAGGGCTGGGTCTGCTGGCCGGGCGATGGAAAGGAGCAGAACTCTTTTTGTGGCCATATATGCTCACCATCAAAACGGTGCCCGTAGCTTCCTTTATAATATTGAGCCTGGTATTTCTAAAAGCCCGGCAGCTTTCCGTATTCATTTCGTTCCTTATGGTGCTGCCGGTACTTTATTCCAATGTGCTTCAGGGAGTAAAGTCTACAGACAAAGCCCTGCTGGAGATGGCGCGGGTATACAGAGTGCCCTACGGACGGCGGCTGCTGTATATCCATCTGCCTCACTTAAAGCCCTTTGTGCTTTCCGGGTGCAGCACGGCGCTGGGGCTGTGCTGGAAGGCGGGCGTGGCGGCAGAAGTTATTGCCGTTACGGCAGATTCCATCGGAGGACATCTTTATGATGCCAAGGTATACTTTATGACGGCGGATCTGCTGGCCTGGACAGTGCTTATCGTGCTTATAAGCGTAACCTTTGAAAAGCTGTTTCTGCGCCTGTTGAAAGGGGCTTATGCCCTGCTGGAGGGAAGATAATGGAAGATATCCGTTTGAAAGCTCTGACTAAGCGCTATGGAGACATAACGGCTCTGCCGCCGGTAACAGCCCGCTTTCCGGCCGAAGAGACAACGGTGCTTCTGGGCCCGTCCGGCTGCGGCAAGACCACGCTTTTCCGCCTGCTCATGGGGCTGGAAAGGCCAACCGCAGGGAGCATATCCGGTGTGCCCGAAAATATAAGCGCCGTATTTCAGGAAAACCGGCTCCTGCCGGAATTTTCCGCTCTGACCAATATTCGGCTGGTCACCGGAAACCGGGTGGGAGAGGAAGATATCCTTTCCCTGCTGAGGTCTCTGGGACTGGGAGACTGGGCCCATAAGCCCGTAAAAGAGCTCAGCGGCGGCATGGGGCGGCGCGTGGCCATTGCCCGGGCGCTGCTGCATCCGGCAGAACTGGTGCTTATGGATGAACCATTTAAAGGGTTGGACACTGAAACACGGGAGCGGGTCATGGCATTGGTACAGCGTTGCTGCCGGGCAAGGACGCTTTTGCTCATTACCCATGATCCTGCGGAGGCTGTGTTCTTCGGGGGGCAGATGCTGCAACTGGGGAATACCATGCAGCAAGGATAGAAAAGAAAAGTGCATAAACCGGCAGGCGTTCATCTGATTTTTGCAATAGAGGCTCCTTTGGCCCTGCAAGAATCCTGTATGAATGTCTGCCGCTCTTTATTGTGGCATGCGTTCATATTCCGAACAGGAGCTCTGAAAGGAGGACTGTTTTTGTGGAGCATGTATGAACAGGCAGGGCATTTAATATATATAGCAGGAGGAATTGTCAAGGCGGCAGGGGGGATGGTATACTGGAAACACACAAAAACAGGAGGGAAAGTATGGAATATTCTGCACTTTACAAGAGCAAACTGCGCACCCGAAATACTCCCTGTCTTTTCATATGGCTTTCTCCTGT
>ERZ1106954.3416-NODE-3416-length-10376-cov-46.325550_pt1 | contig 10376 bp, 9 predicted proteins | sample MGYA00403678_ERZ1106954 | MGnify/ENA primary metagenome ERZ1106954 (study PRJEB35170, sample SAMEA104062445) | human gut metagenome | biome: human gut; feature: human-associated habitat; material: faeces | place: Denmark | collected 2012-08-20 ... | reverse complement strand
GCCTCCTCTCAATAGTGGACGTGCTTCCGGCTCACCAGCAGATTGATGCAGGTGATGGTCAGCACGATGGCGAACAGGATAATGGCCGCTGCCGACGCGAAGGATGGGTAGCCGCCGGAGTCGCCGTACAGCATGTCGTAGATATAGCCCACCATGGTGTTCATCTGGGCGGCGTTCAGATCCACGCCGAACAGGGCCACCGCGTCGCTGTACGCCTTGAACGCGCCGATGAAGCCGGTGACCACCAGATAGAAGATCATGGGGGAGATCAGGGGCAGGGTGATGCGGGTGAAGATGCGCCGGCGGGAGGTGCCGTCGATGCGGGCGGCGTTGTAGTAGTCCTGCTTCACCGACGCCAGCGCGCTGGTGAGGATCAGGATCTTGAAGGGCAGCACCACCCACACGGTGTAAAAGCACAGCACGAACATCTTCGCCCAATACGGCCCGTCGATAAAGTCCACGCCGGGACTGCCGAACCAGTGGAGCATCACGTTTACCAGACCGTCGGTGTAGGCGGTCTTTTTGAACAGGATCATGAACACCAGACCCACCGCCAGCGTGTTGGTGACGTAGGGCAGGAAATATACCGTCTGGAACAGACCCCGCAGCTTTTCGATGGAGCTGAGCCCCAGCGAGATCAGCAGGGCAAGACCCGTGGACACCGGTACGGTGATGATGACGAGGATGAAGGTGTTTTTCAGCGCCTGCAAAAAGTAGGGGTCACGCAGCACATAGCGGTAGTTGAACAGACCCACGCCGGAAAACGTCTGGGACGCGGAGTTGTACCCCTCCTCAAAGGAGTACACGAACACATCCACCAGCGGGTAGACCATGAACACGCCCAGAAAGGCGATGGCGGGCAGCAAGTACAGCCAGGCCTTGGCATTTCGTTTGTCCATGGCGTCACCTCAGGGTGCAGGTCAGCCGCGTCTGCTCCTCCCGATGGAACAGGAACACCTTATGGGGCTTCAGGGCAAAGCACACCGTTTCCCGGGTGGTATCTACGCGGCTGTCGGCGTTGATGATGGCGCGGATGGCCGCGTTTTCACAGTCCGGGTGGGTGCATACCACGCTGATATCCCGTCCCATGACCTCCACGCGGTCCAGCTTGCAGCACAGGGAGCCGTCCTCCGCGAGGATAAAGCCCTCCGGCCGGATGGCGGCATATACCGGCTGGTCGGCCGCGCCGTCCACATCCAGCACCGCCGCATCGCCTATGTACAGCCGACCGCTCTGGATGCGCCCTGCAAAGACGTGGATGGGCGGTGTGCCCAGGAATTTGGCCACGAACAGGTTCACAGGACTGTCGTAGACGTCCTGGGGCTTACCAATCTGCTGCACTACGCCGTCCTTCATCACCACGATCATGTCGGAGATGCTCATGGCCTCCTCCTGATCGTGGGTGACGAACACGGTGGTCACGTTGGTCTGCCGCTGGATGCGGCGGATCTCCTCGCGGGTCTGGAGCCGCAGCCGCGCGTCCAGATTGGACAGCGGCTCGTCCAGCAGCAGCACCCGGGGCCGCTTCACCAGCGCGCGGGCGATGGCCACACGCTGCTGCTGACCGCCGGACAGCTCGCTGGGCTTGCGGTCCATCAGACCCTCCAGCTGCACCAGCTTTGCCGCCTCCAGCGTCCGCTCCGCCATCTCCGCCTTAGTCAGCTTCTCCGCGCCCCGCAGGTTCTCCAGCGGGAACATGATGTTCTGCCGCACCGTCAGGTGGGGGTACAGGGCGTAGTTCTGGAACACCAGCCCCACGCCCCGGTTCTCCGGCGGCAGATGGGTCACATCGTCCTCGCCGAAAAAGATCTGTCCCTCCGTAGGCGCCAGCAGGCCGCTGATGAGGTTCAGCGCCGTGCTCTTGCCGCAGCCGGAGGGGCCAAGCAGGCCGATGAGCTGTCCGTCGGGGATCTCGAACGTGAAGTCGTTGACGGCGATGACGTCGCCGCCCGCCTTTTTGTTGCGGTTGGGGAACTTCTTGGTCAGATGTTGCAGCGTGACCTTCATGGCAGTGTCTCCTTGGCCTGTATTTGGCGGCCCTCCTCCGCCGGGAGGAAAGGGCCGTCCGCGATATCCCCGCCATTGTACCACAGTTCCCGGCGTAAATCTCCTGTTTTTGCAAAACTTTCCGGAAAATTTTCCGCCGCCCCGTCAGGCGCCCGCCGCGCCGCCGGTACATAGAATGAGGTGAGCCGTTTCCGGCTCACCCTGATATGACCATTTCAAAGGAGGAATATCTCTTGTATACGGAGAGAACGACTGCCGCCGCCGCGGCGGCACGGGACAGCGCGGCCCGCGACATGACGGCCCGCAGCGACGCGGCCTGCCGCGAGATGGACGGCCTGCTGCCCGGCACCTGCGGCAATATGGCGTTTCCCTATATCGCCATGCAGCGCGAGAACGCCCAGCGCTACGAGAACCGGGAGGCGCTGCTGCAGGGCACGCTGTTCCCGGGACTGGATCTGCCGTTCCGCAAGGAGCTGCGCTCCCGCTTTCCCAAGGTGAACGAGGCCCTGCTGGAGCTGATGGCACTGGACTTTGCCATCGACGAGCTGGGGCTGTACCTGACCACCCATCCCAACGACCAGCAGGCGCTGGAGCTGTATTGGAGCTACATCCGGCTGGGCCGGGAAGGGCGCGCCAAATATGAGGAGGCCAACGGCCCGCTGCTGCAGACGGACATCACCGAGGGCAGCTTCCGCTGGCTGGATGACCCGTGGCCCTGGGACAAAGGAGGGAACGACTGATGTTTGTCTATGAGAAGAAGCTGCAATACCCGGTGAAGATCAAAAACACCAACCCCCGGCTGGCTTCGTTAATAATTTCGCAATATGGCGGCCCTGACGGGGAGCTGGGTGCGTCCCTGCGGTATCTGAGCCAGCGCTACGCCATGCCGTATCCGGAGCTGAAGGGTCTGCTCACCGACATCGGCACCGAGGAGCTGGGGCATCTGGAGATGATCGGCGCCATCGTCCACCAGCTGACCTGCAACCTGTCGGAGCAGGAGATCAAGACCGCCGGCTTCGACGCCTATTTCGTGGATCACACCGCCGGCATCTATCCCACCGCCGCCTCCGGCTTCCCGTGGAACGCGGCATCCATGGCGGTCAAGGGCGACCTCATCGCCGATCTGACCGAGGACCTGGCAGCGGAGCAGAAGGCCCGCGTCACCTACGACAACATCCTGCGGCTCAGCGACGACCCGGATGTCAACGATGTCATCAAGTTCCTGCGCGCCCGGGAAATCGTGCATTTCCAGCGCTTCGGCGAAGCAAAGCGTACAAGATGGAGAGTTACCAAAAGAGCTGCTGAACAGAACAGCCGCAAGTCATCAAAAATGGTGGCTTGCGGCTGTTTGACTCTGAAATCCATGGTAATGGGCGCACACCCTCTCACGGCAAGGTTTCTCCGTTTCCCTCAATGCGGCCATCCGTCATCTGAACGATCCTGTCACAGCGTTCGGCAATCGAAGGGTCGTGCGTAACGATGATCAGCGTCTTGCCGCTTTCCTTGCAGAGCCGCATGAGGATGTCCATGACATTCGATTTGTTCGCCGCGTCCAGTGATCCGGTGGGTTCGTCCGCAAGGATGATCGGCTGGTCACAGACGATTGCACGGGCGATCGCCACCCGCTGCCGCTCTCCACCGGACAATTTGCCTGCCTTGCGGTTCAGCTTGTCTGATATGTCCAGCTTCTGCGCGATCTCCCTGATTCGGGGCTTGTGCTCCCTGCGCTTGATCTGCCTGTTGTAAAGCAAGGGGATTCGGATGTTGTGATATACGGTTTCATCGTCCAGCAGGGCGAAGTCCTGCACAATATAGCCGAACGAGGCATTTCGGAAAGCGCTGCACCGCCTGTCGTTCATGCTCAGAACTTCCTCTCCGCCCACGGCGACGCTTCCGGAATCCGGCTTCAAAATCAGACCGATAATGTTCAAAAGTGTGGACTTGCCGCTGCCGGAAGGTCCGACAATGGCGACGGCTTCGCCGCTTTCCACGGAAAGATTGGCGTGATTTACCGCTTTTACGGTATAGTGGCTGGTTTCATAGCTCTTGCAGGCTTGTGTAACGGTGATTCCCGGCATAGTTCATTCCCTCCTTAATCCCTGTGAAAATTTAGATACAAAACGCTGCTGCACAATACTTGTGACAAGGAACGCCGAGCCCATGGTGGCTGCGAATACCATGAGAAGATTCAGCGGCGACGCGAGCCTGTTCAATGACAGGATCAGGAGCGTTCCCGCAAGCGGGATCACATGGTATCCCAACGCGAACAGATACATCCTTGCAAAGATAAACCGCTGTGTTGCGCCAAACAGATGATGCACCGCATATTCCGGGATCCGGCGGCGCAGGATGCGATAGGTATTCAGCAGCAGCGCACCGAATAAAACCAGCGTGGACATGATGTAGAACAAAAGATACGCCTGATGGGTGCGGGTGCTGCTTGCGGCGGAAAGCCGCAAAAAGTTTTCCGTTGACTGTATCTCCGCATAGGCGGAATAGTTTTGATACAGGAACGACCTGACATCGGCGGTGCTTTCCTCTGTGGGTTCGGCAAGAATCAGACGGTCTATGAACATATCCACCGATACGTGCGGAAACGCCGCGAGGGAAAGGGCATCCTCACAGGACGGCGAGAAAACATAGAGCGTTTTCTTCAGATTCTCCGATGCGGGGGGACTGTAGTGCAGCGGATGGTAAACATCCATATCGGATGGGACAACGGTTATAGTGCATTCGTGATCTCCGATGCGGAGCGTCTTTCCTTCGTCCCCGGCGCAGTCCGGCGAAACTGCGGCGATGGGTGCATCACTGCCTGCCGGAAACGGGAATGCTGTCAGCCGGGTATAGGCGCCCACATAAACGATGGTCTGCTGATACCCGCCGATGCCGGGGAGAAGGACGAGGCTGCCGAGGTTGTCATGCTTTTGAAACAGCTCCTCGAGGCTCTGCTGCCGCCCGCTGCCTGTTCTGACAGGCTGTGCGGTAGTTTCCCGGTCTGCCGCTGTCATAAGACTGCTCAAATCCTTTACCCGCACCATGCTCACATCGTTTTGTGTAAAGCGACGGATTGCATCATTTTGTGATGCGACATGCTGGTAGCTCAATCCCACCAGCACGAAAGCCATTATGGACATTGCGGTTAAAAAGCCGTAAAAAATGACCCATCCGGCATCCTTGACCAAATCCCGGATCACCTGCCTGATCAGTGTCATATCATCTTCCCCCTTTCCCCAACCGTGCGGCTGTTCCGCAGTAGCCCGCCCAGTTCAAAATCAGTGAGAACAGTACAAACCCTGCCGTAGTACCTATCAGCAGCGTGGTCAGATCACTGCCCGGCATATAGGTCAGCCCCCGGTACAGCGCCACGCCGAAAAGCAGAGCAGCAGTCAGTGCAATACCCATCGCCGTAAGGGTGGAGCGGAGGAACAGCCGTGCTTTTGACAGCCCAAACAAATGATAGATTTGATAGCGGCGGTCATTTTCCCGATACATGGTCAGCACCACATAGGAGAAGCAAAAGATCAAACCGAGCATGGCAGCGGAAATCGCTCTGGAAAGAACGCTGTCCGTCAGAAGCTTCGCCGCCAGCGCGGGAAGGCTCAAACGCTGCCGCTGGTCAGTGACCGTATAGCCGCTATTCTCAAATAGTGCCGTCAGACCACTGGTGTCCGTGCCATCTGTGAAGTACATTCCGTCCTTCGCTCTGCTCATGGACAACGGATAGAGAAACCCTGCATTGGAGATAACGGAAGGCACATCCTGTTCCCGATAAGTTCCCAGTACAGGCAGCCCCAGCGCGTCCGGCAAAAACCGCCCATCGCGCACAAAGGCATCAGAAAAAGCCGCGTCCTCTGCGGTTAATACGCCCTGCGCGTCACAAGGCAGCGAAAGCCCGACGGCTTCACGGAGCCAATCCGAACCGTCCAGAATGCCGCAGCCTGCGGCAAACCCGTTCTTGTATAGGATTGTCGCCTCGTTTTCCAATGCCCAGCGTTCCAGAAGCGCATACAGTTCATCGGACGGCGCGGCGGCGCTTGGCGTGCCTGCGTCCTCCTCCGGATGAAGGTATGTCCGGGAGACGTCCGCGACAGTAAAGGATTGCAAGCCCGACACGGGGCTGAAATAGTAGTCCGAGTAAATGATGGAAACGCCAAGCCCTATGCTCGCAAGAATCAGGATCGAGCACAGCAAGGCAGCCCAGTTCTTTTTTCGCATAGCTTTACCCTCCGTCCTCTCACAGCGCAATGTGCCGTGTGGCGCAATCGCTCACATAGGGATCATGTGTCACAACAACAATGGTTTTCCCCTGTCGGTTCAGCTCTTTGAGAATATCCATCACATAGCTGCGGTTGCGCTCGTCCAGACTGCCCGTAGGCTCATCCGCAAGGATAATGTCGGGGGATTTTGCAATGATTTTTGCCAGCGCCACCCGCTGCTGCTCACCGCCGCTCAAGGTGTAGACCTTACGACGCTCATAGCCCGAAAGCCCCACCTGTGCCAGTGCATCCGCGATGCGTTCTTTCTCTGCCTTGCCCTTTGCTTTACCGAACCGAGTGGCGAGCTTCATGTTGGCTTCCACGGTGTCGGTGTCCACCAGCCCGTAATTCTGAAACAGGTAGGACAGCTTGTGCCGTCGCAGGCGAACCGCAGCGCGGGAGGAAAAGGATGGGTTCTTTGCGCCGCAGAGGGTGACGCTGCCGCTGTCCGGCGTTTCCAGCAGTCCTATGATGTTCAGGAGAGTTGTTTTTCCGGCTCCGCTTTCGCCCTTGATGGCGACAAACTCTCCGGCTTCAATATGCAGCGAGTAATCCCGAAACAGGACTTTCTCCCCGAAGCGTTTATTGATATTGGATAAAGTAATGGCAGTCATGCTTCCGCTCCTTTCACAATCTGATAGAGGTTTTTCTGGGCAATGCTGCCGCAAGCAAGCAGCGTGATCAGCAGCTCCGCGAGAAATGTACCCAGCAGGATATTGTAGTCAAGCTCGATGGCGAGCTTTAAGAGCAGCAGCCCCGCCGCTACCGCCCCATAGTACAGCACCGTCAGCACGAGATGGGTGCGAATACAGCTTAATAGGGAATGCCCTTCAATCAGACGACAGGCGATCCTGTCCCTGTAATTGTCGCAGTAGAGCCTTGCGCCGAATAAGATCAGGCAGAACAGCCCGATCAGCAGCACCAAAGCCTGTACGCCCCAAATCATCAGCATATAGGTCAGATGATGGAGCATTTTATCAAAGGTGGCGGCGACGGTCGGTGTGGAAACGGTCGCCGCGTCAATCCCCGTTTCCCGCAGGATGGGCAGCAGCTCCGCATACGGATCATCGGTGGGAACATAGAGGAAATACGCCCCCTGTGAACACCATGCTTCGATGAAAAGCCCGTCCAGCAGGTCACCTTCCTTGACTACAAGGATGGGCGCGGGCAGAGCGCCGTTTCCCCCAAGCCCTGTGCTGGCGTTATAGGAGTATATGTCAGACGCTTTATCATCGTAGAGGACAATATTCACATCCCCGGAATTTCCCCAGCTCGCGCCGCACTCCCGTACCTCATCCCGCCTGTATTCCTTGGACTTTGGAAGCAGAATATTCACATGGGTATCGGAAAGCAGAGCGTCACCGATCTGCTCCCCGTCCGGCGCATAGATGGGGTTGAACGCAAGGTAGTTTCGGTTGATGTGGGCATAATCCTGACCGTATGCCTCTCCCAGCATTTTCCCTTCAAACAGGTCGTAATTAAAATCGTTGGCTGCCATGAGTATGCCATTGTAGCGATCCACTGTGGCATAATAGAACGCCAGATAATCCGCGCCCTCCGGTGCTCTGCCGGAATTAACATTGTTCAGAGGAACAGTCACATAGCCCTTTGTCTTTTGCGAACAGAACTCCGCTGCATGGAAGGTGTTGTAGATCTGCGTGATGTTCCGCACGGCAATGGTGAGAGAGAATAGAATAAAGATCAGAAAAGCAGCTTTCGCAAGCGTGTTTGTAATGTAGATCCCGCGCTTTGGAACTTTGCCCTTCACATACTCCGCGCTGCGCTGCCCGGAGAGGAACAACAGGGAGAGCAGGATGCCCAGTATCAGAGGAACGAGCAGCCACAGACAATCCCCCAGCAGGAACAGACCAAATTGCCAGGTCGCCACCGGATGAAGCCACACGGCGCAAATCATGGCGGCGGCAAAAATCAGCAGAAAGCAAAGACACAAAGCAGGGGCAAAGGCTTTGATCTCCCCCAGCAGGATATTCCCCGTGGTATAGCCCTCCATTTTTTTCAGCACATTTTTCTTGCCTGCGGACAGGGTGTAGAATACGATACTGACGCAGAGCATAAAGGCAGGAATGAACAGGAAATAAAGCGGCAGTTTGGTAGACAAAAGCCTTTCGTTGGTTGCTGTTACGGAATAGCCCAAGCCTTTCAGCGCATGAAGCACCGCGTCAAGCTGTCCTTCCGCCACATACCAGGTCGCGGCGGTCAAGTCATGCTGCTGCGCCTGCATGAGTGGATAGATGACGGTATCTTGAAACAGCGAGGACAGATGCAGCGCCATAGCTCCCGGCTGCTTTGCAGTGGAAAAGAACTCGTCCGATTCCAGCCTCACGCTCCCTTTCCCGGTAGAAACGGAAAGAAAGCTGTCGGTATGGCTGGTCTTATAGTAGCGGTACAGTGGCTTGTCCCCATCCAGCTCCGCGTAGCGGTACATAATGTCTGCGCCGATCTTTCCGAGTGCAGTATCTATCTGTCCCAAAAATTCGCGGTTGCTCAATGTCTCCGGCTTTTCGAGGATTACCGCCCGCTTATCCAGTATCATGCTTTCCTCTGCGTCCTGTGCAAAATTGAACAGGGATAGTACCGAAAGCACGGTCATACAGACGGCAAAGCAAAAGATCACAAGTTTTCTCATGGTACACCTACTTTCCAAATGGTCAGACCGCTATTCGTTCTCACCCTCTCTTTTTATACCCCGCAGCTCTTTTACATTATAAAAAATACTCAATGCCAGCAGCATAGCGCAGTAGAACAGAACGCCGACTGCAAGGATCAGTTGAAAGTCGCGCCATTCCGAACAGGATGCAGTGCGAAAGCCCATGACACACAGATGCCCCAGTCCGTATGCGATAGGAATCGGGAGCAGGCGCTCCACCCGGCGGCGGGATTTTTCTTTCCTGCGCAGCTTGAACCATACCCCGGTAAGGATCAGGAACAGGGCGATGTTGAATAGCAGCCAATAGCCCAAAGAAAGCCCCGCCAAAGCGACCCAGCCGCCGCTGTCGGGCGCGGTGCCGTAGATGCACACCGAGCTATCGCTGGAGCTTTCGGCGTGTCCGTTGATAAACTGCGTGAAATAAACGAGAAGCGGCTTGCCGCTCTCCGGCGCTGCGGTCACAGCCTGTACGCCGGGTCTATGGAACGCTCTGTCCCATACGGAGGTCCACACCTCAAGATGGTAGACAGTGTTGCGATCATCGGGGTCGGCGATTTGTTGGAGCTTATAATTCGTGACCTCGCTGCTGAAAGAGAGCGTCACCGCACCGTTTGCTTCCTCCGTCACAGTCACCAGCTCTGGTGAATAGGCGAAGTATTCCGGCGCGGTCAGAAAGGAGATGACCGACAGCATCAGCGCCAGCAGCACCGCCGCTGTGCATAGGATGGTCTGCACCTTTTTCATTAGCAGAGCCTTTTTCAAGCGTTTCAGCGGCGCGGCATCCATGTCGGGCTGCGGCTCTGTTTGCACCCCCACAGGCTCCCGCAGTTTTTCAAGCTCCGCACGGCAGGCGGGGCAGCTTTCCAGATGCTCCTTTACAAACTCCGACGTATCCTCCGATACCATGTTTTCCACATACAGCGGCAGAATATCACGGATGATACTGCATTCATTTTTCATCTTTGTCAACCTCCATTCCCTTTTGGATCATTTTTCGTGCGCGGTGATAGGTGACGCAAGCCCAGTTTTCCGTCTTGTGAAACAGCTTCCCGATCTCCTTAAAGCTCAATTCGCCAAGGGTACGCCACATGAAAACCTCTTTGTGCGGATCGGGAAGCTCATGCAGCAGATGTTTTACCTGTTGGGCATTCTCGCTGCACAGCAGCATTTCCTCCGGTGATTCCTCCGCTTCCGATATAAGCTGTTCCATATCCGCTGTATGCTCTGTCCTGCGGCTTTGTTTCAGATGGGTATAGTAACAATTCTTTGCGATCTGACACAGCCACACCCGGATGTCGCAATCCCCCCGAAAGCTGTCAATGCGGCGAAGCGCACGGAAAAAGGCTTCGCTGGTAATATCCTCTGCCAGCCGTTCGTCCCCGCCGGACAGCCGCCGCACATAGAGGAACACATCCCGAAAATAGTCTTTGTATATCTGTTCAAAG
>ERZ1106954.3411-NODE-3411-length-10391-cov-4.345975_pt1 | contig 10391 bp, 10 predicted proteins | sample MGYA00403678_ERZ1106954 | MGnify/ENA primary metagenome ERZ1106954 (study PRJEB35170, sample SAMEA104062445) | human gut metagenome | biome: human gut; feature: human-associated habitat; material: faeces | place: Denmark | collected 2012-08-20 ... | reverse complement strand
CTACTTTCTTAGATATTTATTTTGAAAGAGATTTAAACTCTGGTGCAATAACAGAATCTCAAGTTCAAGAATTGATAGATCAATTTGTTATAAAGCTAAGAATGGTTAGATTCTTAAGAGCTCCTGAATATAATGCTTTATTTAGTGGAGACCCTGTATGGGTTACTGAAAGTATTGGTGGTATGGGAATTGATGGAAGAACTTTGGTTACAAAAAATTCATTCAGAATTTTGCATACTTTAGAAAACTTAGGATCTGCTCCTGAACCAAATCTAACAGTTCTATGGTCAAAGAATTTACCAAAATCATTTAAAGATTACTGTGCAAAAATATCAATAGGTACTTCTTCTATTCAATATGAAAATGATGACTTGATGAGAGCATCATTAGGAGATGATTATGGTATTGCTTGTTGTGTATCTGCTATGAGAATTGGAAAGCAAATGCAATTTTTTGGTGCAAGAGCTAATATAGCAAAAGCTTTACTTTATGCTATCAATGGTGGTAAAGACGAAATCACCGGTAAACAAGTTACCCCAATGTATGCTCCTATCACATCTGAATATTTAGATTATGATGAAGTTGTGGCTAAATATGACCAAATGCTTGATTATGTTGCTAAAATTTATATAAAAGCCTTAAATGCTATTCACTATATGCACGATAAATATTCTTATGAAGCTCTAGAAATGGCTCTTCACGATAGAACTATACTTCGTACTATGGCTTGTGGAATAGCTGGTCTTTCAGTAGCTGTCGACTCTTTATCAGCTATTAAATATGCTAAGGTAAGAGTTATTAGAAATGAAGATGGCCTTGCAACAGATTATGAAATTGAAGGCGATTTCCCTAAATACGGAAATGACGACGATAGAGTTGACGAAATTGCTGTTAATTTAGTAAAGAACTTCATGAAGAAATTAGAAGGCCATATAACTTATAGAAATTCTAAGCCAACACAGTCAATTCTTACTATTACGTCAAATGTTGTATATGGTAAAAATACAGGAAACACTCCTGATGGAAGAAGAGCTGGAGCTCCATTCGGACCTGGTGCAAACCCTCTTCACGGCAGAGATACAAACGGTGCCTTAGCAGTAATGAATACTATCGCAAAACTACCTTATGAGTATTCAGAAGACGGAATATCTTTCACATTCTCAATTACTCCTGGTACTCTTGGAAAAGATGAAGAAACAAAAATCAGCAATTTAGTAAGTATGTTAGATGGTTATTTTATACAGTCAGGACATCATATTAATGTAAACGTTTTTGATAGAGCTTTACTTGTAGATGCAATGGAACATCCAGAAAAATATCCTCAACTTACAATTCGTGTTTCTGGTTATGCAGTAAACTTTGTAAAGTTAACAAGAGAACAACAATTAGATGTTATAAACAGAACAATTCACGAAAAAATTTAGTTTTGAAAGGACCAAAATACAATGCAAGATATAGACTCAATAAACTGCCCTATTCATTCGTTCGAAACTTTCGGTGCTGTTGATGGTCCAGGTATTCGATTTGTAATATTTACACAAGGCTGTAATCTTCAATGTAAATATTGTCAGAATAGAGATACTTGGGCTCATCAAGGTGGAACTATCTATTCTGTTAAAGAAGTTTTGGACAAAATCGAAAGATATAAAAATTATATAATTCCTTCTGGTGGCGGAGTTACAGTTGGTGGCGAACCTTTACTTCACATTGATTTTTTAATTGCTTTATTTGAAGAATTAAAGAAAAAAGGATTTTCCACTGCTGTTGATACTTCTGGTGTAATAAGCATTACAAATAAGGTCGATAAATTAATTGATTTAACAGATTTATTTTTACTAGATATAAAATGTATTAATGATGAGATTTGTAAAGACCTAACTGGTGTTTCTAATCAGAAAGAATTAGAATTTGCTAAGTATTTAGATTCCAAAGGTAAACATATGTGGATTAGACAGGTTATCGTTCCTGGTTATACAGATAAGGAAGAAGATTTACTTAAATTAAAAGATTTTATACATAGTTTAAGTTCTGTTCAAAAAGTTGAAATTCTTCCTTATCATGATTTAGGTCGTTTTAAGTGGGAAGAACTAGGATTAAAATATGAGCTTGACGGTGTTTCTCCTGCTACTCCTGAAGATGTAGCAAGAGCTAAGAAAATCTTGGAATTATAATAAGAATACTTTAAAATTATTGACATATACTAACAAAGTAGTATACTATTAATAGCTTAAATAAAAACTGGTTATCTAAGCAACATAGATATGTGAGTGATGACACATATCTTTTTTTTGTGCAAAAAACAGAATGTCATTCTTTTATTTTCTTTTTTAATCCAAATGTTATGAAATATATCAAGCCTGATATTAGTACAATCATCGGACCTGTTGGTATGTTCCAATAATATGAAATAATTAAGCCTGTGATTCCTGAAAATAATGAAAATATTACAGCAAACAAATGATATGTTCTCATATTTCTTGCCACATTTCTACTAGAGGCTGCTGGTAATATAAGTAATGAATTTATTAATAAAATACCAATAAATCTAATTGAAATCATTACAATTATAGCTATTAACACTGCAAATACATTATCAATTGTTTTTGTATTTACTCCCCTACTTCTTGCTAATGTTGTGTTTATACTTGTTACATTTAATTTATTAAATGTAAAGTACCAAAATGCAATTACAGCAATAAATGCTAAAAATAAGTATAATATTTCTGTATTACTAATGCTTAATATATCTCCCACTAAATAGCTTGAATATTTATTGAAGTTTCCACTTTGTGCTAACATTGCAAGTCCTAGTGCTATTGCTATTGATGAAAATACACTTATTATTGTATCTGCTCCATAGTTTGTTTTATTTTTTACATAGTTTAATAACAATGCAAATATTACAGCAAATAATATCATTGAAATATTCATATTTGATATTCCTAAAATCATTCCTAATGCAATTCCTGTTAATGCTGAATGTCCTAATGCATCTGAGAAAAATGCCATTTTGTTGTTTACTATCATAGTACCCAAAATAGCAAATACTGGTGTTACTAAAATAATTGCAATTAGTGCATTTTTCATAAATGCATAATCTATAAATTCAAATGGTATTAGTGCTTCTAATATACTATATATTACTCCCATTATATATTCTCCTCTTATATTTCTCCAAAATAGCTTTTAAATTCTAAGCTTTCAAATACTTCTTCTGGTGTTCCCTCTTTCACAACCTGTTTGTCTAATAAAATTACTCTATCTGCATATTTTTTAACTAAATCCAAATCATGTGATACAAGTAAAATTGACATATCATATTTTGTTTTTAATTCATTTACTAATTGATAAAAATCTCTTGTTCCATTTTTGTCAATTCCTGATACTGGTTCATCTAATATTAATAGATTTGGTGTTGGCTTTGTTGCTATTGCAAGTAATACTCTTTGTAATTCTCCACCAGATAAGTCTCCTATACTTTTATCTATTAACTTTTCTGCTCCAAATATTTTTAGCTGTTCTTTTATTTCACTATATATCTTTTTATCCTTTTTCAAAAATACTGGTATATGGCAAATGCATGATGCAAATAGGTCATATACTGTTGTTGGCATGTGTTTTTCTATATTTATAGTTTGTGGCACATACCCTATTTTTATTCTTTTTGCAATATTATCTTTCATATCAACAAAGCTAATATTCCCTGTATGTTCCACTTCCCCTAAAATAGCTTTTAATAGTGTAGATTTTCCTGCACCATTTCTTCCTATTATTACAGTCAATTCTCCACAATGCACATGAATATTTACATCTTTTAATACTTGTTCTTTTCCAAATTTTACACTTATGTTATTTATTTTTGTGCAGTGTAATCCACATGCCCCTTTTCCACTCATTTTTTTACTCCTATTTCGCTAAATTTTTCGATCACTTTATTTTTTCATTGTATCTAAAACTAAAAAATTTGCTTCTAATTTATCTATATAAGCATTGTCATTTGTTTCTCCTGTTAGTCCTGAATCTAGTTTATATATTTTTGCTCCTGTTTCATTTGCTAATGTTTCAGCATTTTTTATATTGTCATCTTTATCTACTACAATAATTTTTATGTTTTCATTTTTTATCTTTTCGATCAAATTTTTTAGTGTTTCTGCTGACATTGTGTTTTCTTCATGATTTGTCTCTACTTGTGTAACCTGCATTTTTAGCTCTTTTAATAAATATTCTAGTCCTTCATTTAAACAAATTACTTTTTCTCCATTTAATTTTTTAAGTTCACTTTCATATTTTTGTTTTTCTTGATTTATTTTTTGTAAATAATTTTCACAATTTGCTTTATATGCTTCAGCATTTTTACTGTCATATTCACACAATTTCTGGCATATTGTTTCAACTTGTTTTGTGTAATTTTCTATACTTGTCCAAATATGGGGATTTATTTCATCTTCATCTTGTATTTTATTAAAAATATTTATACTGCTGTCTATTACTTTTAATTTTGGATATGCTTGAATTATTTTTTCCATAAAGTTTTCTAAGCCTAATCCATTTTGAATATATATATCAGCTTTTTCTATTTTTTTCATATCAGTTGTAGAAATAGTGTAATCATGTAGACAACCAACATTTGCTTCTGACATATTTAAAAGTTCCACATCCGGTATATCTCTTGTAATATTTGCTGTCATAATATAAATAGGATAAAATGATGTTACAATCTTTAAATTGTCATCTTCAACCACTTCTTTTTTATTAGTTGATGTCCAAATTGCTAGTCCTATTGCAATTACTAGTATTAAAGTTATTATTAAAAATTTTTTATTCAAAATACTTACCTCTCAAATCATTAATAATTCTGTAATATAATAACATATTATTGCACTTTTTTCAACATTCATACAACAAAAGAAAAAGGCATTTATGCCTTTTATTCTTTCAATTTATTCACAACTTCTTTATAGTCTGTAGCATTAATAATTGCACTTCCAGATACTAATATATTTGCTCCTGCTTCTTTTACAATTTCAGCATTTTCTATATTAATTCCTCCATCAGCTTCAATATCAACTTCTAAGTTATTCTCATCAATATATTTTTTTATCTCTTTTATTTTTTGTATTGTATTAGGTAATAACTTTTGTCCCCCTTCTCCTGGTTCAACTGTCATTATTAATACTAAATGCACAAATGGTAAATATTCATAAATTTCTTCTACTTTTGTATCAGGCTTAATTGAAATACCTACTCTTATATTATTTTCTTTTAACAATTTAATCCATTTAAATACTTCTTCTTTATTTTTAGCTGTTTCTAAATGAAATGTTATTATATTTGGATCAAATATTGCAAAACTTTTTATATAGCTTTCTACATCTTCTACCATTAAATGAACATCTAATGGCAAATTTGAAATTTGATTTAAATATTCACTAAATTCTAACATTTTATTTGTTGTATCATTTTTAACAAATTTTCCATCCATTACATCTATATGAAAATAGCTTATTCCAGATGTTTCTAAATTATATAAAGTTTGAATTGCTTTGTCATCTTTTACATTTAATATTGAAACTGATACTTCTACCATTTTTCTTTACCTCTTATCTCATTATTAATTTTACATTTATGATAGCAATATAATACTTTTACCATTATGATAAATTATTATAAATTTTTACATAGTTTTCATATCTTTGTGGAGAAATTTTGCCAGATTCTAAAGCTTTTTTTATTCCACAGTTTTCTTCTTTTATATGACTACAACCTTGAAATTCACATTTTTCTAAATAAGGTACAAACTCAACAAAATAATGACATAAATCTTCCTTTGGTATTTCATTTATTTCATAAGTTGAAAATCCAGGTGTATCTGCTATATATGAGTTTTCTTTATATTTATATAAAGTAGTACTTGTTGTAGTATTTTTTCCTCTTTGATTTTTATCACTAATATTTCCCTCTTGTGTTAGCTCTTGCTTAAATATTGAGTTTATCAATGTTGATTTTCCTACTCCTGAATTTCCTGCAAAAGCAGTAATTTCTCCATTAAGTAAATCTCTTATTTCTTCTATATTTATTCCTTCTTTTGCATTTGTTTGTATTACTCTATATCCTATATTTTTATATAACTCAAAAGTTTTATCTATTTCTTTTTTATCTTCCAAATCAACTTTATTTAAAACAATTGTTGCTTTTAGTCCCATAAATTCTGCAAATATTAACTGCTTATCTAATAATAATAAATCTGGATTCGGCATTTTCATAGATACTACTAAAATAATTTGTGTTAAATTTGACATTTTTGGTCTTTTTAATTCATTTTTTCGAGGAAGAATTTGTTCTATTACACCTTCTTGCTTTTCAGAATTTGTAATTGTAAATTCAACATTGTCCCCAACTAATAGATTAATTTTTTCTTTTTTAAATTTTCCTCTTGCCAAACATTTATATATTTTTTCATTTTCTTCTACCAGATATGTATTTGTACTAGTACATATAATTATTCCTTTTTGCATTTATTCTCCTTAATATTACATATAGCATTTTTTAATTAAAGGACACATCTTTAATAATTCATTCTTAAGATGTGCCCTTTAAAGTAACATTAGTCTATTGTAAGTACTGGATCATCAACAGATAAATCAAATTGTTTTGTAATTTTCTTTATCTCATTTACCCATACTTTTACAGTCACTGTTCCTTTTCCTGAAATTTCTGATATTATCTCTGTTTCATCTTTTCTGTTTGAGTCACTATATACAGTCTCATCATTTACAGTAATTTTTACTTTTACCGTTGGATCTATTTCATTTCCGTTTTCATCTTTTTTAATTTCAGCGTCTCCACCAAGTAAAGATTTTAGATTTAATCTTACAATTCCAATCTTTATTTCTTCTATTTTATTTATAGTAATAGTTACTCTAGTTTTTTCTTCAACTGTTGTTCCTGCTTCAATACTTTGTTTTAAAACTTTTCCAGTTGGTTTAGACATATCTTCTTCATAAGCAACTATAATTGTTAAATCAGCTAATTTCTTCCTTGCTTCTTCCTCTGTGTCACCAATTACATAAGGCATAGCAATTTCTTTTAATCCTGTTCCAATACTAACATATAGTTTTACTGTTTCACCTACTTTTATGTCTTTTCCTTCATCAACTTCTTGTTTTATGACATATTCTTTTTCTACTGTTTTACTTGCTTCTTCAACTCTTTCAACATTTAAATGTAGTTCATCTCTTAGTTGTCTTTCTGCATCTTCATACTTCATTCCAACAACTTTAATCATTTTAACTGTTTCAGGGCCTTTGCTGATTTTTACTTTAACTATACTGTTTTCTTTTACTGTTGACCCTTCAGCGTATGGTGGATCTTGTGAAATTATTTTTCCAATTTCAGCTTCGTCATCAAATACTTCTTCAGTTTCTAAAGTTAATTTTCCCTTTCCTATTGTTGCTTTTGCTTCATCTAATGTTTGACCAACAAAATTAGGTAAATCTATATCATTAGGAATGCCTGCTTTTAATATTGCTTGAACTCCAAAAAATCCAAGTAATGGAATTAATATTACTAATAATACAGCAATAACTGATATCCATACCTTCTTAGCTGTTGGATGTTCTTCAAAATATCTAGCCAATTTTCCCTTTGGTTTTGATTTGCTTTCTTTTTTAATGTCAACTTTTGGCTCTTCTCCTAAAACTGGAATTCTTTGTGTATACTGTAATCTTTCTGCATTACTTTTTACAAATTCACCTTCTGGATCTTTTAGTGCCATACTTAAATCTTTTAGCATTTCAGTTGCACTTTGATATCTTGCACTTGCTTCTTTTTCCATTGCTTTCATTATAATTTTGTTCACAGCATAAGGAATAGATGGATTTAATTTTATTGGTTCTACTGGTTTTTCTTGCATGTGTTTTAATGCAATTGATACCGGAGTATCCGCATCAAAAGGCACTCTACCTGTTAACATTTCATACATTACAACTCCTAATGAGTAGATGTCTGATTTTGCATCTGTATATCCACCTCTAGCATGTTCTGGTGAAAAGTAATGTACTGATCCAATTGTTGTTCCAAATGCAGTAATTGTTGAATTTGAAACAGCTTTTGCTATTCCAAAATCTGTTACCTTTGCAATTCCATCTTCAGTAATTATAATATTATGTGGTTTAATATCTCTATGAACTATATTGTTTTTATGTGCTGTTTCTAAAGCTGAAGCTACCTGAATTGCAATATTTATAGACCATTTCCATGGTAATACTCCATCTTCATTTATAATTTCTTTTAAAGTCTTTCCTTGTACAAGTTCCATAACAATATAATAAATATTTTCTTCATGTCCTACGTCAAATATTGATACAATATTTGGATGTGTAAGGCTTGCAGCAGCTTGAGCCTCTGTATTAAATCTTCTAATAAATTCCTCATCTGTTGTAAATTCTTCTCTTAACACTTTAACAGCTACATATCTTTTTAAAATGTTACATTTTGCTTTATATACGGTAGCCATGCCACCTTCACCAATTTTTTCAAGTATTTCATATCTATTTCCTATTACTTTACCCACTAAATTCATATATTTCTCTCCCCTATATTATAGTTATAACAGTTATGTTGTCATAACCACCAGCATCATTTGCTAAACTTACTAAAATCTCTGGTGCCTTTTCTTTGTTTTCTTCTACTACTTCATATATTTTACTTTCCTGTATCATATTTGTCAAACCATCTGAGCACATTAAAAATATATCGTTTTTTTCTACATTTCTTGCTCTTATATCAGGTTCTACATAAGATGTACAACCTAGAGCTTTTAATAACATGTTCTTTTTAGGATGATGCTCTGCTTCTTCTCTTGTGATTTTTTTATCTTCTACTAATTGTTGAACATAACTATGGTCTTTAGTAATCTTACGCCCTATTTGTTCTCTAATAAGATATACTCTACTGTCTCCGCACATGTCCTATATATATCTTATTATTATATATGAAACACACATCTAAAGTAGTACCCATACCCTGTAAGTTTTCATCTTTTTTTGATTCCTCATAAACCACAAAATTGGCATATTCTATAGCATCTTTTATTAGCTTTAAAATTGCTTCTTTTTCATGTTCAATTTTGTCAAAGTTGTTTTGTATATAATTCTTAGTTGTTTCTGTTGCTAGCCTACTTGCTATTTCTCCTCCATTATATCCGCCCATTCCATCTGCTAGAATATATATTTGTAAATCATTTTCTGAAGAAGGAATATAATAATAATCCTGATTCATTTCTCTTGCTTTGCCAACATCAGTTTTAGCAAAACCTCTCATTCATTATCCTCCTGTTTTTTTAAATTTTTTCTTCTCAATTGACCACATGCTGCATCAATGTCACTTCCAAGCTCTCTTCTAATTGTTGCAACAATTCCATGGTCGTTTAAATAATCTCTAAACTTTATAATGTTATCATTACTACTTTTTGTAAATTTACCATTTTCAATTTTATTAATTGGTATTAAATTTACATGGCAAAGCATGCCTTTTAATAAGTTAACCAATGCTTTTGCATCTTGCAAATTATCATTGTTATCTTTTGCCAAAGCATATTCAAAAGAAATTCTCTTATTCGTTTTTTCAATATAATACTTACATGCTTTCATTAATTCTTCTATTGAATATAAATTATTTACCGGCATCATAGCACTTCTTTTTTTATCGTCTGTTGCATGTAATGAAATTGATAATGTACATTGTAATTCTTCATTAGCAAAATCATAAATTCTAGGTACCAAACCTGAAGTTGAAACACTAATATGTCTTGCACCTATATTTAATCCTTTTTGATTATTTATAATTCTAATTGCATGCATTACATTATCATAATTGTCAAAAGGTTCTCCTATTCCCATAAATACTATATTTGAAATATGCTCTCCAATGTCTTGTTCCACTGCCAATATTTGTTCAACTATCTCGCCTGATGTAAGACCTCTAACAAATGCTATTCCTGTTGATGCACAAAACTTACATCCCATTTTGCATCCAATTTGTGAAGATACACAAATTGTTTTTCCATGATGATATTGCATTAAAACCGTTTCTATTGCATTTCCATCTAATACATCAAATAAGTATTTTTTTGTTCCGTCTGAAGATTCTTGTTTACTAAGTATTTCAAAGTTACACATTGTATAGTTTTGTTTTAGTTTTTCTCTTAGTTCTAATGATAAATTAGTCATATCGTCAAAACTTTTTACTTTTTCTACATAAAGCCAGTTAAATATTTGCTCTGCTCTATATCCTTTTTCTCCTAGGGAAATAAGTTCTTGCTTTAATTCGTCTAGGTTATATTCTTTTATATTTTTCATTATTGTTCCTTTTTATCTATTATTACATATAAT
>ERZ1106954.3409-NODE-3409-length-10391-cov-15.008320_pt1 | contig 10391 bp, 9 predicted proteins | sample MGYA00403678_ERZ1106954 | MGnify/ENA primary metagenome ERZ1106954 (study PRJEB35170, sample SAMEA104062445) | human gut metagenome | biome: human gut; feature: human-associated habitat; material: faeces | place: Denmark | collected 2012-08-20 ... | reverse complement strand
TTGCTCTGGCTGTGCCGGAACCATTTGTTTCCGCAGACGGTCAGGCTGTCGTGGGCTTTCCAGCGGTATTCTTTTCCGCTGCGCACCAGCGTTTCGCCCTGTGCCCGGAGAAATTTTTCCAGATCCACCGCATTGGCTTTGTCGATCTGGGCTTGGGTGTAGGTCATGCTGCTCCCTCCTTAAAGCTCCTGTGTGTGATTTTTCGCTTCCGTTTTCTTCTGGGATTGTACTGCCTTGACTTCTTCCAGCTTTTTCAGCACCGATTCCTTCTCCGGGGTCTTGCCGCCCGGTGCGGAAAGCTGCTGCTTATTCAGCACCATGTCAATATACTTGCGGATATTTTTCAGTGCGGAGATATCCGGCTGCAAGGTTTCCAGTTGGGTGCGCAGTTCTGCGCTGCTGGATTGCAGCGCAGAAAATTCGGCATCCAATGCCGAAAAATTCACTGTTGTGCTGCCGTTCAGCTTCATCAGGGTGCGGACAGCTTTATTAAAGGTGTCCAGCTCCTCTTTGTGCTGGGCGGCATAAGCGTCCTTGGTCAGCTTGAAGTTCTTCTTGATAAAGGTGTCGTGGATAGGTTTCAGCTTGGCATGGACGGCGGCAGCATCCTTGATCTGGGCGATTGCCCTCATACGGTTTTCGTTCTGTTTCAACTGTCTGCGGAGAGGGGCGGTGGTCTGGTTCAAATGTGAGATGGCGGTGTCCAAATCCTCGATGGTGTTCAGGGAATGGGCTTTCAGGTAGTCCACCGTCTGCTTGACTTCCTCGAAGTCCCGAACGGTGCATTTCAGTTTTGCCTTGCCAGACCAATCGCTGCGCTGCTCATTGCGAAGGTTGAAGTAGTCCACCAGCAAATCAGAAAGCGTGGGTTCCTTCGCCTTTTCCAGAGCGTCCAGAAGAAGCTGTTTCTTTTCATTCAGGTCTGCAATCCAGCGTTGCAGCCCACGAATCGCACTGCGGATGGACTGCATCAGGCTATTGGCGGCGCGAATATCCCGGTTCAGGTTGCCGAGAAAAGTTTCCACTCCACGCTTTTCCATCTGGTGTGCGGCGGGACCGAGATGCACGGTCGGTATCTGCTGGATGCCCTGCCGCTCAAAGGAGCGCAGGTCAACACGTTCCGGTCTGCCAGCAGCTTCCAGATAGCGGTTGGTGATGGTTTCCCAGCTATGCCGCCAGACCTCGGCGTACTTCTGGTCGTTCCAGTCCACCGTGTTTTCCTTGTGGCACTTCCAGTTCCCAGAAGGAAGCTGGATGCGCTCGCCGTTTTCGTCAAGGTCGTACACCTTTCGGGCTTTCGGGAGCCACTTGCCGTGTTCGTCCATTGCCCGGAGCGTCAGCAGAATGTGGGCGTGTGGGTTGCCATCTCCCTTGTCGTGGATGGCAAAGTCAGCAATCATCCCTTTGGAAACAAACTGCTCCTGACAAAATTCCCGTATCATTTTCAAATACTGTTCTTTCGGCACCTCCACCGGGAACGCCAGCACGATGCGCCGGGCAAGCTGGGAGTTCCACTGGTTCTCCACGGCTTCCACGGCGTTCCAGAGGGTTGCCCGGTCTGCAAATCCGGGCGGCGCATGGGACGGCAGCATGATCTCGGCGTGGACAAGCTCTTTCTTCTTGTTGTAGAATTTTGTTTTCTGGTCGTACTCGCTGAACAGCCGTTCGCCGCTTTGATAAGCGGCCCCGGCAACAGCGGACTGCCCTTGGCTGCGCTTAACGATGGTAATTTTGAAATGCGGACACGGAATAGGCATCACCCCCGTTGATGACAGCTGGAACGTTCTCTTGTAAAAATTACGAACTTATGGTACTATTAGTTTGAACAAGCAAGCAGAAAGTTGGTGAACCAATGTCGGAAAGAAAATCACAACAAGAATTGGATTTTGAACGGAAACACGAAGAAGATTTGCAGCGGCTGCGTGGATTTGCGTTTGATCGATGACGATTTCATGGCCGCAGTTTTTGAAGATCGCACCTGTGCCGAGTTCCTTTTGCAGATCATCTTGAAACGTGATGATTTGACTGTCAAAGAGGTTCACGGACAGTACAGCATCAAGAATCTTCAGGGACGTTCGATTCGTCTGGATATTCTGGCGGTGGATCAGAAAAATCGAGCATATAATATTGAGGTACAGCGCAGTGACCGCGGGGCTAGCGAAAAGCGTGCGCGGTATAACAGCAGTCTGCTGGATGCAAACCTGACCGATGCGGGCGATGATTACGATGCGCTGAACGAAACCTATGTGATCTTCATCACCGAAAATGATGTGCTAAAGGCTGGGCTCCCGATTTACCATGTTGAACGCACTGTTCAGGAAACCGGAACGGTTTTCAATGATCAGGCGCACATCGTCTATGTGAACTCGCAAATCAAAGATGAAACTGCATTGGGAAAGCTGATGCACGATTTCTTCTGCACCAACTCAAAGGATATGTACTATCCTGTTCTTGCAAATAGAGTGTGGTATTTCAAAGAAAATGAGAAGGGAGTGGCAACTATGTGCAGAGCTATGGAACAGATGCGAGATGAAACCGCAGCGGAACAGAACATCAAAACACTTTTGGTTTCTGTCAAGAACCTGATGAAGAATATGAATCTTAGCCCGGAGCAGGCAATGAACGCAATGGGCATTTCGGAAGCAGATCGCCAAGCGTTGCTGCAACTGCTGTGACGCTTTCGTGCGGAACATTCACATATTGAAAATGTAAAACGCCGATTGGAAGCTATCTTCCAGTCGGCGTTTGTTTCGTTATGGTGTTTTAGCAAAAGGATAGCTGCAAAGCAGCGCAAGGAAAATGCAGTTTTCCTTGGGATGGAATCGGGCTGGCGCACAAACGCCAGCTTCGATTTCATCGAGCCGTCTGCAAGACCGCAATTTCACACAAAGGGGTCCCCGGAAAAGCATCGAAGATGATTTTATGGGGAAGAGGAGGAACTGCGGAGTGAATGAGCATTTGTGCTTTTGCACAGATGCGAACGATACGCAGCAAGTGACGACGAGGTGTATAATTGCGCCCTATTTCATAGGGGGTTCGGAACGTTCTGCTTTTCGTGAACGTCATGCACCATCTTTGCAAGAGCCAGCACGACTTCCGGTTGACGGAACGAGATTTTCAGAAGCTCCATCACCTGATCGTCGGTCAGTTCTCCCGGACAGACCAGAAAGCTTTCCAGCATTCCGGCACGGGTGCAAAGACGATGCACACGCTCTCTCCGGTTCAGCTCCGACATCTGGCGTTCAAGGATTTTCTCCCGGTGCTGGCAAGAGCGCAGCTTCTGCTCTGCTTTGGCTTTTTCGCTGCGGAGGTAGGCAAGGTCGGTTTTCGGTTGGGTCAATGGCATCACGCTCCTCTAATGATTTAAAAAAGGAGCAGCGCATCTATGAGCTTTGGAATCTCACAGATACGCTGGTTCTTGAGCTATATAAAAAGATTTATACGATTAGCGAATAGCATCCCATTTCTTAGTAAAACGGTTGTACCTTAGATGGTTGCGCAATACATCTTCAGCATCCTTATTGCCTTTTTCCGCTGCAAGAGAGAACCACTGTCCAGCTTTATTATAGTCAATTGGCACAGTGTAGTAGACGTAGCCTGCTTGATACATTGCATAGACACTACCCTGATTTGCAGCTTTTTCGTACCAGTAAATTGCAGCTTTGACATCCTTAACAATATAGGCACCTTCATAGTATTTATCTGCAAGGAGTTCTTCTGCATAGATATAGTTTTGTTCAGCCGCCTTTTTTAGCCAACGCTCACAACCAATATACGGATTAGCACCGCCAATAAAGCAAGCATCCCCCATCTCTTTATCAATATAGATTCTGGCAAGTTCATATTGCGCTGCGGCAACTCCTGCACGTGCACCATACTCGTAGTATCGTGCGGCTGCGACGATGTTAGGCTTTTCAAGACCGGCACCAGTTTTACAGCAATAGCCACAGTATATTGTCGCATTCAAATCGCCTTCCCAAACAGCTGCACGGAAAAGTTGAAATGCCTTTTTTTCGTCTTTTTGAATGTTTTTTCCAATCAGGTATTCATAACCCAGCTTACGCATGGCAACAGCGTCACCTGAATTGGCTTTTTGAGTTAAGGTATTGATGTCTTCCATACTTTTTCTCCTTAATCATACATGCTAGAAGTATTGTTGTTATTTAGCCATGCTTCAAGACCAGAAATCAGAATTTCATTGATGGACTCAATATAATTCTTGATTTTAGGATTCTGAGCTTGTTTTAAAGTAATCAGTCGATTTTGGTATTTCTGATTCTGTTCGATTGTATCAACCGCCTGAGTGCATTGGGAGTCTTTCGTAGGCAGATACAACGCATAAATAGCGAAGGAAACTTGTGTCATGGTAAGCTGTTCACCAGTAACAACAAACGAAAGCCACGGATATTTAGCGCTGTCGGTTGCTTCAATATAGACGGAAGGCTCGTACTCTACTTCATTTGAGAGTACTGCACCGCAGTTTTTAATTTTGGTTGTATACAGATCACCAAAATTTTCATGGAGATACTTATCAAGGTAAACTTGCATAGCATCTGTACTCCAGCGAATATTTTTTTGAGGAATTTTCTTGTTCCATTCAGCAACAACCATAGGAAGATCGAGTGTTTTGTCCTCGCTAGTTAAAAGGTTCATATAGGAGTTTATTTCCGAAACTGTCCAAGAAATAAATCGATAATCATATGCAATTTCATTATCACTTGTCTGAATGCTAAATTCCTCTATGCTGTTGGCCGCATTACTAATGTCATTTTGATTAAGATTTTTCAAAAAGTTTAACCGACGATCAATTTGCTCAGTACGAGGAATATTGTTTTTGACTAAAAATTCAAGAACCTTTCTCTCCTGAGAATACATTTTGAGGTAAGCAAAAACTTTCTGAAGTATGAAAAGCTGATCTTCCCAGCTAGATGTACAAATCAGAGGATAATATTCAAGGAACTCATCGAGATTGGTATCAACTTCCTGCGGGCTACCAGATTTCGAAGATTTAATAGATTGAGCAATCAAAAGATCGATTGGCAGGATTTGCTCTGTTGATGCAGAAATAAAAGGATTATCTTTTCCGACTTTTTCTTTAGCTGTTGAAAGCCGTAAATAATTCATAATAACCGTACAATATGTATCCAAAAGAAGAGCGGTAGCTTCGTCTGTTTCCTCCATAGAGAGACAGAGAATCATTTTTTTCATACCTGCATAAGGAGCAACCTCTTGATCGGCAAAAAGTAAATTGGAAACAGCAGCAACATAGTCTTCCGATTTCAAAATATCTTTCAAAGCTGCAAGCCTTGACAACGGACTGTTGCTTCCAACCATCGCGAGATAATTATCAGAATCATTTTTGGCAGCTTCTAATCCTTCCGCAATGCTGTCGAAATCTGTCAAAAAACTGCAATCGGCATTGTCAACAGGGAAGAAAGCATCATAATGACGATCCAAGCCTCGAATGCTAGGGACAATATCGGCGAAGCGCTGTAAATTGTGAATTGTCTGCATAACAAATCGAATGGAAATACAACACTTTTGATGCAGTTTAACTAGAGCTTCGCAGCATAGATTAACAACATCAGCTGCCTCCTGCTTATAGCTATCGCTGCTCTTCAGTTCATCGCTCAAACTATCCACAGCAGAAAAATCAAATTTTCCGGTATCCTCAAAAGAATCCATCAGAACATCAAAGGCATCATGAATGATAGTATTCTTTTTAGCCGCAAAATAGTTGCTTCTTTCATGCGTGAGCCAGTCTTGATAGAGTTTTTCATTTGCTTCAGCGTTTTGAGCATCGCGCTCCATCATTATCTTAATGAATTTTTCGGTTTCATTTTGATTCATTGTTTCTGTGATAGTTTCCTTTGCGATATCGGCGGCTGCCGAAAAAAGAGATCCGAGTAAGCCCATAAATAATTCCTCCCATTTTAAATTTGATCTAACTGACGGTAGACTTTTTCCAAATCCTGCATAGCTGAAATGACTTCACCTTTTAAGCCGGTTGCTTCCTGTAAGTGGTCATCCAGCTTGTTTACTCCTTTCTCCAATGATTTTCCAACACCTAATGTGTCTAACAGCTTCTTGGTTTGGTCGAGTTTCTTCTTCGCCTTTTGACTATCTGTGATTTCATCGTCAACATTTTGCCGGATTTGTTCAAGGCTCTGTAGATTCTGATTTGCACCCTTCGAAACGTCATAAGCTTTGTTCTCAACATCACGCAGAGAATCGTTAATGCTTTCCATAAGGGTAGCTTGAACAGCTGAATCTAAATTTGAAGAATCCAACGCAAGCCCGGCATCCATAAGACTCTTTTTTTGTTGCTTTAACTCGTCCAGCTTTTGTTTTTTATCTTCAATAGTTTTCTTTACCTCAGTGATTTTCGTTCTGGAATGCTCAATACTAAAATTTTCAGCCATAATAATACCTCATTCTAATTGGCCATTCGAATCAAGAAAAACAACGTTATTTTTGATTTTTTGTTGGAGAGATTCTCCTATACTGCGAATCAATTCATCCAACATCGCTTTTCTTTCGGCTGAAATGAAAAGTTCATTTATCGCCTGACAGTCTCTTCGGTATTGTGAACGAAGTATTACAATCGAGGTGTAAATATTTTCCATGTGCCAATAGAAATCTGTGATTTGAGTGGATGTATGTACGGATGAGTCATATTCGGAGAGTGCACAAAGAGCTTCAACCTCCTTTTTCTTTAGTGATTTAACATTTTCTTTTAGAGTTTCTAGCTTTAGATTTTCTTCTTTTTGCGCCAACTGAAAAAATGCTGGCTTGTGAAGCATAATATCATATAGTTCGTCGTCATTGGGCGTTTCAGAACCATGACCTTTTTGCTCTTGAATTCTGAGTTCAAATGGTCGCTGAAGTCCTTCATAAGACATTAGGGCCTCACCCGGACGATAAACTGCAACATGTTCTAGTTGAATGCCACTAGCAGACATTGTGCTGCCAATCAGTTGTCGATCATCTATAGAGGTAAGTCTATGAATCAGCTTGATATTAGTATTTTTAATAACTTCAGGTGCCATAGCAGTAGGAAGCTGGTCTGCGATGATAATACCTTCGCGTAAAGCACGAACCTCTGCTAACATTTTAACGATATATGCTGTAGCAGCAATTTTAGGATTTGAATCTTGACCAGATGCTACTTGTGCTTCAGGAGCGATAAGGTTATGGGCTTCTTCGATAAAAATGATATGCCGGACAACCTTTTCTTCATCTGCACGAGGAGAGGCTTTCAAAGTTTCTCGAATGAGGGTACATAATAACAACGTAACAAAGTTGGCAGGACCTTCTCCTAACGATTCGAGTTCTACAATGACAGGGTGCTTTAGCCATTCCTCTGGAGAGAATGTAGAGTGTTTTACATCAAAAATGTCCTTCATTTCCCGACGTAGGAGACTGCCAATACGCATTTCCAGAACAGATTGAATATTACCTTGAATTTCGCTGTCATAAGTTGTTTGGCTAAGCTCTTTTTGAAAGCGATCATATAATTCCGACATGGTCGGATATTCTTTTTCCCCGGTGTTAATATCATTGGTATTCCAACCATGTGCTCGATAAATACCTTCGATAGCTTTATCCAATATAAAAGGAGCTGGTGGAGCAATCGGAAAAGCACCCTCAAAAACCTGACACAGTTTAGAGATATGTTCTGAAAGTGTGAGTCCTTTCGGGAATTCGAAGGGATTCAACCTCATAGGAAATTTTGTACTAGCTGAAGGAGAAAGAATAATTAACTCTGGAATATCATACCTAGAAAGTTCTCGATATTCACGCTTGGCGGGTTCCAAAACCAAAAAAGGAATAGGATCACTTTCTTCTTTAAAAGTGACCGACAAATTATCGGTATCATCCTTGATTAGCTTTTTATGATGCCATAGGCTATTAGCGAGATGCAGCATGGTGTTAGTTTTACCAGAGCCGGGAACACCACATATGAAAGCGTGTTTTTTGAAGGATGATGCATCGATAAAAGCGCTCAACCCATTGTTGGTTTGTCCAAGGTAAATGCCAGTTTGCTCCAACTTCGGAGCAGTTTCCTTCTTTATTTCGATATTCTCGCCATCAAATAGTATTGGAAGCCGAAAGAAAGAAGAAAGTTCATCAAGTGTATAAGCGGTTGGCCAGAATGCTAAAGAGGGTGGTAGAAGATTGCAGTAAGGCTGATTTACTTCCTGCAATTCCAACGGTGTGGCCGTGCTGGGAATTTCCTGAATTTCACAAGTTCCTTCTTTGATAGCTTCTCCGCAGACAGCATCCATCAAAAAATGCGCACTACTTTTTTGGTTTGCGTAAAGTAAAATGTTGGCAAAAAAACAAGGCGATTTGGCAACATCTGATAAAAACTCTTCGTATATCCGTAGGGTTTCTTCGGCTGAGACATCTCGCGGACGATTTTTGTTATCGGCGAGGGTGATTTGCCCACTACGGCCCAATGCTTTCTCACGTAGAATTGCGATAGGCTTTTGTAAGGCCTGCTGTGCAGTTTTATAGGTGTCACTTCCATAGATTGAAATATGATAAACCATATCCTCATTAAGAGCCTCTGCGGTTTTTTCCATTTCATAAAGACGTGACTTGGGATTGGATTTCCAGCCTTCGACTGTAAATAGCGTATCTCCTGTGGAAAGACGTGTTTGTTCTTGTTTTTTGACTAGAAGAATATTTGTAAATGATTTCCGCAAGCAAACAGGAACATCTTCAATAGGAGCAATCTTATAGTAGTCAGCTAAAGGACTTGCTTGCATAAGCGCATCTATTGATTCAAAGTTTACAGTCTGATCGGAAGAAAATGCCAAGAAAATTTGCAGACGACTCCCTTTTGGACGTTCATGAGTATAGCTAAGGAAAAAATGTAGGGTTGTATGGATTAGAACAGTATTCCTTTGCCATTGACGTAAAAAACGATTATGTCGCTCAAGAATACCATCTATACCTTGTTCACCAAGAGATTGATATTTAACTAGCTCTAAATCGGGAATGTACGGAATCTCATAGAAATGCCACATCATGGGGTACGCCCTCCGTGCAATCGAAGCAATTAGTCTTCATAACTAAGACATCCTTGGCGCTCTCTCGGATAGTAGTAAGCATCATAATGCGAACAGTACTGGCGGCCATTACTATCACGGTCATAAGGGTTCCAATAGATACATCCGTCAGAACAGTTGTGTCCGCAAAAGGCACCCGCAGGAATTTTCACAGAGGTTATATTGTTTTTGTCCATAATGTTTTTCTCCTTTTTATTGTATTAAAGTGTCAGATTCAATTCTTCGGGCGTAATAGAAAGTCCGGATAATTGATCATAAACTGCGAGATAAGGGAAAACTCCAGTATGAGGAATAACAATCGGAAAATACAACTTTTTCACATAAGCATTCATAATTGATCGAATATAGACAATATCCGCAGATGACAAGCATTGACATCCGTGCCCCTCTTTATGGGTGTGAAATATTCCTTTAAAAATAATTCCTTGAGCATCCCAGTCCGATATTGTTTGATTCAAAAGCAATTCATTGGGAACATACTGGCAAGATTTCCTAAAAGATATTTTTCCTGAATCGACAAAAATGGTATTAATTGTGTTTTTTGATTGCCCAAGCAAGCCACCCATTTCAGGTGGAGCGGATGGAAGGTTGTAGAGCAAGTTGTACAAAGATTCGGTAATTAACACGACAAGACATCCTATAATTACAGTAGTGGAACTTAATATTATAGCTGAAAATAGCATACTCACTTTTGGGTTAGCGGTTGCTTCGAAGTGTTCTTTGAATTTAAAAGGTGTACTTTTCAAAATTTTGCAAAGCTCACTCTTTATAAGGCATTATGCCACAAATCTCGCTTTAATTCAAGAGAAATTGGAAGTTTCAACGAAAATATATCATCGTTTTAAAAAGTACACATTTCAAAATTTTGCAAAGTATTTGTTTAGGTGGACTTTTCAAATTGGATAGCTTTCCCATAGAACGTGCCTATGGGCAAATCACAGGCTTCGGCAGCTTCTTTAAGGGTCATTTTCTTATCTCTCCATGCTTTGTGAACCTCATAGAAGTTATCTGGAAGTGGTCTTGGTGGCCTGCCAAACTTCACGCCACGGGCTTTTGCCGCTGCAATGCCCTCCGCCTGCCGCTGCCGGATGTTGGTGCGCTCGTTTTCAGCCACAAAGGAGAGCACCTGCAGCACGATGTCGCTCAGAAAAGTTCCCATCAGGTCTTTGCCACGCCGAGTATCCAGCAGCGGCATATCCAGCACTACAATGTCTGCGCCCTTTGTCTGGGTGAGCAGCCGCCACTGCTCTAAAATTTCAGCATAGTTGCGTCCAAGACGGTCGATGCTCTTGATGTAGAGCAGATCGTCTTTTT
>ERZ1106954.3406-NODE-3406-length-10397-cov-3.791143_pt1 | contig 10397 bp, 8 predicted proteins | sample MGYA00403678_ERZ1106954 | MGnify/ENA primary metagenome ERZ1106954 (study PRJEB35170, sample SAMEA104062445) | human gut metagenome | biome: human gut; feature: human-associated habitat; material: faeces | place: Denmark | collected 2012-08-20 ... | reverse complement strand
ATGGACACCACCGTGCCCAACGTCATCGGCATGAGCGCGGACGAGGCCAAGGCCAAGATGAAGGAGCGCGCCCTGAGCTGCCGTGTGGAGGGTGACGGCGACGTGATCACCGACCAGACGCCTGCCGGCGGCGCCATCATCCCCGGCAAGTCCACGGTCATCCTCTACGCCAATGAGAAAAAGCCCACCGAAAAGTGCGTCGTGCCCACGCTGCTGGGCCGCACACCGTCGGAGGCCAATACCGTGGCCGTCAATGCCGGGCTGCTGATCCGCTTCTCCGGCACGACGGGCAGCGAGTCCAGCTCCATCCGCGTGCTGAGCCAGAACATCGAGGCGGGCACAGAGGTGGACGCGGGCACGGTCATCACCGTGCAGCTGGGCGATACGTCCGTCACCGACTGAGCAGGAAACGCACGGTTTTCGGCACGAGCCTCCCTTTTCAAACCGGCAAAGCGTGGTAGAATAGCCATAGGCGGCCATTCCGCCGATACTGACTGCAAAGGAGATATGACCATGAAGCTGCGTGAGCTGTTGAACGGCCTTACCATTTTATCCAGCAGTGCCGACCTGGACGCGGACATCCGCGAGGTGCGGTACGACTCCCGTGCGGTGGAGGCAGGCGACCTGTTCGTCGCCATCACCGGTGCGGAAACGGACGGACATAAGTATATCCCCATGGCGCGGGAAAAGGGCGCTGCCTGCGTGGTGTGCCAGACCGCGCCGGAGGACGGCACGCCCTATGTGCAGGTGGCGGACAGCCGCCGGGCCCTGGCGGTCATCAGTGCGAACCGCTTCGACCACCCCGCCGACGAGCTGACCATGATCGGCGTGACAGGCACCAGCGGCAAGACCACCTCCACCTACCTCATCAAGAGCATTCTGGAGCAGAAGGCCGGGGCGAAGGTGGGGCTCATCGGCACGATCCAGAACATGATCGGCGACCGGGTGCTGCACACCGAGCGCACCACGCCGGAGTCCTACGAGCTGCAGAAGCTGCTCCGGGAGATGGCCGACGCCGGGTGCAGCCATGTGGTGATGGAGGTGTCCTCCCACGCGCTGTACCTCGACCGGGTGTACGGTATCCGCTACGCCGTGGGCGTTTACACCAACCTGAGCCGCGACCATCTGGACTTCCACCACACCATGGAGGAATACTGCGACGCCAAGGCGATCCTGTTCGACAACTGCGACGTGGGCGTCTACAACGCCGACGACCCGTGGCATGAACGGCTGCTGCAAAACGCCCGATGCCCCCGCCGGTTCTCCTACGCCGTCCACACCCAGGCGGACCTGACGGCCAAGAACGTGCAGCTCCACCCGGGCAGCGTGGACTTCGACGCGGAGGCCGACACGGAGTGGGCGCAGGTCCATGTGGACACCCCTGCGCTGTTCACTGTATATAACGCGCTGGATGCCATGGCCTGCTGCTGGAATTTGGGCGTGCCGCTGGCGGAATGCGCCGACGCGCTGGCCAAGAGCCACGGCGTCAAGGGGAGGATGGAGATCATTCCCACCCCCGGCAAAAGCTACACCATCCTCAACGACTATTCCCACAAGCCCGACGCACTGGAGAACGTGCTGCAATCCGTCAAGGGCTTTGCCAAGGGCCGCACCGTGGTGCTGTTCGGCTGCGGCGGCGACCGGGATAAGACGAAGCGGCCCGTCATGGGCGCTATCGCCGTCCAGCTGGCGGACTTCGTCATCGTCACCAGCGACAACCCCCGCACCGAGGATCCGCAGGCCATCATCGACGATATTCTGGCGGGCATGCGGGATACCGACACCCCCTATGTGGCCATCCCCGACCGGGTGGAGGCCATCCACTACGCCATGGATCACGCCCGGCCCGGCGACGTTATCATTCTGGCCGGCAAGGGTCACGAGGACTATCAGGAGATCAACCACGTCCACTATCCCATGGATGAGCGGGTCATCGTGGCGGACTACCTGAAGCATTAACAGATCAAAGAGAGCCGCCGGGGCCCGTCCCCGGCGGGAAGGAGCGAAGCATTATGGGAATCATGGAGATCGTGCTGCCGGCAGTGGTCAGCTTTATCGTCACCGCCATCGCGGGCAAACTGCTGATTCCGGCGCTGGTGCGGCTGAAGGCCGGCCAGTCCATCAAGGAGATCGGCCCCACCTGGCACATGACCAAGCAGGGCACCCCCACCATGGGCGGTCTGATGTTCATCATCGGCATCGGCCTGACCATCGTGGTGCTGGGCTGGCGGCGGATGATGGCGGGCGAGTTCGTCCACCTGTACGTCTATCTGTTCGCGCTGGTGTTCGGCCTCATCGGCTACATCGACGACTATCAGAAGGTGAAGCACCACCACAACACCGGCCTGACGGCGCTGCAGAAGTTTGTGCTGCAGCTGGCAGCGGCGGTGGCGTTCCTGTGCCTCATGCGGTACGAGGGGATGCTCAGTCCCAATCTGTACATCCCGTTCTGGAACACCCATCTCGTGCTGCCGTGGACGGTGTACCTCATCTTCGCCGCCTTCGTCATCGTGGGCACCGTCAACGCCGTCAACATCACCGACGGGCTGGACGGTCTCAGCTCCAGCGTAACGCTGCCGGTGGCGGTGTTCTTCGCGGTCATGGCCGTGGTCTGGCCGGGCTTTGCCCAGCTGGGCACCTTCGCCGCCGCCATGGCCGGCGGCCTGTGCGGCTTCCTGCTGTATAACCACTACCCCGCCAGGGTGTTCATGGGCGACACCGGCTCCCTGTTTCTGGGCGGCGCGGTGGCGGCGCTGGCCTTCGCCTACGACATGCCGCTGGTGCTGCTGCTGGTGGGCATCGTCTACATCTGCGAGACGCTGTCCGACATCATCCAGGTGACGTACTTCAAACTCACCCACGGCAAGCGTATTTTCAAAATGGCGCCGCTGCACCACCACTTCGAGATGTGCGGCTGGAAGGAGACAAAGATCGTGGCGGTGTTCTCCACCGTCAGCGCGCTGTTCTGCCTGCTGGCCTACTTCGCCGTGTACCAGCGCTTCAGCTTCTGAGAAAATACAGGATCGCATACATGATGAAATGCATGCTGAAGCGTTTTTTCGTTCATGATGTACTTCATCAGGGCATTATCTGACTTACAGAATATGGGAAAGGAGGGACAGCCGTGACCCGGGAGGAATATCGGGCGCAGAAGGCCGCCAAGGAGCGGATGCGCCAGACGGAGCAGAAGCACAAGCAGGCCGCCAAGGGCTCCATGGACCTGCCCTTCCTGATCCTGACGGTGCTTCTGACGGTGGTGGGCCTGATCATGCTGTTCTCCGCCAGCTTCCCCCGCGCCTACTACGACACCGGGGACGGCACCTATTATTTTAAGCGGCAGGCGCTGTTTGCCGCAGTGGGTCTGACGGCCATGTTCGTGGTGGCCAAGATCAACTACCAGCGCTGGCGCGGCGCCTCCCGGATCCTGGTGGGACTGGCGCTGTTCCTGCTGATCCTGGTCATCATCCCCCATAACCCGCTGGCCATCACCGCCAACAACGCCACCCGGTGGCTGGGCATCCAGGGCGTGTTCCAGTTCCAGCCGTCGGAGATCGCCAAGCTGGCGGTCATCGTCTACTTTGCCGACACCATCTCCAAGAAAAAGGAGAAAATGCTGACGTGGCGCCAGGGCATCCTGCCCTATGTAGCGCTGCTGGGCGTCATCTCCGTGCTGATGATGCTGGAGCCCCACCTGTCCGGCACGGTGCTGATCCTGTGTACCGGCGCGGTACTGATGATCGTGGGCGGCATTCAGGGCTGGCTGGTGGCCGCCGGCGTGGGCGGCGTGGCCGCCCTGGGCTTCCTGTTTATCAAGCTGGCGGAAAAGGGTATCATCAAGTACGGCGCGGCCCGCATCGCCATGTGGCATGACCCGTGGCTGGACTACTCCGGCGACGGCTATCAGCTGGCCCAGAGCCTGATCACCATTGGCTCCGGCGGCCTGCTGGGCGTGGGCTTCGGCCGCAGCCGCCAGAAATTCCTGTACCTGCCGGAGCAGTACAACGACTTCATCTTCTCCGTGGTGTGTGAGGAGCTGGGGCTGATCGGCGCCTGCGTCATCATGCTGATCTTCGCCCTGCTGATCCTGCGGGGCTTCTGGATCGCCCTCCACGCCCGCGACCGGTTCGGCGCGCTGCTGGTGGTGGGCATCATGACCCATCTGGCGCTGCAGACCTTCCTGAATATCGCGGTGGTGTCCGGCTTTGTGCCCACCACCGGTATCTCCCTGCCGTTCTTCAGCTACGGCGGCACAGCCCTGTGCCTGCAGCTGGTGGAAATGGGCATCGTGCTCAGCGTGTCCCGGCAGATACCCGCACCGAAGGCGGGGTAACACGCCCCGCCACGGCAAAATCCGACAACAAACCGTATCTTTTTCCAGAAAAATTACGGAACGTATATAAAAATAGCACGAGGAGTTTGCGATGAGAGTGATCTTCACCTGCGGAGGCACCGCGGGACATGTGAATCCGGCGCTGGCGCTGGCGGGCCTTATGCGGCAGCGCGACCCCGACACCGCCGTGCTGTTCGTGGGCACCCCCGACGGCATGGAGCGGGATCTGGCGTCCAAGGCGGGCTACGACTATGCCGCCGTGGAGGTGAACAGCTTCCACCGCTCCATAAAGCCGGAGGCCATGCGCCACAACCTCCACGCCGTGGGGGCGCTGGCACGGTCCGGCCCGGCGGCCAGGGCCATCCTGCGGGAGTTCCGGCCCGACCTGGTGGTGGGCACCGGCGGCTACGCCAGCTATCCCATGGTGAAGGCGGCGGCGCAGGCCCATATCCCCACGGCGGTGCACGAGAGCAACTCCGTGCCGGGGCTGACCACCCGGATGCTGGAGGAGTACGCCGATGTCATCATGGTGGGCTTTGAGGACTGCCGCCAGCACTACCGGCACCCGGAACGCATTATGGTGACAGGTACGCCGGTGCGGGGGGACTTCTTCGAGAAAACGCCGCAGCAGGCCCGGCAGGAGCTGGCCTTTGACGACGGGCGTCCCGTTGTGGTATCCTTCTGGGGCAGCCTGGGAGCCAGCCACATGAACGAGGCCATGCTGGACTTCTTCGAGGAGGAGCGGAAAAACGGCTTTCCCTTCCACCATGTCCACGCCGTGGGCAAGGACGGCTGGGAGACAATGGAAAGAGCTTTACAGCAGCGGGGGCTGGACGCCTGCGCCGATCTGGATGTGCGGCAGTACATCTACAACATGGCCACGGTGATGCGCAGCGCCGACCTGGTGATCTGCCGGGCGGGCGCGTCCACCATCAGTGAGCTGACGGCGCTGGGGATGCCGGCCATCATGGTGCCCTCCCCCTACGTCACCAACAACCATCAGGAGAAGAACGCGCGGCTGCTGGAGGCCCACGGCGGGGCGGAGGTCCTGCTGGAGAGCGAGGCCAGCGGCGAGGCGCTGTACCGCGCGGCGGCGGATATCCTGCGCTCCCCCGACAGGCAGGCACAGATGAAGCAGGGCATGGCCCAGCTGGGCATCCCCGACGCCGCGGAGCGCATTTACAAAACGGTCATGGCACTGGTGCGGTAAGCACATTCACACCCGACGCCCGTCCCTTCATACAATGGCGTACAGCGACAATGAAGGGCGGGAGGGGTTTTATGGGGCCTATCACCATCGAGGGCGGCCACCGGCTCAGCGGCGAGGTGGCGGTGCAGGGAGCGAAGAACAGTGTGCTCCCCATTCTGGCGGCCACGCTGCTGTGCGGCGGGGCGTGCAGGATCCAGCGGTGTCCGCGTCTCAGCGACGTGGACGCGGCAGCGGACATCCTGCGGTACTTAGGGTGCAAGGTGGACTGGGAGGACGGTGACCTGCTGGTGGACAGCAGCGTGCTGACCCGGTGCGACATCCCACAGACGCTGATGCGGCGGATGCGGTCGTCGGTCATCTTTCTGGGGGCCATTCTGGCCCGGTGCGGCTGGGCGGAGCTGAGCTATCCCGGCGGCTGTGAGCTGGGGCCAAGACCCATCGACCTGCATCTGGCGGCGCTGCGGACGCTGGGCACCTCCATCGAGGAGAGCGGCGGCAAGCTGTACTGTCAGGGCCGGCACCTTGCCGGCGGGCAGATCGTGCTGGCCATCCCCAGCGTGGGCGCCACGGAGAACGCCATGCTGGCGGCCTGCGGCGCAGAGGGCGTCACGGTCATCACCAACGCGGCGCGGGAGCCGGAGATCGTGGACCTGCAGGACTTCCTGTGCGCCTGCGGCGCGGAGGTGCGGGGCGCGGGCGGCTCGGTGATCACGGTGGAGGGGCGCAGGCCCCTGCACGGGTGCAGCCACCGGGTCATCGGTGATCGGATCGCGGCGGCCACCTATCTGTGCGCGGCGGCGGCCTGCGGCGGCGACGTGCTGCTGCGGCAGGCGGACTGCCGGCACCTGTCCACGGTGACCACTGCCCTGCAGCAGGCGGGGTGCCGGCTGGACTGCGGCGAGGAGGACATACGGCTGCGCAGCAAGGGACGGCTGGCGGCGGTGACGCCGGTACGCACCGCCCCCTATCCGGGATTTCCCACCGACTGTCAGGCCATCCTGATGGCGGCGCTGCTGCGGAGCCGGGGCACCACGGTATTTGTGGAAAACATTTTCGAGAGCCGCTACCGCCATGTGGCGGAGATGCAGCGCATGGGCGCGGACATCCGGGTAGAGGGCCGGGTGGCGGTGGTGTGCGGCGTGGAGCGGCTCCACGGGGCAGACGTGTTTGCCGCCGACCTACGGGGCGGGGCGGCGCTGGTCATCGCGGCCCTGCAGGCGGAGGGACAGTCCGCCATACATAGGACACACCACATCCAGCGGGGCTACGCGGATCTCACCGGCGATCTGGCCGGGCTGGGCGCCCGCATCCTCCAGCAAAACGAGTAAGGAGCTACAAGGTCATGGCGCGACGCAGACGGTACAACCGCAAACGGCGGAGAGGGAGCTTTGCCTTCCTCTATAAGCTGCTGGCCTTTGTGCTGATCTGCGGCGCCATCGGCCTGGCGCTGGCCATGTTCTTCAAGATCGAGGACATCGAGATCAGCGGCAACAGCCGCTACTCCAAGGAGCAGATCGTGGCGGCGGCGGAGGTCAAGCCGGGGGACAACCTGTTCCTGCTGAACAAATACGACGCAGCGGCCCGCATCCGCCAACAGCTCCCCTATGTGGAGACGGTGCAGTTCCGGCGGGTACTGCCCAACAAGCTGGTGGTGCAGGTGACGGAGTGCCGGGACCCGGTGGCCATCAAGCAGAACGGCACGGTGTACCTGCTGTGCAACAAGGGGAACATCGTGGACACCGTCAGCGCCGCCAAGTGGAGCCAGTACATCCAGATCGAGGGGCTGACGCTGCTGGATCCGCAGGTGGGCGGCGAGGCGCGGGCCTCCGCCACCCAGCAGACGGTGCTGGAGCGGCTGCTGGCGATGCTGACGCTGCTGGACGACAAGGGGATGCTGCACCAGGTGCAGGTCATCGACCTGTCCGACGCGGCCCGCATCACCATGCGGTACATGGACCGGTTCGACGTGCAGTTCCTGTGGGACGCGGACTTCGACTACAAGCTGGATTATCTGGCGGCGGTGGTGGACAAGCTGGAGGCCAACGAAAAGGGCACCATCGACATGACACAGGAGGGAAAAGCCAGCTTTATTCCCGCATAACGGGAAAAAGATGGACAAATTCCCCCGCAGCACTTGACGGGTCTTTGATTCCGTAATACAATACAAGATATAGCATTCACGCACAGAGAAACTGTCTTTTCGATACAAATTGTGGCAGGAGGAACCAACATGGCTTTTGGATTGGAGACCGGGCCGGAAAACGTCGTCAGCATCAAGGTGGTCGGCGTCGGCGGCGGCGGCAATAACGTGGTCAACCGCATGGTGCGCTCCGGCGCCCAGGGCGTGGACTTTGTGGCAGTCAATACGGACAAGCAGGCGCTGAACGCATCCAGCGCAAACTATAAGATCCAGATCGGCGAGAAGCTCACCGGCGGCAAGGGCGCCGGCTCCAACCCTGAGGTGGGCCGCAAGGCTGCGGAGGAGAGCCGCAACCAGATGGCCAAGGCGCTGGAGAACACCGACATGGTGTTCATCACCGCCGGTATGGGCGGCGGCACCGGCACCGGCGCGGCGCCTGTCGTGGCGGAGATCGCCCGGGAGGCGGGCATCCTCACCGTGGGCGTGGTGACAAAGCCCTTCGGCTTTGAGGGGCGGCGGCGCATGGCCCAGGCCGAGCAGGGCATTGAGGAGCTGCGCAGCAAGGTGGATTCGCTGGTGATCATCCCCAACGAGCGGCTGAAGTACGCCACCGATCAGAAAATCACGTTCGCCAACGCGTTTGAGATCGCCGACGATGTGCTGCGTCAGGCGGTGCAGTCCATCTCCGACCTGATCCGCGACACCGGGTTCATCAATCTGGACTTCGCCGATGTGACGGCCATTATGAAGGACGCAGGTCTGGCCCATATGGGCGTGGGCCGCGCTGCCGGCAAGGGCAAGGCCGAGGAGGCCGCCCGCATGGCCATCTCCTCCCCCCTGCTGGAGACTTCCATCAACGGGGCCAAGGGCGTGCTCATCAACGTCACCGGCTCCATGGACATCGGTCTGGAGGAGGTGGAGCAGGCTGCCACGCTGGTGCAGCAGGCCGTGCATCCCGACGCGCTCACCATCTTCGGCGCTACCTTCGACGAGACGCTGGACGACGAGATCCGCGTCACCGTTATCGCCACCGGCTTCGACGAGGAGCAGCAGGAGGCGCACATCCTCTCCACCGGCGCACCCGCGCAGGAGGAGAAGAAGCCCGTGCTGCAGCCGCTGGACGAGGTAAAGGGCGAGCAGGCGCAGGACGAGATGGATAAGTCCTTCGACGAGATCCTGCGTATCTTCAACAAGGACAAATTCTGAGAAAACGGCTGAAACAGGCTCTCCGGCTGTGCCGGAGAGCCTGTTTTTGTGCGGAGATAGTGGTATTTGGCGGCGGGGTGTGGTAGAATGGGGGCGAAGCGAGGCTCGGGACGATCCGCGGCGCGGCGTTTTGACAGGAGGTACAGATACATGGAGTACAGAAGATTCGGAAGCAGCATCGTCGCCAGAATGGATAGGGGCGAGGAGATCCTTACGCAGATAAAGGAGCTGGCGCAGAAGGAGCACATCAGGCTGGCCAGCGTAACGGCGCTGGGCGCGACAAATGACTTTACCGCGGGCGTGTATAACGTGGACGAAAAAAAGTACTACGCCAACGAGTTCCAGGGGAATTTTGAGATCGTCTCCCTGACAGGGACTATCAACACGATGGACGGCGCGTTCTATACGCACATCCACATGAGCGCGGGAAACGACCGGGGCGAGGTGTTCGGCGGGCATCTGAACCGCGCCGTGGTGAGCGCCACCTGCGAGATGGTAATACAGGTCATCGACGGCGAGGTGGACAGAGCCTATGATCCGGAAACGGGATTGAATCTGTTCAGGTTCTGAAAATGGCTTATAGCGGAGCGGGCTGACTCGCGGACGCTTTGCGTGCGCCGGTGTACAGCTGCGGTCAGGAAAAGGGACGTCCCGGTGGGGACGTCCCTTTTGTTACTCCACAAGGCCATATTTCGTTTTGGTGCGGTCCAGCTTTTCCAGCATGGGCTCCGCCAGCACCCACAGGAAGAACACGGTGGCGGCGGCGTGGACGCAGTCCATGGGGAAGCCGGTGAGGTAATAGCTCACCAGCACCTGCCAGCTCAGGTCCTGGCTGTACAGCAGGGCGGAGACGGGGTTCATCAGGCCGCCGTAAATGACGATGGCGGCGATGGCGCCGAACAGGCACAGCGCCCCCCGGCTGCGGCGGAGCCAGCCCTTGCGGAACAGGACGCCGGCCAGAAAGCCGATGATGCCGGCGGCAAACATCTGGAAGGGCGTCCACGGCCCCTGCGAGAACAGGAAGTTGCTGGCCAGCATGGTCATGGCACCCACCAGAAAGCCCGTCTCGCCGCCGAAGGCCACGCCGGCGATGATGGTCAGCGCCAGCATTCCGGTCAGCGCCAGAGAGAGAACTGCGGCTGCTACGGTTTTGGCGTCATTGACCAATGCGCCCAGTGCACCGGTTGATGCGCAGGCCAGAATGATGACCAGCTTGGATACCCACCGGGCCTTTTCCGTGCCGTAGCGGAGCATCAGGGGAACGTTGATGTCCAGCAGGAGAAGTCCCACACACGAAGCAGCCAGCACTGTCCAAGGAGAACAGCCGAAGCGGGGGGAGAACAGGGAGAGGACATTCTGGAACACAAGCACGGCGGCTCCGCCAACGGCAGTGCAGAGCCAGCCCAGCACGTACCGGCTCAGGACAATGTCTTTTTCCCGGTAGGGCAGCATCCGGGCAAAGGTGTTCCAGCGGCTCTGCTGGTCATAGGCCATGGCGGAATAGGGGATCA
>ERZ1106954.3401-NODE-3401-length-10404-cov-2.776597_pt1 | contig 10404 bp, 5 predicted proteins | sample MGYA00403678_ERZ1106954 | MGnify/ENA primary metagenome ERZ1106954 (study PRJEB35170, sample SAMEA104062445) | human gut metagenome | biome: human gut; feature: human-associated habitat; material: faeces | place: Denmark | collected 2012-08-20 ... | reverse complement strand
CCGACGGCGAACGTCAGGTAGGCTGTCAGCCCCAGCGCGCCGTGCGTGAGCAGGTACTGGATATACTCGTTATGCGCGTTGTTGAACGACAGGTTGCAATAGGCCGCGATTTCCGCACCGTACGCGTCGGCCAGCGGCTTTTTCAGAAGGTCGGGGCCGAAGCCGAACAGCTTCACGCGCCAGTCGGACTGGGCGAACAGCTTCATGCAGCGAACCCACACGCCGCCGCGGTTCGTGCCCCACTTGTCGCGGAAGCGGAACAGCTTCAGCATGCCCGTCAGCTTCGTGTCCGTGTCCACATACGTGTAGAACAGGAACAGCGCCGCCGCCGCCGCGAGCGCCACGATCGCGCAGGCGAGCAGCGTCAGCAGAAACGTGCGCGGCGCGGGAAATACGGGCTTTTCGCGGCGCGTGTGCAGAAGGCCGTAGGCTGCGGCGGTCAGAAGCAGGCTCAGCGCGGCGAACAGCAGCGGATGCGCGGCCAACCTGGCGCACGCGTGATCCTTCAGCGAAAGCGTCGCGTCCGGCCACAGCCGCGTGGCCGCGCCCACGAGAAACAGCCCCGCCATCAGACAGGCCAGCGCCAGACACATGCGCGTCCGGGCTTCCCGCTGGGGATGCGGCTTCTTTTCCTCGTCCGCGTCGGAAGTCTTTTCGCGCGGCGACGCGGCGAGAGAGGAGAGGATTCGGCTGAGCCGAGATGGCGCGTCGTTTTCCTCTGAACAGGGGGCGGATTCAGCGAGGTTTGTCTCCGAAGGCGGCGCCGCGCTGTCGGCATGTTGCTTGCTTTCGGAGGGAGTGGGCAGGGGAAGCGCGCCCAGACACAGCGCCGTCAGGATGGCGGAGGCCAACGCGATCAGGGCTCCGTCGGCGCGCGCCGCGATGACCGCGCCCGTGCCCAGCAGGATGGGAAAGACCGACAGACGGCGTACCCAGCGCCCGCCGCGCATGAACGCCGCCACCGCCGCGGGGAGGAACAGGCAGAGGAACGCCGAGAAGAAATCCACGTTGCCGATGGTCGAGATAAAGCCGTCGACGCTCTTCTGGTTCAGCCGCGGATAAAACCCGAACGGGTCGATTTTGAAGAAATTCAGGACGCCCAGCAGGGCGCACAGCGAGCCGGAAATCAGCAGTCCGCCCGCCGCCCACGCGTCCGCGTTCTGCGCGCGGGACACGATCACGTGCATGGCCGCGAGCGCCAGAATGAACACCAGCCCGCACAGGCGGCCTTCATCGCCGGTGAGCGCGGAAAACGCGTCGTCCGACAGGATGGTGGACGCGGCCGCGAGCACTGCGAACGCGCCCATGCCCCAGTCCGCCGCTGAAAGGGAAAACGGCTGGCGAATCTCTCCGGCCAGCGCGCGCCTGCGTGCCGCGCACAGCAGCAGAAACACGATCAGCCCCGCGTAGGCGCTGACGGCGAACACGCCGAATTTGAAGCGATTGATGTTGAAAAAGAAGTCGTCGAAAATCAGCGGGTGCAGAAGCGCCACGCCCGCGGCAAACGCGCAGGCAAACCATTCCGGCAGCTGCTCCCGGCGCGGCGGCCGCAGCCGCGGAACAAGCGTCATTTTCATTCCTCCGTCACCCTTTCGATCCGCGCGCCCGTCTGTTCGCGGCGCGACGCTACCGTCGAAATTTTACTATCGTCCACTCGATATCTTTCTATTTTAAGACGCGCAAGCGCCCACGTTCGTTCGCGCCGCGGGGAGGCCTGCGCGGAGAAAAGCGCGCCGCTGTCGGTTCGGCGAAGGATTTCAAGGCCGAATGATCGACTGAAACCTGCCCGCGTTCGTTTGCGCTCCGGAGAGACCTGCGCGGAGAAAAGCGCGCCGCCGTCGGTTCGGTGAAAGATTCCCGTTGCTCATACGGACGGGCAAGCGCCGCAAAATGGGGAAGCCGGGCTGCCGCCGATTTCCAAGAGGCATGTTGCCGCGCTTCAGTTGGGTCCGGCGAACGTTTTTCATCACGCGACTCCGCGTTCTGTACAGCCGCGCGGCGGGGCGGTTATTCCGTCATCTGCTCGGCGAGGGTTTCCCAGTCCTCATACAGGCGCGCGAGCGTTTCGGTCTTTTCCTGCCGCTCGTCCTCCAGCTTCTGCGCGGCGGCGCGATCCTGCCATGTTTCCGGGCGACCCATTTCCGCTTCGATCTCGGTCAGGCGCTGCTCGATGGCGGCAATGTCCTTTTCCGTCTGCTGGAAGCGCAGCTTCAGCGCCCTGGCGCTCTCGCGCGACAGGCGTTCCGCGCGCTTTTCCTTGTCGATCTGCGTGCGCGTTTTGCCTGCGGCGTCGATCACAAGCTGGTTTTCGGCCAGCTGGCGCTTCTTTTCAAGGTAGTCGTCGTAGTTGCCGGTGTACTCGGTCACGCCCTCGTCCGTCATCTCAATGATGCGGTTCGCTACGCGGTTGATGAAGTAGCGGTCGTGCGACACGGTGAGAATCGTGCCGTCGAAATCGTCCAGCGCGCATTCCAGCACCTCGCGGCTGTCCATGTCCAGATGGTTCGTCGGCTCATCCAGAATCAGGAAGTTGTCCTTGCGCAGCATCAGCTTGGCCAGCGCCACGCGCCCGCGCTCGCCGCCGGACAGCGTGGCGATCGGGCGGAACACGTCTTCGCCGGTGATCAGGAACAGCGCCAGCGTGCCGCGCACGCGGTCGGGCTCCATGGTCGGGAAGTCATCCCAGACCTCGCTCATCACGTCCTTCTCCGGGTGCAGGGAGGCCTGCTGCTGGTCGTAGTAGCCGATGTCCACATTTGTGCCGTAGCGGAACGAGCCGGTGTCGGCGCGCTCGCTGCCGGTGATGATGTTCAGAAGCGTGGTCTTGCCCACGCCGTTGGGGCCGATCAGCGCCACGCGGTCTCCGGCGCGCAGATGAATGGCAAAATTGCGGAACAGCGTGCGCGAGCCGAACGACTTGCTCACGTCCTTGGCGATCAGCACGTCGTCGCCGCTGCGCCGGCGCGCTTCAAAATGGAAGCGCACCTTCTGGTCGTCCACCGGCTTTTCCAGCCGCTCCATTTTTTCCAGCCGCTTCTCGCGGCTCTCCGCCAGCTTGATCGACTTTTCGCGGTTGTACATGCGGTAGCGGCGAATGATGGCCTCCTGCCGCTCGATCTCCGCCTGCTGCATGTTGTATTCCTTCAACTGCCGCTCGAGGTCGGCCTCGCGCTTCACGGCGAACTGATCGTAGTTGCCGGTGTACTGGGTCAGATGCGTCTGCCGAAGCTCGGCCATGTGGTCGCACACGGCGTTCAGGAAATAGCGGTCGTGCGAAATCACCATGACCGTGCCCTTGTACTTTTTGAGCGTGTCCTCCAGCCAGCCGATGGACGGAAGGTCGAGGTGGTTCGTCGGCTCGTCCAGCAGAAGCAGGTCGGGCTGGCGCAGCAGAAGGCGCGCCAGACACAGCCGCGTCTTTTCGCCGCCGGAGAGCAGGCTCGCCTTCTGCTGCCGCCGCTCCTCCGAGAAGCCGAGACCGGCCAGCACGCCCTGCACGCGGCTGGGCCACTCATAGCCGCCCGCGTCCTCAAAGCGCGCGGTCAGGCGGGCGTAGGCGTCGCTCAGGCGCTTCATTTCCTGCGCGTCGGCGTGCTTTTCGGCCATTTCCGCTTCCAGCTCGCGCAGACGGGCTTCCATGCGCTTCACGTCGTCAAACACGCGCGAAAGCTCCTCCGTCACGGTCAGGTCGCTCTCGATGTCGGCGTGCTGGGTCAGAAAGCCCACCGTCGTGCCCTTCATCAGCGACACCGTGCCCTCGTCCGGCTGCAGACGGCCGGTGATGATCTGGAACATCGTGCTCTTTCCGCAGCCGTTCACGCCCACGATGCCCATGCGCGCGTATTGCGGCAGCGTGAGACTGACGTCCGTCAGCACGCGGTTCATGACAAAGGATTTGGAAATATTGGAAAGCGTTAAAAGTATCATCGCGTAAGAAAGTCCTTTCGGCGGTTTCAGGGAATAAACCTTCCATTTATTATAGCAAAATCGGACCCATTGCGCAAGCGCTCAGTGATAGGCCTTCGCGGTTTCCTGATAGGTTTTCGTGATTTCCTGCAGAATATCCATGTGCGTGAAATCGTCCTTGTAGATAAGCCGTGTTTCGCGCACCATGCTCAGGTTTTCAATCGGCAGTGCGGCAATCTTGCCCTTGCGCAGCTCGTCCATGCACGCGCTTCGGGGCAGGATTGACACGCCTAAGTTCTTGCGCACCAGATCCTTGATGGTGGCGATGTTGTCGATCTCCAGAACCACGTTGAAATCGTCGATGCTCAGGTTCTGGCTTTCCAGACTGGCCACGAAGAGGTTGCGGGTGCCGGAGTCCGGCAGACGGAGGATCATCTTCTCCTTCTGCAATTCGCCGATGGTCACCAAGCCCCGGTGGGCCAGACGGTGCCCCGGAGAGACCGCCAGCACCAGACAGTCCGTGTCCAAAATCAGGTATTTCAGACTGGGGTCGTTGATCTTGCCCTCTACGATGGCGAAATCCAGCTCGTAATTCTTGAGCATGTCGTGCAGATTGCTTTGAGAATCCGTGATGATCTTGATGGTCACGCCGCTGCGGCTGTTCACGTACCGGGCCAGCGCTTCGGCAATGGCGTTGCTCTCCGCCGTGTGGGTGATGCCCACGGTCAGGGAGGTCAGCTGGCGCTTTTCACTGGTCAGGTCCTTGCGCAGATTGTTGTAGAGGGACAGCATCCGCCGGGCGTACTTGATGACCATCTCGCCCTCGTGGGTCACGTGCAGCTCGTTGTTCGTCCGTTCAAAAATGCGCACGTTCAGTTCGCTCTCCAGCGAGCGGATGTGCTGGCTCACGGCGGGCTGGGTCAGGGATAGCTGTTCCGCCGCCCGGGTAAAGCTCCCTGTTTCCACGACCTTCATCAGGGAATGAAGCTTCGGATCGACCATCCCTTTCCCCGCCCTTTCTAAAAAAATTTTTTATGAATGATGATTATACCATAAACTTTAGGAATGCGCCAGCCTGGTCCAGCGCCGACGCACAGGCTCCGCCGTGGCGGGCTTGTCGTCCAGCAGACCCTCCTGCCCCCGCAGAAAGGCGACGAACATCGCGATGGAGATGCAGCAGCAGATCACGTCGGTGATGGGGGTGGCCCAGACGACGCCGAAGATGGGCAGAAGCCGGTTGAGCAGGAACATCAGCGGAATGTCCAGCAGACCCTTGCGGAGGATGGCCAGCACAAAGGAGCGCATTCCCTTGCCCACCGCCTGAAAGAAGGAGATCAGCGCATAGGCGCAGGCGGAGAAGGGCCCGCCCAGGCAGAGGATCCGCAGGAAGGCCGCGCCGTAGGTCACGGACTCGCTGCCGCCGGGGATGAACAGGCCGATCAGCTGGCGGCTGAACACCAGCGAGACGGTCATGCACAGGGCCGCCATGGCGATAGAGAGCGCCATGGATAGGGTAATGGAGGCCTTCATGCGCTTGTGATCGCCGGAGGCGTAGTTGTAGCCGATGAGGGGCAGCACGCCCTGCGACATACCGCGGACGATGCTGTGGGCCAGCATATTGACCTTCTTCGCCACGCCCAGACCGGCCTGCAGGGCCGTGCCGGAGACCGCCATCAGCGCGTCCAGCACCGCATAGGAAATATTCTCGCACAGAGTCATCAGGCAGGCGGGCAGACCGGTGGTAAGCACATCGGCGGGGATCCTGCCGCGGATGGACTTGCCCAGACGGAGGGGGCTCAGCCGCAGGATGGAGCGCTTGCCCTCCCTAAGCACCACCACAAGGAAATACACCAGAGCTATCACGTTGGACAGCGCCGTAGCGATGGCCGCGCCCAGCGTCTCATAGCCCCGGGGCAGGATCACGAACATAAACAGGGGGTCCAGCGCAATGTTCATCACGCCGCCCAGCGCCACGCCGATGCTGGCCTGCAGGGAACGGCCCTCGGAGCGAACCAGATGGGCCAGCAGCGCGTTCAGGGAGGTGGCCAGACCGCCGATGACCACGGTGCAGGTCAGGTACTCCACCGCGTAGTCATGCACCAGTGGATTGGAACCGCCCAGCAGGTCTACAAAGGGCCCGGCGAAGAGCCACGCGCCCAGCGAATACAGCGCCGTCAGCGCTGCGCAGCCCCAGAAGGCGAAGGAGGCCGTATCCTTGGCCCGCTGCAGGTCCCGCGCGCCCAGCGCCCGGGAGATGACGCTGGCTCCGCCCACGCCGAACAGGTTGGAGATGGCCTGCAGGAACATAAAGGCGGGCATACAGACCGTGGCGGCAGTGATCATGGCGTCGCTGCCGGTCAGGCCGATAAAGAACGTATCGGCCATGTTGTACAAAACCAGAATGATCTGGCCGACCACCGTGGGCACGGCCAGCTTGAAGATCGCCTCCAGCACAGGAACGTCTTCAAACAACGTCTTTTCTCTTTCCTTCATAACCGGGGTCCCTCCGTTTCTAAAAAAATCAGCGGCGGCCGCGCAAATATGCCGCAGCCGCCGCAGAAGCGTCCGTGCCGTCCGTCTATGCGACGGAACGACGTCTTCGCCTCTGCTGCCGGGACAAGTTCATCTGCGATTTGGAAAAAGATGGTTTGCTATTCATCCCGGCACGTCCTTTCCTGTGGTTTTTGGAGAAGCCTTTCATGGCCGTTCCCCTTGGGATAGGCATATTATATGGGTCTTTCTCCAAAATATCCAATAATCATTCCATATTTATCGATAAGAAATGCTTATGAAGAGGAATGGACAAAAGAACAAAAGCGTCTCCGCGCACTGCGGAAACGCCGGGTTCATGGGCTTTGAAGTCCCTTCTGTGAAAGTTTTATCAATCTTTTGCCAAAATGGACGCAAACAAACCTTAATGACCCCAAAAGCTTTCTTATCCGAGGCCCCAAAGGCATTCTGCGATTCAGGCGCGTCCCTTTCCGAAAAAAGCCGTTTTCCGCCCAATGAAAGCAGAAAATGGCATGAGCTTATTTCCGTTCATTCATCCTGCCCACAGTGCAGGTTCCATTCTTCTTCCTCGCAGGCCAGCGGCAGCAGCACCGTGACGGCAGTGCCCTCGCCCAGCCGGGACTCGATACGCAGCTCTGCCGCGCTGCCGTAGATCAGCCGCAGCCGATCACGGACGTTCCGCATCCCAATGCCCGTAGACTTGCGGCCCTGCTGTTCGCTTTCCTCCGCCGAACCATTCAGAATACGCTCCACCCGCTCCGAAGGCATTCCCTCGCCGTTGTCCTTCACGCAGATTACCAGCCGGTCGCCCTCGTCCCGAGCAGAGATATCCACCACAGCGTGATCGGTGCGCACGCCGTGAACCAGAGCGTTTTCCAGCACGGGCTGCAATATCATGGTGGGGATCAGGGCAAAGGCCGCGCCGGTGGTGCAGTGAAAGGGCGTTTCCAAATTTTCGCCGTAGATATGCCGGTAAATATAGGCATACTGCTTCAGACTGTCGAACTCCCGCTTGACGGGAATAAAGCGCTTCTGCATATTGCCGGTGTTCTGTCGGAAAAAAGACGAAATATGCTGCACAACTTCGCAGATCTCCGCGTTGCCGTCGATCTTGGCCAGAGCGTTGACCATTTCCATGGCGTTGTAGATGAAATGAGGATTGATCTGGGATTGCAACGAGCGATACTTGTATTCCAACATTTCATACTCCGCCCGGTTCTTGCGGGTCTCCTCCTCCCGCACCTGCGCCAGCAGCCGCTGCTGATGCTCCAGCATTCTGTTGAAGTGGCTGGCCAGTTTGCCTGTCTCGTCGCGGCTGACCACTGGTACCCGAAGCTCCAGATTTCCGGCGGCCGCCTCGTCCACCGAACTCACCAGCAGATGGATCTGCCGAGTCATGCGGTCGGTGACCATCAGTACTACCAGCGAACCCAGCACCGCGCCGACCAGGCCGGTCAGGATGCCGGTCAGCGCCGCCGTACGCCGCACCTGCCGCAGGATGGATTCCGGCAGCAGGCCCACCGCCGTCCAGTCGCCCTGCTTCTGGATGGAAACATAGTATTTCTCCCCGGCGGAAAGCTCCGCCGCGCCGGTTCGAGCCGCTTCCTCCGCGGCCCGTGCTATGCCTTCTCCCGCAGCGCCGCTGACGGTCAGGGTCTGGCCGTCGGCCGATAAAAACGCCACGGCGCAGTGCAGGTTGTCGTTGTAGGTGCCCAGACTGCCCAGTTCTTCCTGCTTCACCCGGGCCACCAGCTTGCCCATATGACGAAAGGGCGCGGGGTTGTACACATCCCGGATCAGATAGACCTGCCCGGTCTCCGATGTGCGCCACTGGCTGCGGCCATAGGCCGTGCCCCGCAGCTCCTCCCGCTCCATCAGCGCCGCCGCCTCCTGACGGAACCCTGCGGAGGCATAGGAAGTGGTGAAGCTGTTTCCCCGATCCAGCCGCAGATACACCGCGTCATAGCCGGACTGGGTGGTGATGGTCTGATTCAGGGCATACAAAAGAGACTGGGTAGCATGGTAATACCCGGCGGAATCGGCGGTCATATCCCGCATGGCGTACAGCTGGGCGCTCAGGCCAGTGGAATTGACCTGATTGTTCAGCTGCCGGGCCACCGCCTCGGTCTGGTTGATGAAATTGATGAGCACCTGCTCGGTCAAAAGCTCCAGATGGGCCTTTTGATCTTCCAGCATCTGCCGGGTCGCGTTGTACGTCAGCCCCAGCGACACCATGCCCGTAGCCAGCAGAATGACCACGCACCAGATCAGGATCAGCTTGACCCGGTAACTGAAGACGCCGATTTTTTTCATAGCTTGGCCTTTCGGTTGCGATATTCGGTGGGTGTCATGTGCTCGATGCGCTTAAAGGCATTGTAGAAGGAAATATAGTTGCCGTACCCCACCGCCCTGGCTACTTCCTCCACCAGGATCCGGGGGTCAGCCAGCATGGAACGGGCCACGTTCATACGCGCTTCCAGCATATGCTCGTGAAAGGTCACGCCGGTCTCCTTGCGGATCAGGGCGGAGAGATAGTTGGCGCTGACGCACAGCTTATCCGCCACGTCGTTGAGCTGAATGCCCTCGATGGCGTGCAGATTGATATATTGCAGAGCATTGCGGGTCAAAAGGGATTGTTTGGGCATATCCATCCGCCGGAGGAAAGCCTCGTTCAGCTCCTTCAGGCACAGACGCACATCCTCCTCCGTGCTGACGAACCAGATGCCGCTCATCACCGCGTCCAGCTCCTCGTCTGCGCTCAGGCCGAACCGGCGGCGCAGGCCTGTAGTGTACAGAAACATCATGGCCCGCAGATTGCTGTACTGGCGGCCGCTCTGCTCGGCCAATGCCCGGGCCGCTTCCGCGGCAAAACCGTCCGTCAGCTCCGCCCTGGCGATCAGCTCATCGATCTGCCGCTGGGTGTCGGCGATATGCTCCTGCCCCACTGGGCCGTCGCCCTGATCCTCGTAGAAAACGCAGGCGCGGTTTCCCTTGCGCAGGGCCGCCTCCCACAGGGCGCGCCTGGCCTGCAGATAGGCCTGACGGATGGCGTGGCTGCTCTGCCCCAGCCCGCTGACGCCGATACGGACAGGGTTGACCAGCTCGTCAAAGAGGTCGTAGGCCAGTTCCGTGGCTTCCTCGTGCCAGCCCTTGCCGTCGTCCCCCCGGGGGACGAAGATCACCGCCAGATCGTATAGCAGCAGCGTGACCGTCCGCATCCGGCGACGGGCCAGTACCGCCTCCACCCGGTTGAGCACAGCCTGAGAAAAATAGCGCTCCTCCGTCTGCTGCAGCGCCATAATGTAGTAGGTGTGAAATTGCAGCCCCGCCCCGGCCAGCAGCTCATGAACGCCCTGTCCCCGCTGAGAATCATTGGTCAAAAGGGTCAGCAGCTGGGCGCACATTTTCAGGTTTTCGGCCTGTTCCAGCGCCACATCGTTTTCCATCTGGCGGCGGGTCACGGCTGCGGCCCGGCGGACGGTGCGCATGACTTCTTCATTGTCGATGGGCTTGAGCAAATAGTCGAACACGCCCAGCTTGATGGCCTGACTGGCGTACTGAAACTCATCGTAACCGGTAATGATGACAAAGCGGCAGTCCGGCACATCCTCCCGCACATCGGCGATCATATCCAGCCCGCTTTTCACCGGCATCCGAATATCCGTCAGCACGATATCCGGCTTCAGCTGGCGGATCATCACGCCGCCGCTTTCCCCGTCCCCCGCAGTGCCGGCCACTTCACACTTCATCACGTCCCAGTCGATGGTCTTCACCAGCGACAGCACCGTGGTAGGGTTATCCTCAACGATTACGACTTTCAGGCTCATAGCGGCTCCACAGGTCATATTTTTGAATAAAATACGCCAGATCATCACGCCAAACCGGACCGTGGAGCGGACAGATATAGCGGATCTGATCCAAAATTCCTGCTGCCTTGCCGAGCAGAACTTGAATGTGCGGACCGTATTTCCCTACGATGTTGGTCAG
>ERZ1106954.3399-NODE-3399-length-10405-cov-3.891208_pt1 | contig 10405 bp, 9 predicted proteins | sample MGYA00403678_ERZ1106954 | MGnify/ENA primary metagenome ERZ1106954 (study PRJEB35170, sample SAMEA104062445) | human gut metagenome | biome: human gut; feature: human-associated habitat; material: faeces | place: Denmark | collected 2012-08-20 ... | reverse complement strand
TGCTCTTCCGATCTAGCGGAACCGTCTTCAATCCGAATATTCCGAGCGAAGAGGTTTTTGTAACCCCGATGAAAGGCTCCGCTGAAGGAATTGTATATTCCTCAAAGCCTTTTTCCTACCGCGGTCAGCTTATTAAGAGCTTCAGCGTTGTTTTTGAAAACGGAAAAGCGGTTTCTGTCAAAGCAGATACGGAACGCGAGACGGAGATTCTCCGGCAGATGATTGCCATGGATGAAGGCGCCGCCTATCTCGGAGAAGTGGCGCTTGTCCCGTATACTTCACCGATTCGCGAAACGGAAATCCTCTTCTGCAATACGCTTTTTGATGAGAATGCAGCTTGCCATCTTGCGCTTGGCAGAGGTTTTTCGAATTGCCTTAAGGATTATGAGAAGTATACCTTTGAGGAGACAAAAGAGAAGGGAATCAATGACTCCGTGATTCATGAGGATTTTATGATAGGAACCCCTGATACTTCTGTTGTAGGAATCCGTTCAAACGGTGAAAGAATTCAGATATTCAAGGATGGCGAATGGGCGTTTTAAGGCAACACCGAAGGGGCGCGGTTTGCGTCTTGACGGCAAATTGCTTGTCCATTTCCCACCATACTTCACAAATTTTATCGGTAGAGAAGCCGTTCTTGCTCCTCAATTTGTGTCGTTTGACGACAATATGACTTTGTGCATCTGTACCGTCAAAATTGTGTGGCATTTCCTTAAGAAAGTATCGCTGGGGGCGCGGCTTGCGTCTTGATGGCAATTTGCTTGTCCATTTCCCATCATACTTCACAAATTTCATCGGCAGGGGAGTGTCACTCTTGCCTCCTCAATTTGTATTGTCCGACGAAAAATCCGGCAGCGCAACTGTACAACAATCATTGTGCGGTATTGCCTTAAATAAAGGCCTTAAATAAAGTGTTATAAGGGAAAATGAAAGGATAATACAAATGAAAAAATTTTTCGCATTGTTGCTTGCGGCTAAAGAAAACGTGCGTGACGGCCGTTCCGTTTTCCACGATGACGATGGCCCCCACGGGGGTTTGATGAAGAAGGGCCCGGCCACGGGGTGAAGGAGTGGTCTTCATACCGTAATCATAGCATGCGGCGGAAGAGAGTTTCTATCCATTTTACAGGGTATTTCCGCCATCCTGCAAGGGAAGGGAGGGAAAAGGCGCCCGTCCGGACGTATTTTGTTTGAAAGGCTGCGGTTCCAAGTACAGTATTGGTCCGTATGAAGAAGAGCCTGTTTGCCGTGTTGTTGGCCGCATGCCTGTGCATGTCCGTAAAGGGAGAAGACGCCAAGCCTCCGAAGACCCTTCCCGGCGGATGGGTTTATGTTTGGGGTGACGAGTTCAACGGGTCCAAGATAGACGCCAAGAAGTGGAAGCCGGAGCTGGGCGTGATACGCAATCAGGGGTCCCAGCAGACCTATACAGCACGGCCCAAGAACATGAGGCTGGAAGACGGCTGCCTGGTCCTGGAGACCCACTTTGAGAAGTTCGCCAATATCAATTACAAGAAGAGTCCGTCGGACTGGATTAAGAATACCAAATTCATGCCCTACACGTCCGGTTCCGTGACGACGATCAAGACGAAGAATTTCATGTTCGGCAGACTGGAAGTTCGGGCCAAGGTTCCCAGAACCAAGGGCATCTGGCCTGCCATCTGGCTGCTTGGCAAGAACAAGTGGGGCTGGCCCGTCAATGGAGAGATTGATATGCTGGAGAATATTTCCCAGCAGCCGGATGTGGTTTATTCCACCTTCCATTTGAGCCCGGACGGCGTGTCCAAGAAGGATGCTTCCCGCGGAGGCACGGTGAAGATTGATAACCTCTCCGATGATTTTCATACGTATGTCATGGAGTGGGACAAGGATTCCATTAAGCTGATGGTGGATGACAAGCTGGTGAAATCCATTGATCTGAATACCACCAATTATGCCAATGAGGCGGGCAATCCGTTCCGTACGCCGTTTTACCTCATTCTCAATTCTGCCGTGGGCGGCAACTGGTGTGAAAAGGCTCCGAAGGATGGCCAGGGTTATCCCGTGAAGTTCCTGATTGATTACGTCCGTTTCTACCAGACGAAGGAGCACGCCCAGCAGGCCAAGCAGTTTGATCCGGAAACCGGATTGCCGAAGAAGAAGTAATCCCGCCTTTTTCCTGGCTGGAACGGTTCCGGTATGGGGGCAGAAGCGGAACGTGTCCGGTTTTGTCCTTGTGCGTGGGAGATAAGGCGGAGACGGCTTTTTAAAGAATCCTTTCGCTTCGCTCTGGAGTGGAGTATGCCCTAAAGGCCGGGAGGCCTTCATTCCCGGGTGAGCGCATTCCGTTTATGCCGGGGTGATGTGTTCTTTTACCGTGTTTCCTGATGGTCCGCACTGTAAAAACAGGCGTTTGATCCGTTCATGTTCCGGCTTCACTCCTCCTGTGGATTTCAAGCTGAACATTTCATGGAATGGCGTTGCGCCGCTTTCGGGTTTTGATGCAGTGGCGCAAAAAAACGGCCCCGTCGGACAGGAGGGGCCGTTTTTGCTATCAAAAAGGAAATGCCAGGCTTTAGAAGGCTGTTCCCGTGGTCTGGGTCAGTTCCTGGAAGCGGGCCAGGATGCGGGCGGTCACCGGACCGATTTTGCCGGAACCCAGCTGGTAGGCGTCCAGTTTGGTGACGGGGACGCATTCCGCTGCCGTGCCGGTCAGGAAGCATTCATCCGCGCAGGTGATGGTAAAGCGGTTCATGGTTTTTTCTTCTGCCAGGATTTGCAGTTCCCGGCAGATTTCCAGCACCACGCGGCGCGTGATGCCGTCCAGGCAGCCGTCCGTGACGGGCGGCGTGAAGACGGCTCCGTCTTTTACGATGAAGATGTTGTCTCCCGTGCATTCGGCCACGTTGCCCAGATCGTTCAGCATCAGGGCTTCCGCTACGCCCTGGCGCACAGCTTCCATCTTGGCCAGGATGTTGTTGAGATAGTTGAGGGATTTGACCTGGGGGCAGAGGGCGTCCGGACGGTTGCGGCGCACGGAGCTGGTGATCAGGGGCAGCCCGTTTTCATACACGGCGGGATCGTACAGGGAGATTTTATCCGCAATGATGAAGACGCTGGGGCGTTTGCAGTTGAAGGGATTGAGCCCCAGGTTGCCAATGCCGCGGGTAACTACCAGGCGGATGTAGCCGTCGCTCAGGCCGGAAGCCGCCGCCGTTTCGCATACCGCGTTAGAGAGTTCCTCCCGGGTATAGGGAATGTCCAGCAGCAGATAATGGGCGCAGTTGTACAGGCGGTCCATGTGGTCTTCCAGGCGGAAGACGCGCTTGTTGTAAAACCGGATACCTTCAAAAATGCCGTCTCCATAGAGCGTACCATGGTCAAAAACGGAGGTCTTGGCCTCCTCCTGTTCCACCAGCTTTCCATCTAACCAAATCTTCATCGTTGTCTAGAATTTAGAAATTATTTATGCCAGAGCAGGATAGCCCCATTTGAAGAGGGGGGGAAGCTATAAATTCACCGGAGAGAACAAAAGTTCCGTCACCTGCAACGGGAGAGGCACGCGCGCGTTAAAAATATATGGAGGTATTCATGGAGCAGGCTTGACATTTATTTTCCAGTGCTTTTAGCTCTCGCGCGCAATGTCAGACCCTTCCAAGTTCCGCAACCTCGCCATTATCGCTCACGTTGACCATGGGAAAACGACCCTGGTCGACCAACTTTTGCAGGCGGGGGGAGCCTACCGGGCCAACCAGGCCGTGCAGGAACGCGCCATGGATTCCATGGACCTGGAACGTGAAAAGGGCATCACAATCAAGGCCAAGAATACTTCCATCCTCTGGAACGGCTACACGATCAACATTGTGGATACCCCCGGCCACGCGGACTTCGGCGGGGAAGTGGAGCGCGTGATGAAGATGGTGGACGGCGTGCTGCTGGTGGTGGACGCTTTTGAAGGTCCGCAGGCCCAGACGCGTTTCGTGCTCCGCAAGGCCCTTCAGGAAGGGCTGATGCCCATTGTGGTCATTAACAAGATCGACCGCCCCCATGCCGACCCTGCCGCCGTGCATGACCAGGTGCTGGAGCTTTTCCTGGAACTGGGCGCCACGGACGAACAATTTGAAGCTCCCTTTGTGTACGGGTCCGCCCGCGACGGCTATTTCATGAATTCCATGGAGGGGGAACCTCCTGTGGACTGCACGCCTCTTCTGTTCAAGATTGTGGAGCACATCCCCGCTCCTAAGGATGCCGATCCGGAAGGGGAGTTCAAGATGCTCGTTTCCAATATTGACTGGGACGACTACGTGGGCCGCGTGGCCATTGGCCGCATCACCTCCGGCACCGTGAAGAAGGGGGATACCGTATGGCTTCACCAGAGCGACGGCACCTGCATTTCCGGCAAGGTGACCCGCATGTTTGAATATTCCGGCCTGGGCACCACGGATTCGGCCATCGGCGTGGCGGGCAACATCGTAGGCGTGGCGGGGTTTGAAAACGTGAACATCGGTGAGACCCTGGGCGGTTCCGCGGATACGGAGCCCCTCCCGTTTGTGGCGATTGACCCGCCCACCATTTCCATGGAGTTTTCCATCAACAACGGGCCTTTCGGCGGACGCGACGGCAAGAATGTAACTTCCCGCGTGATTCGCGATCGCCTCATGAGAGAGATGCGGACGAATATTTCCATCCAGGTGGAGGATACGGACAAGGCCGGCGTTTTCTCCGTTTCCGCCCGCGGGGCCATGCAGATTGCCGTGCTGGTGGAAACCATGCGCCGCGAGAATTACGAACTGTGCGTTTCCCGTCCCACCGTGATCATGAAGAGGGATGAAGGTGACCGTCTTACGGAGCCGTATGAAACGATTTACGTGGAAGTTCCGGATGAGCACGCCAACGGCGTCATGAAGCTTCTGCACGCCCGCAAGGGACAGATGGAAGACATGATTTCCAAGGAGGGCACGGGCCACACCTTCATCCAGGCCTATATTCCCACCCGCGGCATCATCGGATTTGAGTTTGAGCTGGTCAACCTGACGTCCGGCCACGGCATTTTCTCCCACCTGTTCCGGGATTACGGCCCCTACGCCGGGGACATCACCACGCGTACCACCGGCACCCTGGTTTCCATGGAAACGGGCGTTTCCACGCCGTTCGCGCTGGTGGCGCTGGAAGAACGCGGACGTCTGTTCGTAGGGCCGCAGGAAGATATTTACGAAGGCCAGATCGTTGGTGAAAACCCGCGCCAGATGGATATGCCGGTCAATCCGTGCAAGGAAAAGCACCTGAACAACATCCGGTCCGCCACGAAGGGGGACGGCATCCAGCTTTCCCCTCCCGTCGCCTTTTCCCTGGAACGCGCCATTGAGTACATTGAGCCTGATGAACTGGTGGAAGCCACCCCCCATTTCATCCGCCTGCGCAAGCGCATCCTGAACGCCAATGACCGCGTGAGGGAGTCCCGCAAAGCTGGCAACTAGAGGTGCCGGAACGCCGGAGAGGCGACCCCGTCCTATGTAGTTGCGTCCTGATGGCCGGTAAGGTAGAATCAGGGCGATGGATTGTAGCCGGATTTCCTGTTCCCCTGTCCCTGTTCACGCGATGATGGAGCTTCTGCGTGAGCTGGGGCCGTTCCATTACATGATGAACCAGGGGAATGTGGGGGATGCCCTGATTGCCGCTTCCACGGTCGCCCTGTTTGAAAGGGAAGAGCTGAATTTCAGTTCATGCGGCCCGGAACTCCCTGCAGGAAAGGAGGAAATAACGCTGGTTTACGGCGGCGGGGGAGGTTTTGTCCCCTATTTTGGCATGCTGCCTCATTATGTACGCCTTTTTTCGGATCCGCGCCTCCGGAAGTGCGTGATCCTGCCCCAGAGCTTCAGGGATTGTGATGAACTGGTGGATGTGCTGGATGAACGTTTTACCGTGTTTTGCCGGGAACGGGCTAGTTATGACTACTGCCTGTCAAGGAATGGGAAGGCGCGATTCCTGCTGGCGGATGACATGGCCGTGGCCGCGGAGCCCGAGATGCTGAAGAAGCGGCCCGTCAGGCTGCCTTTTCTGGAGATGGAGGAACGGGCGTGGGGCAAGCGCATGAAAAGGGATGTCAAGACTTCCTTGGTAGCGTTGCCCGGCGCCGGAAAGCTTGCCGTTTGCCTGCGAGATGATCCGGAAAGTACCGGCCACGCTCAAGCGTTGAAGGAACTCCCTTTGAATACGGACCTTTCCGTGTATTCCGTACGCGTGATTGATGAGGTGGAACACGCTTTTGCCTATACCCGCTGGCTTTTGAAGGCGCTGGACCAGCCTGACGCCATCTTGACGGACAGGCTCCATCTGGGCATTTCCGGAGCTCTTCTGGGCAAGGAGGTTTTTCTGATGGACAATGTTTACGGCAAAATTTCCGGAATTTATGAGTTGTCCCTGCGGGAGCGTTTTCCCCGCGTACATCTGTTGAATGAGTTGAGTGAATTTCCCTGGCTGGAGAAGGTTTTGACTGTACCGGACCTCGACCGCTGCCGGGAAAGGAAGGCGAAGCATGCGCGGCAGATAGGGAAAGCCGCCGCTTTGTCCAAGTACCTTTATTACCGCAAGGAGGAGAACGGAGTGCTCCGTGTCAAGGTCTGCGGCTTGCGGATTTGCAAGAAGCGGGTGGGTTGAGGATATTTATGGCCGCCGCACGCTTGCATGGGACAGGCTTTATCATTCGCGGCTTTGATGCAGGGGACCCTCTTTTTTACGTTTATAGATCCGAAGGCCAAGAATCTTGATGCGGACGCTGGCCGCATCTTCTTTTTTATAGTACAGGAAGTGTTTGATTCTCTTTCCCATCCGTTGAGGGAAAGTCAATGGCTTGGGCGCCGGGTACACACCCAGGGACAGCCTTTCCTTTAATGCCTGAGCCCACGGTTCCTGAGAAGTTCCCCATTTTTCGGCATCTTCCAGAATGGTCTGGTATTCGTAAAAGATGTGTTCATTCCATATCTCCTTGTCGCGAATTTCATCCAAAGATATATCGCGTAAATAAAAAGCTCCGGAGGCCTTGAAATTCAGGATGGTCCGGAAGCATTTTTCGCATACTCCGCAATTGTCCTGATCCGGATTGGAGTGCCAGCATACTCTCAGGTTGCGCAGTCCTCTTTCCCATTGGCTGACCAATTTTGCCTTCTGGCTCCGGGTGAATCCCCAGCCTTCTTCATACACACGGAATCGCCGGGAAGAAAGGAGGGGGTCCGTCACAAAGTTGGAGCCAAAATCCACTACGCCGGATGAATAGGGATAGGTGCTCCCCACCAGTACATTGCCATAATCCCTTTGCCAAAAGGATGCCATGCCTGTCAAAGCCGCCAGATGAACCAGTTGCCAGTGAAATCCCCAGTTAAGCTGGTTGTTCCAGAATGTATCCAGAGGGAAAATTTCAGGATAATTGCTTCCGCAGCGCAGAAGGCGCGTGATGCCCAGTTCCTCAATCGTAGAGAGAGCTTTTTCATAACAGCGCAGGAACAGGGGTTCTTCGTAAAGTCCCCGGTCTCCGCCCTGTACCAGCAGGCAGGCTTTCACATCCAGGGAATCATACCGCGGTTTCCGATGTGGGGACGCATGCCTGTACAAGGCGAAGGTCGCATCCAGCCCCTGGGAAAAGAGGGCAACCGCAGAATCGTCCACCGGCGCGTTTCTGTCGTCTATAATCCGGTCCGGCTTGATATCTACCACGTTAAGATACTCAGGATGCATTTGCGACCAGGCTTCCATGAAATGCTCCAAATTCCCCGAAGCAGAGTAAGACTGACGGCCCCTTTCACTTCAAAACGGCCTCCGACATGCATCATTTCAAAAATGAGCATCCTGATCCATGCGTCTGCAAAATTGTTTTCCACTGTGGGGGCCTGGTCGAAGGGTGCGAGGTCTACCCATACCCGGCAGTTATAACCGGGAGAAATAAAATCGCAATACAGGCGGGAAGTCCCATTGGGTTGAATATCGACCTGTTGTTGTGGAATGAGCTGGGAAGTAGCCATGGGAAACCGGAATCGGAAGGAGGTTGGGTTACTGGGAACTTCGGGACAACAGGGAAGGCTGCTTTCTGATGCAGTGGAACCATACCTGCCGTTTTTCAGATGGGGAAAGGACTGTGGAATGCTTCAAGAGATAAAGCATTTCCTGCTGGAAGTGGCCTGAATGAACAATCGTTTTTGCGAGGAAGCGCAGCGGCTTGTCTTGAAAAGCCCTCAAGTTGAAAACCTTGGAAAATTCCTGCAAATGACCAAGCAGATAAAGCTGGGAAATCGTACGGCGGCATTTCAAGCATGTGCCGCAGTTGAAAGCGCGTTCCAGGCAAACATTGAGGAAGTCGCAGGCAGGAGGATAATTGGCAAGGATGGCTGTTTTTCATACCTTGCCAAATCCAGGCCATGCAGGTGGAAACGTACCTGTTCCGTTTCCGCCGCGGATAGAATGTGGGATTGAAGATGGAATTCACAGTAATCCCTCCGGTCCCTGGTGGTGAAATCCGGATGATTGATATGATAGGTGGCGGAAGTCCAGTATGAATTCATTAATCCATTCAGGACAAGCACACTGCCGGAATCCAAAAAGGGAAACCAGTTCAAATATCCCTCGTTGCCATAAAAATCGTACAGGGATGAATCCATCCAGACGAATTCCATACCGTTTTTTTCAGCAAAATTCCGGCTGAGCTTTCGTCTGCCTTCAAGCAGTTCCCGGTTTCCCCAATGGGAGCCGCAGTTATTGTGGAACAGGTGGGTGACAGGCGTCCCCGCCTTTTCCAGCTCCGCGATAGTGCACAGGGAATCCACCCCCAGGGACCCGCCCGTACCAATGCGGCAGCCGGGAATGGGGGAAAGAACTTCCGCGTGAACTTCTCCCGCCAGTTCAACGGGTTTCAGGAAAGGCCCTATTCCTGTCAGGATATGGGAGAGGAGCCGTATGCCGAAGTGGTACAGGTGCGCGGAGATGGCGGGAAGAACGCGAACCTGACCGCCCTGCTGGGAAATCCATGGAAGCAGGGCCACAAGGGCTCCATCCGCCCTGCCGGGATTCAAAAAGTCACGGAAACGGGAGTCTACCGTAAACGAAAGCGTGCGCGGCGCGTGGCCGTCCTGAAGAATGGGATAGGAGATGGTAACCGCATTTCCCTCTGTCTGTACGGATGGATGGTTAATCGTGATCATGAGTGTTGGAAGAGTTGGCGGATTTTATGTCTCATGCCGGTTGGCGGAAGATCCCTTTCCGCCAGCCGCCGTTCCAAGGTGACCGCCCAGGGCTCCTGCCCCAGTCCGTTGGCCTTGGCATGCTTGAGTATTTCCTGGGCATAGAGGACGCGGAAAGGGCGGTTAAACTGAATTTGGGAGATATCTTCATTCATGGCGTTGCGCGGCATGCACGTTATTTTGTCCCTGGGCACTCCCATGGCCATGAAGTTCATGATGGTCAGGCGGCATTTGGTGCATACGCCGCAGTTGCCGGACGCGTCTTTACCTTCCCAGCAACATCTCAGCAGGGCCATGGCCTTATCCCACTGCGCGATGAGTCCGGCTTTTTCCGTACGATCATGCCCCATGCCGTCCGTGACGGCTTCCTTGCTGTGGGAGCCTAGATAGTGGTCCGTGATGGGATTGGAGGCCCAGGGGTAGGAGAAGGAGTCATAGGACCCTTCGCTGCCCGCCATGAAGTAACCGAAGCGGGAGGTGAAAACGCGCATTCCTCCCATCAGCATGGTATGGTAGGTCATTTCGTAATCCATCCCCATGTTCCGGAAATTGGTCCGGATGCGGTAGAATTGGCAGATGCCGATGTCTTCCAGCAATTCTCTGGCCTTGGAGAAAGCCTTGTCAAAGTGTTCCTGGTTGTTTTCCGCAATGTCCGCTCCCTGGAACATCACGCAGGCCGTCAGATTAAGGGTCTGGGGGCCTGCCAAGCCTTTCCGGTGGCGGTAGGCGGTGAAGCAGGCGTCCAGACCGCCGGAAAAGCAGGAAATGGCTTCGTCCCGTTGGGGAACAGCGGAGTCGTCTCGCTCGGCGGCATGGATGGTGACGCGGTGAAAGGCGTTGGGCATCCAGCGGTTCCAGGCTTCCGCGTAGCGGTCCAGATTGACCAGCAGGGAACGGGACAGGCGCCCCGGCCCTGTAACGGAGAATTCGCCGCCCGTTTCCATCATTTTATGGATGAAGAAGATGCACCAGGCGTCCGCCAAGTCGTCTTTGTCAATGTCCACGTTTCCGGTGGATTCAATATCCATGTATTGATGGAATTCCCGGCCTGCAGCTGTGGAGAGGACCGCTTTCAGCGTTGTTTTGTGTGGAGAGTGGACCTCGGGGGGAAAAATGCGGAGTTCGTTGCTCATGTCGAAAAGGAGTCAGTCTTAAAGTCGAACGAACATTAACGAATAAGAAATCCGCAGACAACATAT
>ERZ1106954.3397-NODE-3397-length-10411-cov-3.831306_pt1 | contig 10411 bp, 7 predicted proteins | sample MGYA00403678_ERZ1106954 | MGnify/ENA primary metagenome ERZ1106954 (study PRJEB35170, sample SAMEA104062445) | human gut metagenome | biome: human gut; feature: human-associated habitat; material: faeces | place: Denmark | collected 2012-08-20 ... | reverse complement strand
AAAGGAGAGGATCATGTAGAGCCGGACTTTTTTACCGTAGAACTCAGGGAAGGCGATACTGTCCTTATGTGTTCGGACGGACTGACTAATATGCTGGAAGATGAAGAGATCCGCATGATCATCAGTGGTGCAAGAGATCTTGTGGAGAAAGCAGAGCGTCTGGTAGAGGCAGCCAATGCAAACGGCGGCAGAGACAATATCAGTGTTATCCTTATTGAGCCGTGCGCATAAGACAGATAATACTCTTAGTTACTTAGGTTATATAAGAATGGAGAGCAATAATGATCAAAATAGGAATGATGATCGGCGATCGCTATGAGATCCTGGAGAAAATCGGAACCGGCGGTATGTCAGATGTCTATAAAGCAAAATGTCATAAGTTGAACCGATATGTGGCGATCAAGGTATTGAAGCAGGAATTCAGCGAGAATGCTAATTTTGTATCCAAATTCCGTATTGAGGCCCAGGCGGCAGCAGGACTGATGCATCCCAATATCGTAAATGTCTATGATGTAGGGGAAGAAAACGGAATCTACTATATTGTAATGGAACTGGTGGAGGGCATTACCCTCAAAAAGTACATTGAGAAAAAGGCCCGTCTGTCTTACAAGGAAGCAGTAAGCATTGCCATCCAGGTGAGTATGGGCATTGAGGCAGCACATAATAATCATATTATTCACCGGGATATCAAACCGCAGAATATCATTATTTCCAAAGACGGCAAAGTAAAAGTCACGGATTTCGGTATTGCCAAGGCAGCGACCAGCAATACGATCACTTCCAATGTAATGGGAAGTGTACACTATACGTCTCCGGAACAGGCCAGAGGCGGTTACAGTGATGAGAAGAGTGATATCTATTCACTGGGTATCACCATGTTCGAAATGCTTACGGGAAGAGTCCCCTTCAATGGGGAGACGACGGTAGCGATCGCCATCAAGCATATTCAGGAAGAAATGCCTTCTCCCAAGGAATTCGTGCCGGAGATCCCTTCCAGCGTTGCAAGTATTGTATTAAAGTGTTGTCAGAAATCACCGGACCGCAGATATCAGAATATGGCAGAACTGATTGCAGACCTGAAGCAGTCCCTGATCAATCCGGAGGAGGACTTTGTCGTGAACAAGGATCCGGATATGGAAGGCGGCACCCGGATGATCTCCGATGAAGATATGGCACAGATCAAGAGAAAAGTTCCGTATCAGAGTGGCCGGGAGTATGAAGAACAGGATCATGATGAGACGATGCGCCTACGTTCCGATACAGAAGCCATGTATGAGAATGATGAAGAGGCAGAGGGAGAGGATGATTATGATTACGATCCCAAGATGGAACGCGTGACAACGGTTCTGGCAATCGTTGCGGGAGTGGTGATCTGTATTATACTGATCGTACTGGCGGTGAAGATCTTCGGCGGGAAAAAGAACGAAGGCAATAATCCTTCCGGCCCGATCATCACTACGGAGGAAACCAAAGAAGAGGCAGAGAAAGTCGCCATGCCGGATGTGAAGGGCATGAATGTGGATGATGCGAGAAATACACTGACCGGACTGGGAATTCTGACGGAAGTCGCATATGAGGAATCTGATTCCGTGGCAGAAGGTGTGGTGATCAGTACCGACGTCAGCGTGGGTGCCCAGATTGACAAGGGCAGCAAGGTAACACTTACGGCAAGCGCCGGAACCCAGGGCGTAGAAGTTCCGAATGTGGTGGGACTTACTTTTGACGAGGCGAATACACAGCTGGTAAGCAAGGGCTTTTTGGTCAATAAGACAGAGGATTATTCCGACACCATAGAAGCAGGACGCGTGATCGCCCAGACTCCCGCAGATGGAAATAAGGCGCCGAAAGGCAGTGTGATCACCGTTACCGTAAGCCTGGGAAAGGAAGATACGAAGATCCGCGTGCCGAACCTGATCGGACTGTCAGAGCAGGATGGTACGGTGGAAGCAATCGAGGCCGGACTGACAGTAGGCAGTGTGACCCATATTTACAGCGATGAAGTGGGAGAGGGCATGATCTGCTATCAGAGCTATTCCCATGGTTCCTATGTGGATCAGGGAACCTCCATTGATATTAAGGTGAGCCAGGGCGCACAGAAAGTAACCTATAAGTGCAATGTCAGCATTGTGGCACCGACGACTTCCGAGGCACCCCAGTATGTATCGGGAATGGAAGTCGGTATCACCCTGGTGGCGGATGACGGTACGGTACTGATGGATACGAAGGTTACCACCTTCCCGGTAGCGACCAATATCAACGGCATCGCCTCCTCCGGCGGTACCCTCACCATGACCTACCAGGTGACATCGGCAAGCACCACAACAGAGGGGGATGTTGTCGTTCCCGGCACCACAGAGAACAAGACCTTTACCCGAAGAGTGGAATTCGTGAAGGAATAAGACAAAGGCAGGAACTATGAAGGGCAAGATTATAAAAGGAATTGCCGGCTTCTATTATGTCCATGCAGGGGATGCTCTGCATAGTGCGGACGGAATCTATGAATGCAAGGCAAAAGGTGTCTTCCGTAAGGACCACAGGAAACCATTGGTCGGGGACGATGTGGAGATGGAAGTCATAGATGAAGCACAGAAAAAGGGAAATATCACAGAACTGCTTCCCAGGCACAGCGAACTGATCCGTCCGGCGGTTGCCAATGTGGATCAGGCACTGGTGATTTTTGCCATCTGTAAGCCACAGCCCAATTTTAACCTGCTGGATCGTTTTCTGATCATGATGCAGCAACAGGACATTCCCTGCATCATCTGTTTTAACAAGCAGGACATTGATGCAGAGGGGAAAAAAGAGGATTATCGTTCCATCTATGAACAGGCGGGATTTCAGACCATTACTGTCAGTGCCAGGGAAAAGGAAGGCATCGACAGATTAAAAGACCTGCTTCGGGGCAAGACCACCACGGTGGCGGGGCCCAGCGGCGTCGGCAAGTCTTCGCTGGTCAACTGTTTACAGTCGGGTATCGTGATGGAGACCGGTTCCATCAGTGAGAAGATCGAGCGTGGAAAACATACCACCAGGCATTCCGAACTGATCTCCATTGCACCGGATACTTACATTCTGGATACTCCGGGGTTCAGCTCCCTGGGACTGTTCGGACTGGAAAAAGAGCAGCTGGCGGGATATTATCCCGAATTTGTTCCGTTTGAAAAATATTGCAGATTCGGAGGATGTTCTCATATCTCAGAACCGGTCTGCGGCGTGAAAGATGCCGTGGCGGAAGGGGAGATCTCGCGGACACGTTACGAGAATTATTGTCTGCTCTATGAGGAACTGAAAAGTCAGAGAAAATATTAATTATGAGTGAAGTGCAGAATCATCTTGGGGAAAAATTTAAAGAAACCATCGCCGAAGCCATGAAGACCGGAGATTTCCGGGCACTGAATACGTTAGTGAGCGATACAGTCAACGATGCTCTGCGGGAAGCGGATTTTCAGGCGAATCTGTCCAGGGAAGCCGCGGAGAAAAAGATCTGGAATTCCCAACGCAGCTGGCAGGATAAAAAGCGGGAAGAAGAGAAGTCCGAAGAGCAGATCCAGGCGGAGCGCGAAGAACGGGAAAGACAGCGGGAGGAACACCGCAGACAGAACGAAGAGTGGCACAGACAGCGAGAAGAACGGGAAAAACAATGGGAAGAACAATGGGAAGAACAGCGTAAGGCACGGGCGGCGCAGAACCGTTCTGGAAATCAGGCCGGTGTCTGGACACCCAGAAAGACTACGGCTTTGGAGATGACTTCTTTGGTAAAAATGGAGAAAAAAGGAAGCGTGTCCGGAACTCTGTGTACCGTGTTCGGTGGCATCGGACTAGGCTTTTCCGGGCTGGGACTTTTGGTACAGCTTCTTCTGGCTGCTTTTAGTGCAGCAAGTTTAAGTGCGGCGATCCTTCCGGGAGTACTTTCTTTGGTGTTTTTGGAGATGATCTTCTATGGCAACGGACAGCGCAGAAGATTACAGCGTGCGGAGAAATATCTGGAACTGTGCGGTACCAAGATGTACGGTGTGATCACGGAGATGGCGCGTTATACCGGCGAAAGCGTCCGCTATGTAAAAAAGGATCTGCGCAAAATGTTAAAAGCCGGAATGTTCCCTGAGGGGCATCTGGATGACAAAGAGACCTGTTTTATGTTAAATGATGTGATCTATCATCAATATCTGGAGACAGAAAAGGCTTATCTGGAACAGAAAAAATCAGAGGAGCAGGCAAAACAGATGCCGGACAAAGGAACAACACAGGACGCTGCACAGACGGAGAGAGAGCAGGAACTCCACAGTATGGTGGCAGAGGGGATGGAATGCATCCGACATCTGCGGGATCTGAACGACCGGATCGAAGAGGTGGCAATCTCCGAGAAGCTGTACCGCCTGGAGAATCTGCTGAAGGAGATCTTCGACAGAGTGCAGGAGCACCCGGAGCAGATGCACAGAATGCATAAATTAATGGATTATTATCTGCCCACTACTTTAAAACTGGTGGAGCAGTATGCGGAATTTGACGAGGTCAGCAGTCCGGGAGAGGAAATTCTCGAGGCCAAGAAAGAGATCGGGAAGACACTGGACATGATCAATCAGGCATTTGTGACATTGTTAAACAATCTGTTTCAGGATGCCGCCTTTGACGCATCGGCGGATGCGCAGGTATTACAGGCCATGCTGGCAAAGGAAGGTCTGACGGAATCCGATTTTGTAATGGAAAAACAGTAAATAATAAATGATGCAATTGTAAAAAATGGGGGTATCAATATGAATATGGATTTAGACGCAGCAACAAAAGAAGCACCGACTCTTACACTGGATCCTTTTGCGGAGGCAAAGGCAGAGATCGTGGAGAAGAAGCCGGAGGAGTTGGTGGAAGAGCAGGCGGTTCCCGAGATGGAACTGACACCGGAAGAACAGAAACAGGTGGATGATTTTGCAGCACAGATCGACCTGACCAATACCCAGGCGGTGTTACAGTACGGAGCCGGAAGCCAGAAGAAGATCGCCGATTTCTCAGAGACGGCGCTTAGTAATGTCCGGACCAAGGATATGGGAGAAGTTGGAAATCTGTTAACCGACGTGGTGGCACAGTTAAAGGATTTCGACACCGAGGAAGATAAGGGATTTTTCGGACTGTTCAAAAAAAGCGGAGACAAGCTGAGCAATCTGAAAGCAAAGTACGATAAGGCGGAAGTCAATATCACAAAGATCTGTGATGCCATGGAGAGTCATCAGGTAGTGCTGTTAAAGGATGTGGCTGTGTTGGACAAGCTGTACCAGCTGAACCTGAATTACTTCAAGGAACTGTCCATGTACATCCTGGCAGGTAAAAAGAAGCTGGCGCAGGCAAAAAGTGTAGAGCTTCCGGAGCTTTTAGAGAAGGCACAGAAGAGTGGACTTCCGGAGGACACACAGGCAGCGAAAGATTTCGCGGCAATGTGTGAGCGGTTTGAGAAGAAGATCTATGATCTGGAGCTGACCAGAGCCATTTCCCTGCAGATGGCACCCCAGATTCGTCTGATCCAGTCCAATGACATCGCCATGTCCGAGAAGATCCAGTCGACGTTAGTGAATACGATCCCTCTGTGGAAGAGTCAGATGGTCATTGCCATCGGCCTGGATCATGCTACCGATGCCGCCAAGGCACAGCGTGCCGTATCGGATATGACCAATGAACTGTTGAAGAAGAACGCGGAAGCACTGAAGGTGGCTTCTGTGGAGACAGCGAAGGAATCCGAGCGGGGAATTGTGGATATAGAGACACTTAAGAGTACCAATCAGACACTGATGACGACATTGGATGAGGTCATGAAGATCCAGGAAGAGGGACGTGCGAGAAGACAGAGCGCTGAGGAAGATTTACAGCGCATTGAGAATGAAATGAGAGATAAATTACTGGAGATGAGCAGGGCTTCCCATACTTAATTTTTACATAATTTTAAGAAGCTTCATCTTGACGAAACAGATAAGGAAAATTAAAATAAAATACAGGAAGGTTCATTCACGGAAGGAGCAGAAACAAATGAAAAAACTCGAAGAAATACTAAGAGACAAACCAATTAAAAATAAGCTGTCTTTTGCGTTCCGCATCATGGATATTTTATATGTGGTGCTTGCACTGGTGGCAGTGGTGGAATTGATACGGTCAAAAGGCTATATAGGAAGTATAGTTGTTGTGGTTTTACTTGTTTTAGCTATCATATTTAATGCATCCATGTCGAAAATGCTTGCCAAAATGCTGATAGATCCGATCACGAACCTGGTAACTGCGTCTGAGAAGATCGCATCCGGTGATTTTGAGATCGGCGTACCTTATGAATCTGAGGATGAGCTGGGCAGACTTTCCGACAGCTTTGAGACCGCCGCAGCTATTTTGAAAAAGGTTGTATCAGATCTGCAGACTATCGTAGAGCAATTTTCCGATGGTAATTTTGATGTTCACAGCAGCTGCCCGGAAGCATATGTCGGACAGCTCCGAGATGTTTTAGATGAGCTGGATGAAATGGTAAATAAGGTCAGCGAGACCATGCACGGTATTCAGGATTCCTCCGAGCAGGTATCTGCGGGCAGCAATCAGCTGGCAGTCAGTGCACAGGATATAGCGGAGGGCGCTACCCATCAGGCAGCATCCGTAGAAGAACTGGTGGCTACCGTAGACGAAGTAACCAGTCAGGTACTGGAGAATACCAAGTCTACCGACATTGTACATGACAAGGCGAAAAAGGTAGGTATCGAGGCAGCCAACAGCCAGAAGAAGATGGATGAGCTGGTAGATGCCATGAAGAAGATCAACGCAACGACCCAGAACATTGAAAAGATCATCGCAGATATTGAGAATATCGCATCCCAGACCAATCTGCTGTCCTTAAATGCCTCCATCGAGGCAGCCCGTGCCGGAGAGGCAGGAAGAGGCTTTGCAGTCGTGGCAGATCAGATCAGACAGCTGGCAGAAGAGAGTGCTAATTCCGCAGTAGAGTCCAAGAAGCTGATCGAAGAGTCCATGAACGAGGTAGAGGTGGGTAATAAGGTCACCAAGGAGACCAATGATGCTATGCAGGAGGTTATGGCTGAGCTGGATCAGATCATCCAGGAGGTTGCCAATATCCGTACTGCGTCTGACAAACAGGCGGTTTCCGTTAAAAATATCAAAAAGGGTGTGGGAGACATCAATGATGTTATCCAGTCTAACTCTGCAGCAGCTGAAGAGACTTCCGCTACCAGCGAGGAGCTTTCCGCATCTGCTACTACTCTGAACGAACTGTTAGAGCATTTCAAACTGCGCGGCTAATCAGAGGATGTGTTCCGAAATGAGCGGAATAAGGAAGAGAGAACAGAAGAACCATAGCTGTAAGTTCACAGCTGTGGTTCTTTTCATATCGGAGGAGAAAAAGACAAATGCTTCACAGAAAACAATACAGGGTGGCGGTGAGAGTAACCATTATGGTGCTGGCGCTTACCCTGACTGCCTGTGGAACACAGGAAAATACCGGGAGTACGGAAAGCGTGAAGAGCACAGAAACCGTGGAGAACACAGAGACCGTGAAGGGCACAGAAACCGTGGAGAGCACAGAGACCATAGAGAATGTAGAAATTATAGAAGCTATGGTTTCAGAGAGTGCGGCACCACAGGGAACGGCAAATGTCACACCACAGATGCAACCGGTGGAATACACCAACTTGCAGCAGATTACCCTGGATTCCACATGGGAATATGCAGATCATTCTAAAATAAATACCGGAGCCGCAGTACTCTACAGGGCACCGGAGGAATCTGGACGAAAAGGTATCGTCATCGGTGTCAATGCAGGACATGGTACTGTGGGAGGGAGTAAAGTAAAGACTCTGTGTCATCCGGACGGCTCGGCGAAAGTCACCGGAGGCAGTACGGCGGCGGGAGCAATGGAAGCTGCAGCAGTTTCCGGAGGCATGACGTTTCAGGACGGCACACCGGAGCGGGAGGTGACATTACGTATGGCACAGATCCTGCGGGATAAGCTGTTATCCTCCGGTTATGATGTGCTGATGCTACGGGACAGTGAGGATGTGCAGTTAGACAATGTGGCGCGGACTGTGATCTGCAACAATGTCGCGGACTGCCATATTGCGCTGCACTGGGACAGCGGTGACGGCAAAAATTACGACAAGGGATGCTTCTATATCTCGGTGCCGGAAGCGCTGAAAAACATGGAGCCGGTGGCATCGCACTGGCAGCAGCACGATACCCTGGGAACGGATCTGGTGGAAGGACTGCGGGAGCAGGGAGCCACAATTTATGGGAAAGGACATATGGGTATTGACCTGACCCAGACATCCTACAGCACGATCCCTTCTGTGGATATGGAACTGGGAAATGCGTATTCGGACCACAGCGATGTGATATTGGAACAATTAGCCACAGGGCTTCTTGCCGGAATCAATACTTACTTTGAACAGTAGGGACTTTGCAAAGAGTGTGAGGTATGCTATAATACTATTTCGGATTCGTTTGTCTCTGCACGGAGACGGATGGACTTATGAGTGAAATACAGAATAGAAAATACAAGAAAGGCAGACCCTGTCGTTAGGTCTGAACGGTAAATAAATCATGAAGCTGGGTATCGTAGGTCTTCCCAACGTGGGAAAGAGTACACTTTTCAATTCCCTGACCAAGGCGGGAGCGGAATCCGCTAACTATCCTTTCTGTACCATCGACCCCAATGTGGGCGTGGTAACAGTTCCGGATGACAGATTAAAAGCGCTGGGAGAGATGTATCATTCCAAGAAAGTGACCCCTGCTGTGATTGAATTTGTAGATATCGCAGGCCTGGTAAAGGGTGCTTCCAAGGGTGAGGGACTGGGGAACCAGTTCTTAAGCAATATCCGTGAGGTGGATGCCATTGTCCATGTGGTAAGATGCTTCGAGGATCCCAATGTCATCCATGTGGACGGTAGTGTCAATCCTTTGCGGGATATCGAGACCATTAACTTAGAGTTGATCTTCGCAGATCTGGAAGTACTGGAGAGAAGACTGTCCAAGGTAGTCAAGGCTGCCAGAATGGACAAGACTTATGCCAAGGAGCTGGCACTCTTAGAGCGTATCAAGGAGCATCTGGAGAGCGGCAAGATGGCGAAGAGCCTGGAAGTTACCGATGAGGACGAGCTGTCTCTGTTGAAGGAATACAATCTGCTGACCTACAAACCGGTGATCTATGCAGCCAATGTATCCGAGGATGATCTGGCAGATGACGGTGCCTCCAATGAGATGGTAGCGAAGGTCAGAGAGTTTGCAGCAAGTGAGAACAGCGAAGTATTCGTCATCTGCGCACAGATTGAGGAAGAGATCTCTGAACTGGATGATGATGAGAAGGCAATGTTCCTGGATGATCTGGGACTGAAGGAATCCGGTCTGGAGAAGCTGATCAAGGCAAGCTATCATATCTTAGGTCTGATGAGCTTTTTGACTGCAGGAGAGGATGAGACCAGAGCATGGACCATCAAGATCGGTACCAAGGCGCCTCAGGCAGCCGGTAAGATTCACTCCGATTTCGAGAGAGGCTTCATCAAGGCGGAAGTTGTAAATTACAAGGACCTTTTAGAGCAGGGATCTCTGGCAGCTGCACGTGAGAAAGGTCTGGTCGGCATGGAAGGCAAGGACTATGTCGTACAGGACGGTGATGTGATCCTGTTCAGATTTAACGTCTGATATGCCGGATTCGAGAGCGCAAAGCGCGAAGAAGCCGGTTAATACTAAGAAAGGATATAAATATTATGATGAATGCAGGAGATATAGCATTTCCCCATTTAGGCATTTACCTGGAAAATGTTCCCAGAAGCTTTACCGTATTCGGTTTCGAGATCGCTTTTTACGGTCTGATCATCGGTATCGGTGTACTGGCGGGAATTCTGATGGCAGTGCACCAGGCAAAGGGGAGCGGAGAGAATCCGGGTACTATTTGGGACTTCGCTATTTATGCCGTGATCTTTTCCGTGATCGGTGCCAGAATCTATTATGTGATCTTTGCCTGGGACTATTACAAGGATAATCTGCTCAGCATCTTCAATACCCGTAACGGTGGTATGGCGATCTACGGCGGTGTGATCGGAGCTTTTCTGACATTGTTTTTATATTGTAAGATCAAAAAGATCAATCCTTTCCGTCTGGGAGATCTGTGTGTACCGGGATTGATCTTAGGACAGGCCATCGGGCGTTGGGGCAATTTCATGAACCGTGAAGTGTTCGGAGAATATACGGATAATTTCCTGGCAATGCGGCTTCCCATCGAAGCGGTGCGCAGCCGGGATATTTCCGAGAATGTGGCAGCACATATTGTGGAAGGTACCAATTACATTCAGGTACATCCCACATTCCTTTATGAGAGTCTGTGGAATCTGATGATTCTGCTCATTATGCTGGTATACCGCAAGCACAAAAAGTTCGAGGG
>ERZ1106954.3396-NODE-3396-length-10412-cov-8.299990_pt1 | contig 10412 bp, 7 predicted proteins | sample MGYA00403678_ERZ1106954 | MGnify/ENA primary metagenome ERZ1106954 (study PRJEB35170, sample SAMEA104062445) | human gut metagenome | biome: human gut; feature: human-associated habitat; material: faeces | place: Denmark | collected 2012-08-20 ... | reverse complement strand
CGAACCTTTTCTCGATAGGAGAAGGGTTCGGATTTTTTGTTTTCTTCGGAAAGCAGAATGAAGGCTCTATCCAGCTGAGCTACGATCGCACATACTGATGCTGTCAGTATAAAACGGTATAGCACAGCCGCGCTAAAAATGCAAACGGAAATGTTCGCCCTGTTTTTCCGTTCTTCCTTTTGCTATAATAAGGACAGATATCGGGACAAGGAGGGAGCCTTTTCATGGAACTATTCACCCCGCAGCAGATCAAAAATCTGAACGAGTTGGAACTGCTGGTCTACCAGTACATCATCGAGCATCCGAACACGGTGCCCTTCATGCGCATCCGGGAGTTGGCAGCGGAAGCGCACGTTTCCACCACCACAGTGCTGCACTTCTGCAAAAAGGTGGGCTGTGACGGTTATGCGCAATTCAAATGGAAGCTGAAGGAGCAGGCCGGTTCCGCGCAGGGATCCCGTCTGCCGGACACGCTGGGCGAGTTGCAGAACTTTCTGTGGAAAGTCGGCACGCCGGAATACGATGCAGCGCTGGACGAAGCCGCCGGTATGATCGCACGGGCAGAGCGGGTGTTTCTGGTGGGCATCGGCAATTCCGGCAGCATAGCCGAGTATGGTGCACGGTATCTGTCCAATCTGGGCAAATTCGCGCTGGGCGTGACCGACCCGTTCTATCCCATCACCGTCACGCCCAACACCACCATCGCAGCCGTCATTCTTTCGGTATCCGGCGAAACGAAGCAGGTGCTGCATCTGGCCCGGCAGCTGAAGGAGAAAAACGCCGGACTGATCGCCATTACCTGTTCCGACCAGAGTTCTGCGGCAAAGCTTTCCGACATCACCCTGCCGTACTACAGTTCCGTGCACCGCGTGACCACCGAAAGCTACGACCTGACCAGTCAGATGCCTGCACTTTACCTGCTGGAAGCACTGGCCCGCCGGGTGTACAACCGCCTGCTGGAGTGACCGCAGAAACGCTCCGTCAATTTGTACAGATGTTTGTATCCATGTGCAGAAAAAACAAGCTGTTTTTTCTGCACATTTTTGTTTTTTGGCGCATCAAATCAGCTGACAATGCGGTTTTTCCTCTGTATAATGAGGACACAAGGCAAACCCGTGATCTGATGAAAAGGAGAGAACATCATGGCAAACAAAATCCGCGATTACACAAAGCTTGCCGCCGACATCTGTGCCGCCGTCGGCAAGGACAATATCCTCAGCGCGACCCACTGTGCCACCCGCCTGCGTCTGGTGCTGAGGGAAACACCCTCGGACGAAGTGACCAAACAGATCTCCGAGATGCCCGCCGTCATCAAGGTGATGGAAAGCGGCGGCCAGTATCAGGTGGTCATCGGCACCCATGCCAAGGACGTGTACGAAGCACTGGCCCAGCTGCTGGATCTGGACAACAGCACCGCTGCCGCGCCGGAAGTCAAGCAGGGCCTCGGCAGCCGCATCATCGCCACCATGTCCGCCGTGTTCGCACCCTTTGTGTACATTCTGGCCGCAGCCGGTCTGGTGCAAGGCGCACTGATCATCATTACCCACTTCTTCCCCGCTTTTGCGGCCACCGGTACGTATTCCGTGCTCAGCTTCATCAGCTGGACGCCCTTCACCTTCCTGCCGGTCATGATCGCCGTCACTGCTTCCAAGCACTTCAAGTGTAACACCTTCATTGCCATGTGGTGCTGCATGGCGCTGGTCAACCCGGACTGGGCTTCCATCGCTGCCCGCATCGCAGACGGTGAGGTCATCAAGTTCCTGGCCTTCCCCATGAGCCAGACCACCTACACCTCCACCGTGCTGCCGCCGCTGTTCCTGGTGCTGGTGCTCAGCTGGCTGGAGCACTGGCTGGACGAGCATCTGCCCGACATCATCAAGGCGCTGGCTGTGCCCTTTATCTGCACCATTGTTATGGTTCCCCTGACTATTCTGGTCATCGGCCCGGTGTCCAATGTGCTGGCAAACGCCATTGCTGCTGCCTACAACTTCCTTGCCAACAACGTTCCCGCACTGGCCGCCATTCTGGTGGGCGGCATCTGGCAGGTGTTCGTCATCTTCGGCGTGCACTGGGGCGTCACCCCGATGTGCCTGGCCAACTTCGCAAACTACGGCTGCGATTCCTTCCAGGCCTTCCAGACCTGCGCCGTCATTGCACAGGCCGCTGCCTGCTTCGGCGTGTTCCTCAAGACCAGGAAGGCAGACATCAAGAACGTGTCTCTGTCCGCTGGCCTGACCGGCATCTTCGGCATCACCGAGCCCGCCATCTACGGCGTGACCCTACGCCTGAAGAAGCCCTTCGTCTGCGGCTGCATCGGCGGTGCCATCGGTGCGCTGATCATCAGCTTCTTCAACACCAAGTACTATGTATACGCTGGTCTGCCCGGCCTGTTGACCACCGTCAACGCCATGAGCGACGCCAATCCCTCTTCCTTTACCGGCATGATGATCGGCGTGCTGGCCACCATTATCATCACCATTGTTCTGGTGCAGGTGGTGGGCTGCGACGAAAAAGAATCCCAGAAAAACTGATATACATTTGACCAAGGAGAAAGAATATGCTTCCTGAAAACTTTTTGTGGGGCGGTGCCGTTGCTGCCCATCAGCTGGAAGGCGGCTGGAACGCCGATGGCCGCGGCCCGTCCGTCAGCGACGTGATGACCGGCGGTGCCAACGGTGTGGCCCGCCGCATCACCGATGGCATTGTGCCCGGCGAATTTTACCCCAACCACGAGGGCATCGACTTCTACCACACCTACAAGGAAGATGTGAAGCTGTTTGCCGAACTGGGCTTCAAGTGTTTCCGCACCTCCATCTCGTGGAGCCGCATCTTCCCCCGCGGGGACGAGCAGCAGCCCAACGAGGCCGGTCTGCAGTTCTACGACGATCTGTTTGACGAACTGCTCAAGTACGGCATCCAGCCGGTGATCACCCTGAGCCATTTTGAGATGCCCTACGCCCTTGCCAAGGAGTACGGCGGCTGGTACAACCGCAAGTGCATCGACTTCTTCGTGCACTACGCCGTCACTGTGATGGAGCGCTACAAACACAAGGTCAGGTACTGGATGACCTTCAACGAGATCAACAACCAGAGCAACACCACCAACGACATCTTTGGCTGGACCAACTCCGGCGTGCGGTTCTCCCAGTTCGAGAACAAGAAGAAGGCCCTGTATCAGGTGGTACACCACGAACTGGTGGCCTCGGCCCTCGTGGTCAAAAAGGGCCATGCCATCAACCCGGACTTCCAGATCGGTTGCATGTGCTCCTTTGTGCCGTACTATCCCTACTCCTGCAACCCGGACGACGTGATGCTGGCGCTGGAATCCATGCACGAGCGCTACTACTTTGCGGATGTGCACTGCCGCGGTCACTACCCCGCCTACGCTAAGAAGGAATGGGAGCGCGAGGGCACTGCCCCGGTGATGGAGCCGGGCGACGAGGCCATTCTGGCCGAGGGTGCTGTGGACTATCTGGGCTTCAGCTACTACATGAGCAACGCGGTGCGTTCGGACGTGGCCGTGGAGAGCGACGGCATCAGCGGCGGCAATGCCCACACCGTGCCGAACCCCTACGTCAAGGCCAGCGACTGGGGCTGGCAGATCGACCCGGTGGGCCTGCGCTACGCACTGGCCACCCTGTACGAGCGGTACGAGAAGCCGCTGTTTATCGTGGAGAACGGCTTCGGCGCCATCGACAAACTCCAGCCCGACCACACCTGTGACGACAGCTACCGCATCGACTACCTGCGCGCCCACATCGAGGAGATGAAAAAGGCCGTGGAGTTGGACGGCGTGGACCTGCTGGGCTACACCCCGTGGGGCTGCATCGACGTGGTGTCCTTTACCACCGGCGAACTACGCAAGCGGTACGGCTTTATCTACGTGGACCGCAACGACGACGGCTCCGGCACCGGGAACCGCTATAAGAAAAAGAGTTTTGACTGGTACAAGCAGGTCATTGCCACCAACGGTGAGGACCTGGGCTGAGATATTTTCCGCAAAAAACACGACGCCCCGCCGGGTGCCGTGTTTTTTTTGCGCCATTTTGCCGTTTCCATCTTGCAAAAGTAGCGTAGTGCCTTATAAAAGAGGCTGTGCCCCGGTGTGCGCGGGCACGGTTTAGGGATATATAGGATAAAGGGAAAAAGAGTATGAGTTCTCAAACGAATACGCTGACGGAAGGCCCTCTGGCCAAGCAGATCTTTCTGGTCAGTCTGCCGCTGGCGCTTTCCAACCTGCTGCAGGTGCTGTTCAATATGTCGGACGTGGCGGTGGTGGGGCGCTTTGCCGGGTCCACGGCGCTGGGTGCCGTGGGCTCCACCAGCACGCTGGTGACACTGTTCACCGGCTTTCTCATCGGCCTGAGCAACGGCATCAACGTGCTGGTGGCGCGTTTTTACGGCGCGCGCCATCCCAAGGACGTGGAAAAGACCGTCCACTCGGCGGCCATCATCAGTGCCGTTGCCGGTGTGGCGTTGCTGCTCATCGGTCTGCTGGGCTCCCCCGCCATGCTGCGGCTGCTGAACACCAAAGAGGATCTGCTGCCCGGCGCGATTTTGTATCTGCGGGTGTATTTTCTGGGCATGCCGGCGCTGGCGCTGTACAACTTCGGCAACGCGGTGTTCAGCTCCATCGGCGACACCAAAAAGCCGCTGCTCTACCTTTCTATTGCCGGTGCACTGAACATTGCGCTGAACCTGTTCTTTGTCATCGTGTGCGATTTGAGCGTGGTGGGCGTGGCGCTGGCCAGTGCCATCAGCCAGTGCGTTTCCGCGTTTCTGATCCTGCGGGCGCTGACCCGGGTGCAGGACTGCTACGCGCTGGACGTACATAAATTACAGCTGGACCCGGTGCAGGCTAAGAGCATCCTTGCGCTGGGCGTGCCCGCCGGATTGCAGAATGCCATTTTTGCCATTGCCAACCTGTTCATTCAGGCGGGCGTCAACTCCTTTGACTCTTTGATGGTCAAGGGCAACAGTGCCGCCGCCAATGCGGACGGCCTGATTTATGATTGCATGGCGGCTTTCTACATGGCCTGCGCCAGCTTTATGAGCCAGAACTACGGCGCGGGACGGCCTGACCGGGTGAAGAAGAGCTACTTCATCAGTCTGGGCTACTCCTTCGGTGTGGGGCTTGTGCTGGGCGCGGCGCTGTTCTTCTGCGGGCCGGCCTTCCTTGCGCTGTTCACCACCGAGGCGGCGGTCATCGACGCCGGCATGAAGCGCGTAACCGTGATGGCCTTTGCCTACGGCATCTCGGCCTTTATGGACTGCACCATCGCCGCCTCCCGCGGGCTGGGCAAGACGGTGGTGCCCACCGTCATCGTGGTGCTGGGCTCCTGTGTATTCCGGGTGATCTGGGTGTACACCATCTTTGCCCACTTCCACACCATCCCGGCGCTGTACCTGCTGTATCCGTGCAGCTGGATCCTGACCGCGCTGGCAGAGATCGCCTATTTCGCCAGCTGCTACAAGCGCGCAATGGCCATCTTCCGCAAGCCCGCGGCGGCGTAAGAGGAAATATGATATAAAAATTATCCCCCGGGAAAATCTGCGGATCTTCCCGGGGGACTTTTTCAACTATTTTACTGATAATCGTGGTTGAGGAACAGGGCCTTGATGACCACCACCTCGTCGTATTCCTCCTGCTCCACCTGCACGTCCGCGTTCAGGCTCTTCAGGCGCGCCTTGACTGCTTCCAGAGCCTCGGGCACGGTGACAGCGCGACCCTCCTCCACGGCGTCCATCATCTGCTTGAGCACGATGGGGTGGGCGTACCAGCTTTTCACCGGGAACGCCCCGTGGGGGTAGTGCTTCACATACTCTGCCATGGCTGCCTCGGCCTTTTCTGCACGCTTCATGATGGCGTTGTTGTTATTGTGGGCGGTGGGCAGCATATTGTAGCTGGAAAACAGGAAGATAGCCGCAAAGCCGAACAGCGCAAAGTACACGCCGTAGCTGCCGGTGTGGCTGAACACGGAGTACAGGCCGTAGGCCGCAGCCGCAATACCCAGCACAAAGATGGCCAGCGCCACATAGCGGTACACCGGCTTGCTTTGCAGCTGCGCACGCTTGCGGCGCTGGGCAGCGCTCAGCTCGGCGGAAAGCTCCGGCTTTGCGTCCAGATACTCCTTGGCGCGGCGCAGCACGGTAAGGCTGTGCTGTGCTTCCTCGGAAAGCTCCGGCAGCTTGCGGGCGGCCTTTTCAGCGGCCTTTTTCTGCAGTGCCTGCTCTCCGGCGGCGCTCAGCAGGTGCAGCTGCGGCTGCTCCTTGGCAAGCACTTCCAGCAAGGTGTCCACGTCCCGCTCGTCCTTGAAGTTGCACTGTTTCTGCTTGCCGCCGTCGTACTCTACCACCAGATAGGCCATGGAGGCAAACACGCCCTTGCCGGAAAAGCCGCCGGAGCTCATAGCCACCCGCTTGAACACCCGGGTGATGCTGCCGTAGGGCAGATAATAGCGGCGGTCGATGTAAAAGCTGTTCAGGTACAGCGCCTTTTTGCCCACGCCGCAGGGGCCGATCTTCCGGCAGGCTTTTTTGTCTGCCTCCAGCTCCTGCGGGTCAAGCTTTGCCATGCCCAGCTGTGCGGGTTTGAAAATCATGGGTAGTTCCCTTCTTTGCTTTAAATTCTACGCCCCTATTTTCCCACGGGACGGGGGCAATTGCAAGCCCTGATTTTTTCAAAAAACAGCGCCCGCCGCTGTACGGTCAGGCAGCGGCGGGCGCAGGTTACTTACGGAAATATAGAGCCGTCAGTTCCTTATGCCTTGGAAGTAGAGCTCTTCTTGGTAGCATGGAGGAACAGAGCCAGCATTGCGATGGCAAAGACGATGCCGATGGGGTAAGCAACGGCGGTGTTGTAAGCCACCAGCTTGCCGTCCGCATAGGTGTTGATCATCTTGCCCAGGCACTCGGGAGCCAGCACGAAGTAGGTGCAGGACACAGCGCTCATGAAGGTAGCAGGCACGGCGGTGATCCAGAAGTTCTTCTTCTCCTTGAACAGGTACATGGAAGCAGCCCACAGGACGATCATAGCCAGCGTCTGGTTGGTCCAGCTGAAGTAACGCCAGATGACGGTGTAGTTGATGAAGCCCAGTGCGTTGCCGATGCCAAGGAAAGCACCAACGCCCAGCACAGGGATGCAGAGCTTCAGGCGGTTTGCGTAGCTGTCCTGATCGATCTTGAGCCAGTCGGCCAGGGTCAGACGAGCGGAACGGAATGCGGTATCACCAGAGGTGATGGGGCAGATAACGACACCGATCATAGCCAGTGCCACGCCGACATTACCCATGGTCTTGAGGCAGACGTCGTAGATAGCGGCAGACTGACCGGCAGCCAGAGCCTCAGCCAGACCGGCCATCTTGCCGTCGGTAATGGTGTACAGTGCGCAGCCAGCAGCAGCCCAGATCAGAGCGATGATGCCCTCGCTGACCATTGCACCGTAGAATACGAAGTGACCCTGCTTCTCACTCTTCATGCAGCGAGCCATCAGAGGCGACTGGGTGGAGTGGAAACCGGAGATAGCACCACAGGCAACGGTGATGAACATGAAGCTCCAGATAGGAGTGTTAGAGGGGTGCATATTGCTGAAGTTTGCCCAGATCTCGGGGATGGTGTAGGCGGGGTTGGTGAAGATACCAAAGATAACGCCCACGGCCATGATGATCAGGCAGATGCCGAACAGGGGGTAGATCTTACCGATGATGGCATCAATGGAGATAAAGGTTGCGATGAAGTAGTACACCAGAATGATGATCAGCCAGAACAGGGTGGTGGTCATCAGACCGGACATACCGCCGTTCTTGCACAGGGTAACGATCAGACCTGCGGGGCCCACTGCGAACACGGTACCGACCATGATCAGCAGCACCACAGAGAACACACGCATGATGTTCTGCATCACGGGGCCCAGATAGCGGCCGGTGACCTCGGCGATGGAAGCGCCGTCGTTGCGCTCGCTCATCATGCCGGAGAAGTAGTCATGTACGCCGCCGGCAAAGATGGTGCCGAAGGTGATCCACAGGAACACCACGGGACCCCACAGAGCACCCTGCAGTGCACCAAAGATGGGGCCCAGACCTGCAATGTTCAGCAGCTGGACGAGGAACAGCTTCCACTGGGGCATCACAACGTAGTCAACGCCATCGTTGATGCGCACAGCAGGAGTTTCGCGGTCGTCCGGTCCGAACGTGTTGTCCACGATCTTACCATAGACAAAGTAGCCTACGATCAGAAGCGCCAGACACAGTAAGAAACTAATCATACCAGAAACCTCCTTTTTGATTTCAGCCGCCGACAGCTTATGCCATACTGCGGCTATGACCGATCTCTGGCTTCATGTTAACACCTTTTTCATAATTGTGTTAATATTTTTTAGGTATGGTTCCCATATCAAAAAGTATATAGCCGCTTATTTTATTTGTTTATGCAAACTTTTATTTTGTGGCGATAACACGTTTTAATTCGTCGTTCTGTTTCTCAAAAACTTTCTCCCGAAAACGGTCAAGCCCGCCCCCGCCAAACTTTGCGCCGCCTTTTTGTGCATTTTGCTTAATCGTTTGCGATTTTCTCCCCAAAACGTGGAATTTGGGACGAAAAGAAGGGAAATCCGCCCTCTCAGGCGGGGCACCCCTTCCGTCTGCTCCCGTTGGTCGCAGCCACCTTCCCCAAGGGGACGGCTTCAGAGGTGGCGACAAAGTTTCCGGCACTGCCAAAAGGCGTCCCCTTGGGGGAGCTGGCGAGCGCAGCGAGACTGAGGGGGTGTCTTACGTTCTTTTTATTGCCCTTTCTTCGGATACACAAAGGCGTCGCGGCGGTACACCGCCACGAGATATGCCGCCATGAAGCACCAGATGATGGGCTCACACAGGATAACGGCGTTGTAGGCGTAGCGCGGGATGAACACCAGCACAAAAATCACCTTGCCTACCAGCTCGATGACGCTGGAAAACAGCGGCAGCACCTTCTGCCCAAGGCTCTGCAAAGCGTACCGGGTGCACAGCAGCACTCCCAGCACCGCGTAGAACGGCGCGTTCCACATCAGATACCGTGCGCCGTTTTCCAGCACGAGGGGCGCGGTGGAGCCGGAGATCAGCTGCACCAGCTGCCGGGCAAAAAGCTGCATCAGCATCATATTTGCCGCCATGATGACCATCGAGCACAGGTACATGGTGCGCATTCCCTTGCGCACCCGCTCCGGCTGGGCGGCGCCCCGGTTCTGGGAGACAAAGGTAGAGCCGGCGTTTGCCATGGAGATCAGCGGCATGCTGGTAAAGGAGAACAGCTTGCGCGCGGCGGTGTGCCCCGCAATGGTCAGCGTGCCCAGCCCGTTGATACCGTATTGCAGCACCACCGAACCCGCAGACACGATGCTGCTCATCAGCCCCATGGAGATGCTCTGGCTGAACAGCTCCCAGTACAAATGCTGTCCCACCGCCCAGTGCTTGCGGGCGGGCAGCAGCAGCGGCACGCGGCGCATCACATACAGAATGCACAGCACCACCGAGATGCCCTGCGCAATGACGGTAGCCACCGCCGCACCCTGTACGCCCATGCCCAGCCCGGCAATGAACCATAGATCCAGCGCCACGTTCAGCCCGGAGCTGACAAGCAAAAACACCAGCGGCATCACGCTGTTGCCGATGGCGCGCAGCAGTCCGGCGCACAGGTTATAAAGGAACATCACCAGCACGCCCAAGTCGATGACGATGATGTACCGGTAGGCGTCCTCTAAAATTTCGGCGGGGGTGTCCAGCAGCTGCAAAAGCGGCCGCAGGCCGAAAAAGCCCGCCGTGGTAATGACAAAGCTTGCGCAAAGCCCGATGACCAGCGACCCGGCCACCGTCCTTTTGAGCAGATCCTCGTCCTGTGCCCCGTAGGAACGCGCAGCCACGATGGAAAGCCCGTTGCCGATGCCGATGCCAAAGCCCACCAGCAGCTCGTAGATGGACCCGCAGGAGCCGATGGCGGCCAGTGCGCTATCGCCCAGCACGTTGCCCACGATCATGGTATCCACGGTATTATACAGCTGCTGGAATAAATTGGACACCAGAATGGGCAGCATGAACAGAAAAAGGTTCTTGAAAATAGGCCCGTGCAGCAGGTCTGCATTCCGGTTAAAGAGGTTTGTTTTCAGGGGTCGCGTCTGGGTCATAGGATTCCTTTCTTCGCGCAAAAAGGAGGCCGTTGCACAAAAAACTGTGCAGTGGCCTCTTTTGCGGTAAAACGAATTAAAAAATTTTTATTTGTAGTTGCGAAACACCGTAGGTGTTTCGCAACTGCTTTTTTATAACTCCTGCTGCTCAAATCCGTTGACGGTCAGCACGGTCAGGGTGGTAAAGCCTGCGGCCTTGATGGCGGCAGGCTTTACCACCCACAGCCGCAGCCCGTTTCCAGCGCCCCGCAAAAACCTG
>ERZ1106954.3391-NODE-3391-length-10422-cov-4.971158_pt1 | contig 10422 bp, 9 predicted proteins | sample MGYA00403678_ERZ1106954 | MGnify/ENA primary metagenome ERZ1106954 (study PRJEB35170, sample SAMEA104062445) | human gut metagenome | biome: human gut; feature: human-associated habitat; material: faeces | place: Denmark | collected 2012-08-20 ... | reverse complement strand
GAAAGCCCCCCGTTTTATCCCACCCCTTTGATGAAAACAGAGAATTGCGCCAAAGCCGAGAGATTTCCTTGACCTTTTGGGACGGATGCACTACAATAATAAAAATATCTGCCCGGCGCCAGGAGCCCGGCGGGCGCTCTCCGCTCCGCCTCGGGCGCGCCGCCCTTTCGGGGACGGCACCCCTCGTCCGCTCCGCGCGCCCGCCGCCCTACGCCGTTTTCCGGCCGGGCACCCAGAACAGTACATTCAAAAAGCATAGCATAGAAGGGGGATCTTATTGATGCTGAATACCGATCACAATTCCAAATTTCTGCCGGAGGCACTCCCCTTCGATGACATCCTGATGGTGCCGGCCCACAGCAATGTGCTGCCCGCCGATATCAATGTCCGTACCCGCCTGGCCGGGGATATCTACCTCAATACCCCGCTCATCAGCGCCGCCATGGATACCGTCACCGAAAGCCGCATGGCCATCGCCATGGCCCGGGAAGGCGGCCTCGGCGTCATCCATAAGAATATGCCCATCCGCCAGCAGGCCGATCAGGTCGATCGGGTCAAGCGCAGCGAAAACGGCGTCATCAATAATCCCTTTTTCCTCTCCCCGGAGCATCTCGTCAGCGATGCCGACCGGCTGATGGGCAAGTTCCATATCAGCGGCGTTCCCATCTGCGATGCCGACGGCAAGCTGGTGGGCATCATCACCAACCGCGACCTCAAGTTCATGTCCAGCTTCGATGTCCCCATCGGCGAGGTGATGACCAAGGAGCACCTCATCACCGCTCCCCAGGGCATCACCCTGGAGGAAGCCAAGGCCCTGCTGCTGCGCAGCAAGGTGGAAAAGCTGCCCATCGTGGATGAAAACTTCCACCTCACTGGCCTCGTCACCATCAAGGATATCGAAAAGGCCAAGAAGTACCCCAATGCCGCCCTTGATAACGAATGTGAACACACCGCCTGCGCCCTTGGGACAATACTTTTTGCAAAGCTCGTAATACTTGTTTGAGGGCAGTGCAGGATAATTTACCTTTTCAACGGCAGGGTGGGCTTCAAGGAATTTTGCTACTGCAAGTGCGTTTTCGCAATGGCGCTGCATACGCAAAGCAAGCGTTTCCATACCTGTAAGGCAGGTGTGAGCCGCAGACGCTGAAAGGCAGGCGCCTATATCTCTTGTTATGAGCGCACGGAGTCTTGAGATGAATGCCATTTCTCCGAGGTCGGCAAACACTACACCGTGATAGGATACGTCAGGCTCGTTGAAGAGCGGGAATCTGGGATTGCCCTTGAACGTGAACTTTCCGCTGTCTACTACAACACCTGCCATTACACTGCCGTGACCGCCCAAAAACTTTGTTGCGGAGTGGATAACAAGGTCTGCGCCCCACTCTATAGGTCTGCAAAGATAGGGAGTTGTAAATGTGCTGTCAACAACGAAAGGTATTCCGTGCTTGTGGGCTATCTTACCGATCTCTTCGATATCGGCAACGTTTGCGTTGGGGTTGCCGATAAGCTCGGTGAAGAACAGCCTTGTCTTGTCAGTCACGGCATTTTCCCAGGCGGAAAGGTCATCGGGGTCAACGAACTTTACCGTGATGCCCATTCTCTTTAATGTGATTCCAAGCAGGTTTATCGCACCGCCGTAGATGTTTATGGACGAAACAAGCTCGTCGCCCTCGCTGCAGAGGTTTATTATAGTATTGAATATAGCGGCATGTCCGGACGCAAACGAGAGTGCCGCAACACCGCCGTCCATAGCGGTGACCTTGCGCTCAAGAATATCGCAGGTGGGGTTCTGTAGTCTTGAGTAGATGTTGCCCGGCTCTTTAAGCTCAAAGAGCGTTCTTGCGTGTTCGGCATCCTTGAACACATAGGCATTTGTTTCGTACAGGGGCGGAGTTACCGACATTGTAGCTTCGTCAGTTTCGTAGCCTGCGTGAACCGCAAGCGTTTCTATTGAATAACTGTTCATTTTTATCCTTCCTTTTACATCAGCGTTAAATACCCTGTTATACACGGGGAATAAGGTAATTCTACCACATTTTTCTTTGTTTGTCTATAGAAATATTTTATCAGCCTGCCTTTATCGCTCTGCCGCAATATTGACACCGATTATTCCGCCGATACAACCGCACACTGCAGAGCTTATCAGCTTAGGCAGAAATTCCGTTCCGGTAAATCCGCCGGATATAAGTGTGACGGCAAAGCAAAGGGCGAACATTGCAAGGCCGCCGAGCGTCCCCCACGCAAAGCCGTTTTTCCCTCTGCCGCCGCCGAAGAACATTCCGCAGACGACAGCGGATGCGCCGAGCGAAACATACGCCATTACGCTGTCTGCTCCCGAAGGAGCATCGGCAATATTAAACAAAAATGCACCGATAACGGTAAAAACCGCCGCTGTCACTGTTCCGGCTACAGCTCCTTTCACAAAAGGTCTGAGCTTCTTTATCGCCGCTTTGTAACTTCTGCGTTTTACCATAGCGTTACCTGCTTTCGTTTTTTAGTACAAATATATGTTGCGGAAGGGTGCTTTATTACTTTGTCCGGAAAGTGTGAATGTGGGATGAAGAGGTTGGGCGTAGCAATCCCTCCGTCTTGACGGCAGAAAAGTTTGGCAAATAAAAAAGGCGGGGTATCGCAAGTAAAACGCAACAAGGCAACAGTTTGTGCCTTGCCGTCAATCCACCTCCCTTTGACAAGGGAGGCAAGAACGTGGTGCGAGGCAAGGGATAGTGCGTTTTTTTGAAGGGTAAATGTCAGTGCAGGTGTACAGATATACTTACGAAAATATTAATGCCTTGTCGGTACAGAAAATGTTTTAGCAGTGTTGGCGATATATTTCACAGTGCAGTTATAATAGCAATCGGTTTTTGAAAAATGACGGTACAGCGGTTCTGCCGTCATTTTGCATAATCGGAATGTAAAATTGCAAGAAAATATTCTGCAAGTTTCATTTAAAAAACTTGCAGAAATGTATTGACAACACCGCAAACCCGTGATATAATTACAACTGTAGTCAAAACGGCTGCAGGCAATTAACGAAACAAAGCTGTTTCAGATGGCGGTAAATTTGAAACAAACGTTTCATTTTACTGCAAATACTCCTTGAATTTACGGTTAATTTACAAAATACCGCAGATTTGCAGGTCGATTCATCTGTTGCCTGCTGTTTTTGTCCCCAAAAATGAAATTATCGGATTCAAAACGTCCAAAAAACGTTCAGAAACAAACAGACACCGAACAGGAGTGAGCTTATGCTGGAAAAAGAAGGTCAGGTCAGAATCCCCGCCGGTTGTGCTATCTCAGGCTTTATAAGCAGGGACGGCAACAGAATATGCGGTGACAAGATAGTAAAGTCTATATCTTATATGCACGACAGGTCAAACGGTCTGGGCGGCGGATTTGCAGGATACGGAATCTATCCGGAGTACAAGGATCAGTACGCATTCCATATTTTCTACGATTCAAACGAGGCAAGGGTGGAAACCGAGCGTTTTCTTGACAAGCATTTTGACGTGGTGAACCTTTCCCGTATCCCCACGAGAAAGCACCCGAATATTACAAACGAGCCGCTGATATGGAGATATTTTGTGAATCCCCTGCCGACAAAGCTCACCGAAAGTCAGCTTGACGAAAGAGAGTTTGTCGCTCAGTGCGTTATCAACATAAACGACAAGATAAACGGTTCTTACGTTTTCTCAAGCGGTAAGAATATGGGCGTATTCAAGGCGGTAGGATACCCTGAGGATGTCGGAGAGTTCTACAGACTTGAGGAATACGCAGGATATGCCTGGACAGCGCACGGCAGATACCCCACGAACACTCCGGGCTGGTGGGGCGGTGCTCATCCGTTTGCACTGCTTGATTATACCATAGTACATAACGGTGAGATCTCTTCCTACGACGCAAACAGAAGATATATTGAAATGTACGGCTACAAATGCAACCTGCTTACAGATACAGAGGTAATCACATATATAATAGACTTCCTCAACAGAAAACAGAAGCTGTGTCTTGAAGATATAGCGAAGATAATCGCCGCTCCTTTCTGGAGCGAGATAGACTCGGATAAGTACAGCGAGAGCGAAAGGCAGAAGCTGAAATACTTCAGAAACGTATTCTCAAGCCTGCTGATAACAGGACCGTTCTCGATAATCCTCGGCTTTGACGGAGGCCTTATGGCACTCAACGACAGACTTAAGCTGCGTTCAATGGTTGCCGCAGAAAAGGGCGATATGGTTTACCTTGCGAGCGAGGAATGTGCGATAAGAGCCATCTGTCCCGTTGTTGACCGTATCTGGTCACCGAGAGGCGGAGAGCCTATCATCGTCAAGCTGAACGAAAAGAAGTAAGAAAGGGAGCGGTAACAGTGGCACTTAATTATTTTCAGCCTTTATTTGATGTTATAAGAGATAAGGACCGTTGCATAAAATGTCAGGCGTGTGCAAGACAGTGTTCAAACGAGGTACACAGATATGACGCAGATCTTGATATGATGATCTCGGACAGCCAGCAGTGCGTTGACTGCCAGAGATGCGTATGTATCTGTCCTACGGGCGCATTGAAGATAGTAGATAACCCCAACAAGTTCAGGAACAACTCCAACTGGAGCCAGCAGATAATGACGGAGGTCTACAAGCAGGCGGAAACGGGCGGCGTTCTTCTTTCGGCAATGGGTAACCCGAAGGAATATCCCGTTTACTGGGACAAGATACTGCTCAACGCTTCTCAGGTAACGAATCCGCCTATCGACCCTCTGCGTGAGCCTATGGAAACAAAGGTATTCCTCGGAAAGAAGCCGAAGAACGTTTCTTTCAACGAGGATGGCAGTGTAAAGACGGAAACGACACCTACACTTGAGCTTTCGACACCTATCATGTTCTCGGCTATGTCATACGGCTCTATCAGCCGTAATGCTCACGAGAGCCTCGCAAGAGCGGCTACGGAGCTTGGCATATTCTACAACACGGGCGAGGGCGGTCTGCACAAGGACTTCTATCAGTACGGCCCCAACACTATAGTACAGGTCGCATCGGGACGTTTCGGCGTATTCAAGGATTATCTTGAAACAGGCGCGGCAATAGAAATCAAGATGGGTCAGGGTGCAAAGCCCGGTATCGGCGGACATCTCCCCGGAGCAAAAATTCTTGAGGATGTTTCAAGAACCAGAATGATCCCTATGGGAACGGACGCTATCTCACCTGCTCCCCACCACGATATATATTCGATAGAGGACTTACGTCAGCTTGTTCTTTCGCTGAAAGAGGCTACAGAGTACAAAAAGCCGGTCATCGTAAAGATTGCCGCAGTTCATAACGTTGCCGCTATCGCTTCCGGTATTGCACGCTCGGGTGCGGACATTATCGCAATAGACGGTTACAGAGGCGGTACGGGTGCGGCTCCCACAAGAATAAGAGATAATGTAGGTATCCCGATCGAGCTTGCACTCGCAAGCGTTGACCAGCGTCTGCGTGACGAGGGTATCAGAAACGAGGTTTCTGTAGTAGTCGCAGGCTCTATCCGTTCAAGCTCGGACGTGGTAAAGGCTATCGCACTCGGTGCGGACGCTTGTTATATCGGCACAGCCGCTCTGCTGGCACTCGGCTGTCACCTTTGCAGAAGCTGTCAGACGGGCAAGTGCAACTGGGGTATCGCAACACAGCGTCCCGACCTTGTAAAGCGTCTTAACCCCAACATCGGTTATCAGCGTCTTGTAAATCTTGTTCATGCGTGGGATCACGAGATCAAGGAAATGATGGGCGGTATGGGTATCAACTCCATTGAGTCTCTCAGAGGCAACCGTCTTATGCTCAGAGGTATCGGTCTTTCTCAGAAGGAGCTTGATATCCTGGGAATACAGCACGCAGGCGAATGATCTCATACTATTATAATCGGAGGTAGTAAAAGCCCATGAAAAGAGTTTATGTAAACGAGGACTGGTGTCTCGGCTGTCATCTCTGCGAATTTTACTGCGCATTCGCCAACAGCGGCGAAAAGGATATGTCCAAGGCATTTAAGCTCGGTAAAGATGCCGCTCCCAGAATCAGAGTAGAGGAGGGCGACGGAATAAATTTCGCCGTTCAGTGCCGCCACTGTCAGGATCCTGCCTGTGTAAAGGGCTGCATTGCAGGCGCTCTCACCAAGAACGAAAACGGAGTTATTGAAATAAATACGGATAAGTGCGTAGGCTGCTACACCTGCGTTCTCTCCTGCCCCTACGGCTGTATCGTTATCGACCCCAAAAATCAGGGAAGAACAGTTACCAAGTGCGAGCTTTGCACAAGAAACAGCGCAGGCGAGCCTGCCTGTGCGGCTAACTGTCCCAACAGGGCTATCGTCTTTGAGGAAAGGGGAGAAGAATGATGAAATACATTATTATCGGAAATTCCGCAGCGGGCATCGGTGCGGTACAGGGAATAAGAGAAGTCGATAAGGACGGTCAGATCGTTCTTATCTCCGATGAAAAGTATCATACCTACTCACGCCCCCTTATCTCTTATCTGCTCAAGGGAAGAGTTACGGAGGAGAGCATGATATACCGTCCTCTTGATTTCTACGAGAAGAACAATGTGGATACTCTCCTTGGAACAAGGGTAGTTTCCGTTGACTCCGCAGCCAAGAATATCACCCTTGAAAACGGAAACAAGGTGGATTACGACAAGCTGCTCATTGCTACAGGCTCCAAGCCCTTCGTTCCTCCCATGGACGGACTTGACAACGTTAAGGACAAGTTCTCATTTATGAAGCTGGACGACGTTAAGGCTATCGAGGGCGTTGTAAAGCAGGGTTCAAAGGTGCTTATCGTGGGCGCAGGTCTTATCGGTCTGAAGGCTGCCGAGGCTCTTGAACATTACGGTGCGCAGATGACTGTTATCGACCTTGCAGACAGGATCCTTCCCTCAATTCTCGACAACGAGGCTTCCGATATCATGAAGGCTCACATCGAGTCCAAGGGTGTAAGATTTATCCTCGGCACCAGTGCAAAGCACTTTGAGGCTCATTCCGCCGAGCTTACCAACGGCGAGACCGTTGACTTCGACTTTGTTATCCTTGCAGTAGGTGTTCGTCCCAACACCGAGCTTGCCGAAATGGCAGGCGGCAGCGTAAACAGAGGAATCGAAACAGATACCCGTCAGGCTGTAAAGGGCGTTACCGATATCTACGCCGCAGGCGACTGCACCAAGTCCTTCGATATCTCATCGGGCAGCGAAAAGATACTTGCCCTTCTTCCCAACGCTTTCATGCAGGGAAATATCGCAGGAAAGAACATGGCAGGAATGGAAAGCTACTATCTCAATGCTATCCCCATGAACGCTATCGGCTTCTTTGGTCTGCACATCATCACCGCAGGCTGCTACGACGGCGAGGCTTATGTGGAGCATGACGGCAACAATTACAAGAAGCTCGTTACCCGTGACAACGCTCTCAAGGGCTTTATCCTCATGGGCAACAAGATAGACAGAGCGGGAATTTACACTTCACTTATCAAGGAGCACATTCCCCTTGATGAAGTGGATTTTGAAGCCCTCAAGAGAAATCCCATGCTTATGGCATTCTCAAGGACGAGAAGAAATGAAAAGCTTGCAGGAGGTTTCGGAAATGACTAAGATTACTGCGGGAGATCTGCATTACAGACTTCTTAATCAGGAAATAAGGCTGTCCAAGGATAAGGACATTGTTATAGAAAACTGCCTGGGTCAGAGATTTATCGGAAGCGGCTGTATCGGCAAGAATATTGAGATACACGGCGTTCCCGGCAACGCTCTGGGCGCATACCTTACCCAGTCCAATATCACCGTTTACGGCAACGCTCAGGACGCAACGGGTGATACCATGAACGACGGAACCATTACCATTCACGGCAACTGCGGTGACGCTCCCGGCTACGGCATGAGAGACGGAATGATACTCATTCAGGGCAATGCAGGCTATCGTGCAGGCATTCATATGAAGCAGTATATGGAAAAAGTCCCTGTGCTGGTCATCGGCGGCAAGGTGGGCGACTTCCTTGCGGAATATCAGGCAGGCGGACGCATAGTAGTGCTGGGTCTGGGCTATGAAGACATCTGCCCCGTTGGCTCATTCTGCGGCACAGGAATGCACGGCGGAGCAATTTATATCCGCACAGATGTTGTTCCCCACGTTCCCGCTCAGGTAATGGTAACTGACGCCACCGACGCTGATAAGGAAGAGATAAGAGCCGATGTTGACAAATACACCGCAGCTTTCGGCGGCAATACCGACGATATCCTTTCAGCTCATTTCTTCAAGCTTATCCCCAACACCCAGAACCCCTACAAGCAGCTGTATGTAAACAACTGATTTGCTATTGCATATTTTCCCGTTTGGCTGTATAATGTATATAGTATGATGATGCGGAGATGTCGCCCATATATATGTGCGTAAAGCCGACATCTCCGCAATAAAATGAAAGGAGCTGCCCTTTATGACTGCTAACAAAGCACTGATAGCCGCCGTATCCGACGATACAAAGGCAAGCCTTTCATCAATGGTACTTGAAGCAGGGCTTACCGATGTTTCCGTTACAAGCGGAAAAAATCTCCGTGACCTCTGCGCTGAGCATGATTATGACGTGGTCATCTCGGTGTTCCCCTTTGAGGGGGAGTTCGGCGCCGAGACTGCCGCTTATATAAGCAAGACATTCGATGTCTGTCAGGTGATATTCGTTCCCTCCAAGGTATATGACGAGGTGTGCGCAAAGCTTTCGGGCACAGGGGCAGTGATACTTCCCAAGTCATCTCCCAGGGAGCTGGCTGTGAACTCCATACGCTGCGCCGCAGCTATGAAGAACAAAATGGACGACCTGCGTTCGGAAAACAAAATGCTCCGTGACATGGTAAATGAGATGAAGCTTGTGAACCGTGCAAAATGCGTTCTTATCGAGTATCTTAAAATATCCGAGAAGGAAGCTCACCGCCAGATACAGAAGCGTGCCATGGATCAGCGTGTAACCCTCACCGAGGTGGCAGCGGATATCCTAAAGACATATGAATACAGATAACGAAAGGACTTGCAGTTATGAAATTTACAAAAATGCAGGGCATCGGCAATGATTATGTTTACGTGAACTGCTTTGAGGAGACCGTGGCTGACCCCGAAAGAGTTTCCGAGATCATCAGCGACCGCCATTTCGGCATAGGTGCCGACGGACTTGTGCTTATAATGCCCTCCGACAAGGCGGATTTCAGAATGAGAATGTTCAATGCCGACGGCAGCGAGGGAAATATGTGCGGAAACGCCACACGCTGCATAGGCAAGTTTGTCTATGATAACCACCTTACCGATAAGACAAACATCACTCTCGAAACAAGAAGCGGAATAAAGAAGCTGACCCTTTATCCCGAAAACGGCAAGGTCAAGACCGTGCTGGTGGATATGGGCAAGGCTGTTCTGAAGCCTGCGGACATTCCTATGAATGTAAGCGGCGATACATTTATAAACAAGCCCATTACCGTTGACGGCAAAGAGGTATTCATCACCGCCGTTTCCATGGGCAACCCCCACGCTGTCACCTATGTTGACGATGTTGACAGCTTGGAACTTGAAAAGATAGGTCCTTCCTTTGAAAATCACCCCCTGTTCCCCGAAAGAGTGAACACCGAATTTATAAAGATTCTTGATGAAAGCACCATGCAGATGAGAGTCTGGGAAAGAGGCTCGGGAGAGACATGGGCGTGCGGCACAGGTGCTTGCGCCGCAACAGCTGCATCGGTACTCAACGGATATTTCCCCCACGACAAGGAGATAACCGTTAAGCTCAGAGGCGGCGACCTTTTCATCACCTACAAATCTGACGGCACTGTTCTTATGAGAGGCCCTGCGGAAACCGTATTCACAGGCGAGATAGATGTCTGAACGAAAGGAAAAATCACAATGGTAAAGATCAACGAACACTTCCTTACAATGAAGAAAAATTACCTTTTCATTGATATCGCAAAGAAAATAAAGGCATATTCCGCAGCCCACCCCGATAAGCCCCTTATCAGAATGGGCATCGGCGACGTTACCCTGCCCCTTGCTCCCGTTGTTGTTGAGGCTATCAAAAAGGGTGCTGACGAAATGGGCGTTAAGGAAACCTTTAAGGGCTATGAAGACAGCGGTACAGGCTATGACTTCTTGAAAGAGGCTGTTGCTGGTTATTATAAAAGTTTCGGCGTTGATATTGCCACTGACGAAATCAGAATAAGCGACGGTGCAAAGTCTGATTGCGGAAATATTGTCGATATTTTCGGCGATGATAATATTGTACTTATCACAGACCCAGCATATCCTGTTTATGTCGATTCTAACCTTATGAACGGCAGAAAGGTTATCTATGCTGATTCTACTGAGGAAAACGGTTTCTCCGCAGTTCCTGACCCATCAGTTCACGCTGATATTATCTACCTCTGCTCTCCGAATAACCCA
>ERZ1106954.3389-NODE-3389-length-10425-cov-3.233173_pt1 | contig 10425 bp, 9 predicted proteins | sample MGYA00403678_ERZ1106954 | MGnify/ENA primary metagenome ERZ1106954 (study PRJEB35170, sample SAMEA104062445) | human gut metagenome | biome: human gut; feature: human-associated habitat; material: faeces | place: Denmark | collected 2012-08-20 ... | reverse complement strand
CCGATAAGTGCTTTTCCTACGGGAGATTCGTTGGAGATTTTGCCTTCAAGGCTGTTAGCCTCTGTGGAACCTACGATCTTCAGCTCGATGTCTTCTTCGAATTCAAAATCGTGTACTTTAACCTTACATCCAACGCTGATCTTGTCCAGATCTACTTCGTCCTCTACAACAACTTCAGCATTCTTTAAGATCTTCTCGATTTCTTCGATACGTGCTTCAATGTCTCTCTGTTCGTCTTTCGCTGCATCGTATTCCGCATTCTCAGATAAGTCGCCCTGTTCTCTGGCTTCCTTAATTTTCTCTGCTACTTCTTTTCTCTTTACTACCTTTAAATCATGCAGCTCTTCTTCTAATTTTTTAAGTCCTGCATAAGTTAGTAAGTTTTTCTTTTCTTCCATAATAACCTTACTCCCTTTCAACATCCGGTATAGTCTTCTGCGTTTCTTTTCGCCCCGGATCACTACATGGATTTATGTGCTTCCTGATACATCATACCTGAAAAAGGGCAGACTTATTCTAGGATATTCACAATTTCTGTATTATACAAAAAAGCACCCGGATTGTCAAGCATTCCGAGCGCCTTTGCTATTGTTTATATTTTTCATTTCACATGGTTTTAACTTTTATGCTAATCTTGATAAAAGCGCCTCCAGAGCTTCATAACTTTCTATGGTGTTTGACTCTCTTCTGAGCCCTGCGCTGTGACGCATACCTGCAGTATACCAGGCAACGTGTTTACGCATCTCACGGATTCCTACGAATTCCCCTTTTAATTCAATCTGTTTTCTGGCATGACGCAGGATCATTTCACGTATTTCCTCTACAGACGGACGTTCCAACAGTTCTCCTGTCCGGAAATAATGGTTCAGTTCGCGGAACAACCAGGGATTTCCCCTTACTGCACGTCCCACCATAACAGCATCACATCCGGTCTGTTTTACCAGTGCTTCTGCTTTCAGCGGAGAATCTACATCTCCGTTTCCAATTACAGGAATGGTAATCGCTTCTTTTACCCTGCGGATCGTATCCCAGTCTGCAGTGCCGGAATAGTACTGCTGTCTGGTGCGCCCATGCACTGCAAGTGCTGCTGCTCCCGCATCCTCAATACGTTTCGCGATTTCAACAATATCTACCGGTTCATTCTCAAATCCGATTCGCACCTTGACAGTCAACGGTTTACTGATTGCAGATGATACTTTTCGAACGATCTCTTCAATCAGATTCGGGTTCTTCAATAATGCAGATCCCTCACCGTTATTGACAACCTTCGGCACAGGGCATCCCATATTGATGTCCAGGATATCGAAATCTCTGTCCTCAATGGATTTCGCAACCTCTGCCATAAGATCCGGTTCACTGCCAAAAAGCTGCATGGAAACCGGGTGCTCACATGGATCAATCTCCATCAGGGCAATAGTGTTCTTATTGTGAAAAGAAATCGCTTTTGCACTGATCATTTCCATACAGATCAGTCCGGCCCCCTGCTCTTTACAGAGCGTTCGAAATGGCAGGTCTGTGACACCTGCCATTGGTGCAAGAACAAACGGATTATCAATTTGTACGTTTCCTATTTTCCACTGCATCTTCATGAATGGTTCTCTTGCCTGTACCGGCTCATTCCTTGTCTGCATGGATTCAGTCCTCACTGCCCGATGTTTTCTTCAGTTCTTCTTCCGGGATGTCTCCGAGAAAGAATACTTTATAATACATTTCCAGAGATTCCAGAAGTTCTTTCTTGTCCTGCTGAAGCTGTTTGATCTTCAGTCCGCTTCCGATCTCATCGTAGCGGGCATCTGCTTCCAGAGCTTCTGTTTTAAACTGAAGTCTGCCGTTTTCGTCAAATTCCAGAGTCAGGATTCCTCCTACATCCTCTGTGTAAAGAACACACATGATCTGAAGTTCTTTCTTCACATGATCCGGAAGTGCATTGAAATCCTGATTAAAATAAAATTTCTTCTCATAGGCACTTGCGCCGCAGAGAGTAATGTTGTCCTGATACATAAATTACTGTTTCCCTCTTTCGAAATTATTCAGAATCTTTATACATAGCTGTAAAGCCCACGCACTGAAACCTCTCCTGCGCTGACTTTCACAACTTCTTTATTCTGCCTTTCCACAAGCAGTTCACCTTTTTCATCAATCCCCCTGCAGATTCCTTCGAAACTTCTGTCACCATCGATCACTCTGACCGGCTGGTTCAGATTTGCAAGGATTCTGTGATAATCATCCAGCAGATGAGTAAAATCACAGGTCTGGATAAATTTCTCATAGTTGATCTCGAAATATTTCATCACCAGTGCAATCACCTGATTTCTGTCATATTCATGACCGCCCTCCAGAATCAGTGAAGTCGCTTTGTCCTGCATTTCTTCCGGAAATTCTTTCAGGTTTACATTGATTCCTACTCCGATGAGAACATAATTGATCTTCACACCATTTGTTCCCATCTCGGTCAGGATACCACAGATTTTCTTCTTAGAGATCACAATATCATTGGGCCATTTAATACTTACGTTAAACCCCAGTTCCTCTGCTGCCTGTGCCACTGCCATTCCCATAACCAGTGTCAGCATAGACGCATACTGCGGTGAAAATTCCGGACGTAAGAGCAGTGTCATCATAATAGAGCTGCCCTCCGGCGCTTCCCATCTTCTGTCAAAACGCCCTCTTCCCGCAGACTGAAATTCCGCAACTGCCAGAGTTCCATGCTCTGCACCATCTTTTGCCAGACGCTTGATCCATGAATTGGTAGAATCTGTTTCTTTTGCAAAATGGACGGTTTTGCCCGCCCATTTTGTGTCTATCGCCTGTGAAATTGTTTCTTCATTATACAGATGTGCCATTATTTGTTCTCCGGCTCTCCTAATGTTGCTACCATAACAGCTTTGATGGTATGCATACGGTTCTCTGCCTCATCAAATACTTTGGACTGCTCAGATTCAAATACTTCGTCTGTTACTTCCATGTCTGTCAGATTGAATCTCTCGCCCATTTCCTTGCCGATCTTTGTCTTAAGGTCATGGAATGCAGGCAGACAGTGAAGGAAGATTGCTTTCTCTCCTGCGTTCTTCATAACGTCCTTTGTTACTTTATAAGGTGTCAGATCATGGATTCTCTCTGTCCATACCTCATCCGGCTCACCCATGGATACCCATACGTCTGTATAGATAACGTCTGCATCCTTTGTTCCTTCCTGAACATCCTCTGTCAGAGTGATGCTTCCGCCGGATGCTTTTGCATATTCCTCGCACTGAGCAACTAACTCTGCATTCGGGAAATATTTCTTAGTTGTGCAGGCTACGAAATGCATGCCAAGTTTTGTGCAGGCAATCATCAGGGAATTACCCATATTGTAACGGGCATCACCCATGTATACAAGCTTACGTCCTTTTAAATCTCCGAAATGCTCACGGATTGTCAGCATATCAGCGATCATCTGTGTCGGATGATATTCGTTCGTAAGGCCATTCCATACCGGAACACCTGCATGTTTTGCAAGCTCTTCTACGACTTCCTGACCAAATCCACGATATTCGATACCATCATACATTCTTCCCAGAACTCTTGCTGTATCTGCAATGCTTTCTTTCTTACCGATCTGAGAACCTGTCGGATCCAGGTATGTGCTTCCCATTCCAAGATCATGGGCAGCTACCTCAAAAGAGCAGCGGGTTCTTGTACTTGTTTTTTCAAAAATAAGTGCAATATTTTTGCCTCTGTAATATTCGTGAAGCTCGCCGGCTTTCTTCTTTGCTTTAAGTTCTGCGGATAAATCAATAAGATATGTGATCTCCTCCGGTGTAAAGTCTTTCAGTGTCAGAAAGTTTCTTCCTTTTAAGTTCATAATAATTCTCTCCCCGATGTCATTTATTCTCTTTTGTTATTTGTCTGTCTCCGCTTTCGGATCAGTGACGATCTCTTTCAGCGAACTTGCCAGACCTGCAATTCCCTGAATATCCGACGGAATGATGATCTTGGTTGCCTTACCGTCTGCTGCCCTGGCAAATGCTTCCAGACTCTTCAGTGTCAGAACTGCCTCATCTGCTCCTGCCTCTCTGATCATGCGGATACCCTCTGCATTGGCATTCTGAACTTTCAGAACTGCCTCAGCCTGTCCTTCTGCCTCCTTGATCATACGCTCTTTCTGAGCCTCTGCGCGGAGGATTGCTGCCTGTTTCTCAGCTTCTGCATCCAGAATTGCGGACTGTTTCTTACCTTCTGCAACAAGGATTGCTTCACGACGTTCACGCTCAGCTTTCATCTGCTTCTCCATTGCATCCTGAATAGCTGCCGGAGGAATAATGTTCTTCAGTTCCACACGATTGACCTTGATTCCCCATGGATCAGTAGCTTCATCAAGAGAAGCTCTCATCTTAGTATTGATCGTCTCACGTGATGTAAGTGTCTCATCCAGTTCCATGTCACCGATAATATTTCTCAGGGTTGTTGCGGACAGATTCTCGATTGCCATGATCGGATTCTCCACACCGTAAGTATAAAGCTTCGGATCTGTAATCTGAAAGAATACGACAGTATCGATCTGCATGGTTACGTTATCCTTTGTGATAACCGGCTGCGGTGGAAAATCCACTACCTGTTCCTTCAGATTTACCTTTCTGGCTACTCGTTCAATAAACGGAACCTTGAAGTGAATTCCTGTACTCCAGGTCGCCTGATAAGCTCCCAGACGTTCCAGGATTACTGCATATGCCTGTGGTACAATGCGGACGCAGGATGCAAGGACCCATACCGCAATAACGATAATAACTATCAGAAAAACCACGCCCATAACTAATCCTCCTTATTCTGTTTTACGATAAGTTTCACACCTCGGATCTCTTCGATCGTTACAACGGTGCCTTCGCCGATTTTTTCGTCATCAGCAGAACGTGCAGTCCATTCAATGTCATTGATACGAACCTGACCTGTCTGCGCCAGATTGTCAATCTCCTGAATCACAACTGCTTTCTTTCCAATCAGACTGTTTGCATTGGTCTGTATGGTTTCTTTGTTGAAGTACTTCATTGCCAGTGGTCTGGTAAAGATGAGAAGTACCAATGAAACACACAGAAACAGCAATATCTGTACAGTGAGGTTCGCTCCTGCATAACATGCAATAGCAGCGACCAGTGCGCCGCCGGCAAACCAGATGGTGGTCAGTCCTGCCGTAATTGCCTCTACAACAAGCAATAACGCAAGAATCCCAAGCCAGATCAAAGGCTGCATGAAACTCCTCCTTTCGTCTGCTATCGTCTCTGACGAGCAGCTTCATACATGAGAATTCCGGATGCCATGGCAGCATTCAGAGATTCTACTTTTCCACACATAGGAATCCGTATCAGACAATCAGCACTGTCTGCCGCTTCATCTGTCAGTCCTTTTCCCTCATTGCCGATCAGGAAAGCAGTTCCTCCTGTGTAGGATTCCTGATCATAAGAGTTCTTACCATGCAGATGCGCCGCAAATGTGCGGATATTTCTGTCTTTCAGTTCCTGTGCTAATGATACCACACTTTCCACATATAGGAAAGGCATTCTGTAGACAGAACCCATGGTTGATCGTATAACCTTCGGGTTTGTGATATCCACGCAGGTCTTTGTCAGAAGAACTCCGCTTACTCCGGCGCCTTCTCCTGTACGGAGAATAGTTCCCGCATTTCCCGGATCCTGCAGATCTTCCAGGATCATAACCAGCGGATTTTTCCCGCCGAGAATATCTTCCATTATATAGGAAGGTTTCTTAAGCACTGTCATAATTCCCTGCGGCGTCTGCGTATCGCTCATCTGTCGAAAAACAGAATCTGTTACTATTTCATATGGAAGTTTCTCCACCTGAGCCATCAGTTCTGCATCACCGCTGAGAGCTTCTGATACATACACCTTCGAAATCCAATCCCTAGGTGCTTCGCCGAACATTTTTCTTCCTTCTGCAACAAAAAGCCCTTGTTCTCTGCGGGCTTTTGTTTTCTGGTTCAGCTGTATGATATTTTTTACCTGTCCGTTATTTACACTGGTGATCATATCTTATCCTCAATTTTCCGAAACCTTATTCAGGTCACTGTTTGCTCCTGCTGCAACAACTGTGCAGTCTGCCGGAAACACTTCATCCGGCGCCACATTCATATTCATCTTATCGCCATGCTTCAGACCGATCAGATTGATGTTATACTTTTCCCTGACCTTCAGCTCCCGAAGTGTTTTTCCTATCCATTCCCGCGGGATCTTAAATTCTGCCATACTGAAATCAGAAGAAAGCTCAAACATATCGACAAATCCACTGGAGAGAAGATTTCTTGCAACTCTGATACCCATGGAATGTTCAGGATAAATCACCTTATCTGCCCCTATTTTCTCCAGTATCCTGCCATGAAGAGAATTCATTGCCTTCGCCATGACAAAAGGAACTCCAAGTTCTTTCACCTGCATCGTTGCTGTAATACTGGCCTCCATATTCTCGGCTACTGCGATGACCGCAACATCTACGTTCTGAACTCCAAGCGATTCCAGAATTCCCGGATCACGCACATCTGCCTTGACAGCATAGGAAACTTTCTCTGCGATATCCTGCACATTATCATCTTTATCGTCAATGGCAAGTACATCGCAGTTCGCCTCTGCCAGAGTAAGGGCTACCGTCATCCCGAACTGCCCAAGACCGATCACTGCATAAGATTTGTTCTTCATTTTCTTCCTCATTTCTCTTTCTGAACATGTATTCGTTATCCTCTGCGAATATCCGCCTGACTGCCGAACCGTTACTATCCAATCATAATATCTTCTTCTGCCAGATGTGAATCTGCCGGCATTTTCTGTACACGTACAGTCACTGCAGTTCCCAGAGTCAGCGGACCGATTCTTCCCAGATACATAGTCAGGATCACGATCCATTTGCCTGCTGTATTCAGGCAGGGTGTCAGCCCTCTGCTAAGTCCTACCGTTGCAACCGCAGATGTAATTTCATAAACAACATCTTCTATAGGTGCTTCCGGCATGGCTGCACACAACAGCATACTCATGAGAATAAGTACTGTAAGTACCATACCTGTCACTACGATCGCAGAACGGATGTAGCTGTCTCTGATTCTCCTGTGGTGTACTTCCACATCCCGTTTTCCCTGAAGATTGGATTTCAGACTCAGCAGAAGGACCGCAACTGTTGTTGTCTTAATTCCACCTGCTGTTCCCATAGGGGAACCGCCGATCAACATCAATATCAGGCACAGCATATAAGTTGCATTGGAAAATCTCTCCTGGCTTACAGTGAAAAATCCGGCTGTTCTTGTGGTAACTGACTGGAACAAAGATGCCATCCACTTCGTTCCCGGCGAATATGTCCCAATACTTTCCGGATTTCCATGATCAAACAGAAAGATCAGTACTGTACCGCCCACAACAAGTATCAGCGTCATCATCAACACGATCTTACTGTGAAGACGGAGATTTTTAAATATACGTCCCACAGGAAGTTTCCCTCTGATGACTCGTTTAATCTTATCCCAGATATCCCACCAGACCACAAACCCAAGACCTGACATAATGATCAGTCCTACACTTGTAAAGTTTACGATCGGATCAGCAACATACTGAGCCAGGCTGTCCTCTCCCAGCAGATCAATACCAGCATTACAGAATGCAGATACTGCCGTAAAAACAGAGTATCCCAGACCTTTTGCCAGACCGAACTGCGGAATAAATCGAACTGCATAACACACTGCACCGATTCCTTCTGCTCCAAACACACAGATCAGAACTTTCTTCACCAGCCTGACCATCCCACCCATTCTGTCCATATTATAGGACTCCTGGATAACACGCCGGTTCCTCAGCGATATTTTCTTTCTCAGACTTATAAAAATAATACTGCCCAGGGAAATCAGTCCCACACCTCCGATCTGGATCAGGACAAGAATAATAATCTTGCCTGCCAGAGTCCAGTGAGTTGCCGTAACAACTGTCACAAGCCCTGTTACACATATACTTGTGGTTGCGGTAAACATGGCATCTGTAAAAGATGTGTGGTATCCGGGTGCCGTACAAAACGGCAGCCACAGAAGTAATCCCCCTAAGATAATCACCCCCGCAAAACCGAGGGTAATTATCTGAGCAGTATTTAATTTATGCAGTCTGTTATATAACTGCATCTTTTTATTCATTTGTTATTTGTTGTTTTTATCATAGTTATGAGAAAGTGACTGGCATACTTCCCACTGATAGTCAGAGATACCTTTCTGCATAGCAAGTGCTTCATTGATATCGAAGTCTACGAATTCACCGTGACGATATCCGACAACGCGGCATGTCTTGCCTGCAATAAGAAGGTCTACAGCCAGAGCACCCATCATAGATGCATATACACGGTCTTTACATGTCGGGCTTCCACCACGCTGCATGTGTCCAAGGATTGTAGCACGTGTTTCGATACCTGTGGCAGCTTCGATACGTTTTGCCATTGCTTCAGAATGACCGATACCTTCTGCATTGATGATGATGTGATGCTTTTTGCCTTTCTTACGACTCTCGATAATGTTATTGATCAGCTTCTGCTCATCATAGTCATATTTCTCAGGAACCAGAACGTCCTCAGCACCGTTGGCAATACCGCACCACAGAGCAATATATCCTGCACCACGTCCCATAACCTCGATGATACTGCATCTCTCATGAGAAGTGGAAGTATCACGTACTTTATCAATTGCTTCCATTGCTGTGTTTACAGCTGTATCAAATCCGATGGTATATTCTGTACATGCAATGTCAAGGTCGATTGTTCCGGGAAGACCGATTGTATTGATTCCGAGATTCGCAAGCTTCTGAGCACCTGCGAAGGATCCGTCACCACCGATGACAACAAGTCCGTCAATTCCATGTTTTCTGCAGATCTCTGCTCCACGTTTCTGGCCTTCTTCTGTACGGAATTCTGCACAACGTGCTGTATAAAGGATTGTACCTCCACGCTCGATTGTATCAGATACATCTTTTGCGCTCATGTCAATAATCTCTTCGTTTAACAGACCATTGTATCCTTTCAGAATACCTTTTACATTTAATCCATTGCTTAAACCTCTTCTGACAACTGCACGAATTGCAGCATTCATTCCAGGTGCGTCACCACCGCTGGTAAGGACACCAATGGTTTTTATCTTGTTTTCTGCCATCTTTTCTTCCTCCATCTTCTGAATCTATCTCATTTTTACTATACACATATTCGGGTATAGTTTAGCGCATTTCTATAAGTTTTTCAATCCTCTTTCTACAACTTTAACATTGGTTTTACCATATTTTTCGTACATATAGTTCAGCCATGAGTCCTGAATTTGTGCATGATATCCAACCGGAAGCTTCTTTATGGCCTTTACGTCTTTCAGGTAGATCACAACAGCACTGTCACCCGGTGAACGTCTGAGGTCTGCAAGCAATTCCTGAGATTGCTGTGTGTAGCTTTCTTTATTGTCAAACTGTATCCAGATTTCCCTTGGCATATTGTCAAAGGGACGGATTTTTTCAAGGATCAGTTTACTGGCGCGATCGTCCTCTGCAGATACTCTGCCCTGAATAAATACTCTGCCTTCTTCATTCAGGAACTGCTGACTTTTCTCATAATCTCTGGGGAACACAACTACCTCCACTGTTCCTACCAGATCCTCCACTGTGAGGAATGCCATAACCTTATTATTCTTTGTATATTTGATGGTTTTATCCGTAATCATTCCACCGATAATTACTTTCTGACCATCCATGACTTTCGGAAGATTTGTTTCTTCATCCTGCTGAAAATCAGAGGTTTTCGCAGAAATGGTTTTCTCCATCATTCCCCGGTAATTTTCCAGAGGATGACCACTGAGGTAGATTCCCAGAACTTCCTTCTCATATCCCAGAAGTTCCTCTTTTCCGAATTCCTCCACATCGGGCATACGGATTTCAAATTCTTTTTTGTCCTCCTCGCTTACCAGATCAAAAAGGCTCATCTGGCCTGCCAGTGAATTCTTCTTATCCTGACTGATACTGTCTGAAATCTTCTGATAAACCAGCATTTTCTGGCGGCGGTTACCATCCAGGCAATCCAGCGCACCTGCTTTGATAAAGTTTTCTACTGCTCGCTTATTCATCTGCGGAGAGTTTCGTTCCATAAAATCCTTCAGGGAACGATATTGTCCGTTCTCGTCCCTCTCTTTTACCAGGCTTTCAATAACCGGACGTCCCACACTCTTTATAGCGGACAGACCATATCGGATCGCACCGTTATCTACAGAGAATCCATACATTCCACAATTCACATCCGGCGGCAGGATCTTAATCCCCATCTGTCTGCAGACCAAAATATATTCTGCAACCTTATTGGGAAAATCAATAACCGACGTCATAAGTGCAGCCATAAATTCTACAGGATAATAGTACTTCAGATAGGCTGTCTGGTAGGAAACAACTG